>Ga0209343_10000837_pt1 | contig 42906 bp, 36 predicted proteins | sample RifCSPlowO2_02_FD_184026 | JGI IMG/M metagenome (GOLD analysis project Ga0209343, IMG submission 184026) | Groundwater microbial communities from Rifle, Colorado - Rifle CSP2_plank lowO2_0.2 (SPAdes) (version 2) | ecosystem: Environmental > Aquatic > Deep subsurface > Groundwater | place...
GGTGCCCGCGTTCACCACGATGCGGAACCACTGCTCTTCCATGAAATACACGATCAGGTCGTCGATCACCCCGCCGTTTTCCAGCAGCATGCAGGAATACAGCGCCTTGCCGGGCGTGGTGAGCTTGTCCACGTTGTTCGCCAGCAAGTAGCGCAGGAAATCGCGTACGCCCTTGCCCTTGATGTCCACCACGCGCATGTGCGACACGTCGAACATGCCGCAATCGTTGCGCACCTGGTGATGCTCGTCGATCTGCGAGCCGTAGTTCACCGGCATGTCCCAGCCGCCGAAATCGACCATCTTCGCGCCCATCGCGCGATGTGCTTCATTTAACGGGGTTTGTTTTAATGTCATATCAGCTTTCTGCAAATAAAAAAGGCGCAGCACGAAACCGTGCTGCGCCCCATCTGTCCTTGGTACCTGAGAGATTACAACTCGCGTTGCGTGCCCCTTCGGTGGCCGCAAATGCAGCACTCTCCAGATTTGCCTGCACCAATGGTTCCTTGAGCCTGAGCGGTTGCGGGTGTTGCGCCTTCGGCGGTGTCGAAGCTTCGCGAAACGGAGCTTGCCGACACACTCTCCCATTGGTCTGAACGGCGGAGTGAATTATGCCGGAAACGCGGTGTGCTGACAAACGGAATAGCGGAGAAAGTTCGCACAGATGCTCGCTTTGCCCCGTGCGAAAGGCTTTTGTGTGCGAGATCAGAAGATATAGATGGATGTAGTAAAAGCTTCCTGATAGCGCTTCGGCAATTCCTTGACGGCATCGCGTGCCACATCAACCGACGGATATGCGCCGTAAAGCACGCGCAGGCCATCCTTGTCATCAAACTTGGCGGGTAACAGATAAATCTCTGAAAGTTTGCCCAATCCATCTGCGCGCTTGAGAAAGCCCTCGATACGGCCTTTCTGGATTTCATTGTTATAGAACAGTTGGATACTGGCGACAGCCTTTTGCTGTTCGATCAACTGTTTGCCCGCCGCCAGCCGCTGTTCAAACAGGCTTGATTTATTAATCGCCTGGTTTAGGCTCGCTATCTGCGCGGGCGAAACCGCTGCCGGTACAGGCAGTGTAGCTGTCGGCGCAGGCGGGGTTGCTATCGGTGCAGGGGGTGCTGCCACTGGAGCAGGCGGGGTCACTACTGGCGCAGGCGAAACCGCCACCTGGGCGGCATTATCAGGGAGCGCGCTAACGGCATATTTGTCCTCTGCCTTCTGCCTTTTATCTTCAGCCTGCGGTTTATACAACATCCACCAGGCCATCAGGCCTGATAAAAGCACCATAATGGCCGAACCGCCTATTACCAATTTTTTCCCGAGCAGATGGCGGGAAGGCTTTATTTCACAATCGCGCATCGCCGCTTCCACATGGCGCGTTTCGATACTGTGCGTATCCTCCACAAAGGCTGCCAACAAAGACTTGTCGGCGAGAATATTGGTTCGACGCAACAACCCGTTGGACGCGTCGGCGATAAGCTTAATGGCGCCCGGCGAAAAGACGCTCGGGCCGCGATAACCGGCGGCGCGCATCCTGAATAGCAGATAGTTTTCAAGAACGTTGCGCGACAACGGCTGCATATCGAAGTTATGGACGATGCGATCCTTGAGCTGGCGCATGTTCGGCTGATCCAGCTTCGCATTCAACTCCTGCTGTCCGAACAGGATGATTTGCAGCAATTTTGCATTGCCGGATTGCAGGTTGTATAGCAAGCGTAATTCTTCCAGGGTGTCCAGCGGCATCGCATGCGCCTCATCGACCAGCACGACAACCCGTTTGCCTTCGCGGGCTTTCTCCTCGAGCTTGCTCTGGATGCTCTGCATGATGATACCGACGCGCTCGCCGTCGATTTTCAGCCCAAGCGCATCGGCTATCGCATAAAGCATCTCCTTGCGCGACAGGCTCGGGTTGGCGAGATAGATCGTTTCGAAGCGTTTTGGCAACCGTTCGAGCAACATGCGGCACAGCATGGTTTTTCCGCTGCCGACCTCGCCGCTGACCTTGATGATGCCCTCGCCTTCGTTTAGCGAATAGATCAGCGCGTCAAGAATCTCGCCGCGATTGGCACCCGAAAAGAAAAACACCGTCACGGGTGTGATCCTGAACGGCGGCTCGTTGAGTCCGAAGTGCTCTAGATACATGCAGGAACCTCTTCTGCTGCACGATTAGACAACTGCGTTGCGCGCGATCCAGTTTGGCGGAGAATGTTAATAGTGTTCAACTTGTGCTCATGGAGATAGGCATCGGGTGCTGAGCATAACGGCAAGCGGGCGCAAGCTCAATAGGGAAAATAGGCTCTTTCAATATGCCATGCGCGTGAAAAGCATGGCAACCGACCTGAAATAAACATTGATATGTCTTGCGATAATGGTTTTCGCAAAAACGATTTCTTACTGCACACTCTTCTTCCCGGTATTATTTTCAATGATATCCCGAAGGGTTTCGAGATAGGGTTTGCCTGTGGGCTTACCCCACTTTTGAATGATCCAGATCAGCAGCCTCAGAAAAATATTTATACCTGAATTCCTGATGCATATTGTTTGCGTCAGAAACGTTCCCCCGTTACGTTCCGCCAGCTCATAGTTTTCTTCAATAATTCTGCCAGGTGGAGATGCGAGGCCACCCGTATGGCGTATGGTCAGTTTTGACAATGGCTCAAAATGGACGAATTCCGCCTCAAGCTCCGACTCTATCGCGTTCCCGCTCATTTGGTATGTTATGGCGTAGCGATAGCCCTGCCTGGGGTTTGAAAAGCACGATGGGGATACGTGTTTCACCTTCGGATTCCAGAGCAGCATATTTTCCGGGTTTTCGAGGAAAGCCCAAACAGTGCCAGGGGAACTGTCGATAAAAATACTGCTTACCAGCTTCATAATGAAATACCGATTTTTTCCTTGTTCATGTTGTTATAACGGCCAAATGTTTACGGGGCGCCTATTCGGCTCCCGCGAGTCCGTTTACCTGATTTCTTGCCCTTCTTAATCCGTGCAACCGTGTCATGAGCCTCTTCCAGCGAAATGCCTTCCTTCTCCCGAAGCAGGCGGATGGCATCGACATTCCGTCCGCTTTCAACAAGCGACTCTACGCTGTCCTCCAGAAGACTGTCTGGCGGCATGGAAAGAAAAGACCTGATCCGTTTCGCGATCACTTCATTCATGTCGTCGTGCTCATAGGCAACCGTTAGCGGCAACTCCCCATCTTGCGTAATCAGCACGATCCGATGGCTTGGATAATACTTGTCGTTGCCTATGCACGATTGGAGAACGACACGCTCAATGGCGGCAAATGGAACTGTTCCGTTGCGCCTGAAAAATCCCCGCTGCCTCGACCATGTCAATACCCGTGAAGGCAGGTCAAAGAAAAAATCGGATTTTTCATAGCCTGTTAAAAAAATCAGCGCACAGGTAACAGATGCCCCCGCAAGTCCGATGATCCGCTCATCCCCGGAATGCCCCCGAATTAACAGATACGCCAGATAAAGAAGGAAGGCAACACCCATGCCGCCCACCCACGCAATCAGCGACGAGCGGGCAATGACCACCAATTCGTTCTTGGAATCTTTGAGAATATTTTTCATGTTCTTGAATTACCCCATACTGAAACTCTGTGGAGCGCCGCTTGCAGCGGTGCCCCTCCCGATCATAAGCTTATGCGCGGACAAAAGCATGCCATGTTTTCCCTCTTGCAGATTCAGCTTTTATTTTCCTGCAAACCGATGGTTCTATAAAAAAGCGGCAGATCGCTCAAGTCATCGAACACTGCAGCGGCCCCCGTAAAATCCTGCTTGCGGGTATAGGGATTGGTGGTAATGTAAGTCTTGATTCCTGCGGCAAGCGCCGAACACAGCCCATTACGGGAATCCTCAAGCGCGATGCAATCGGCCGGGTTCAATCTTAATTCGCGCAACACCCATTCGTAAATATCCGGCGCGGGCTTCTTATGCGGAACGATGTCGCCGCATCCGTTCGCAGAAAAATAATCTGCCCAATCCTTGCCCAACCCGACTTCGAGCAAGCCAGCGACATTCTCTGGCGACGTGGTGGTTGCGATGGCGAGCATGATCCCGCCACGATGCGCATCGGCGATGAGTTGTTTGACGCCGGGGCGCAACGGGATCAGGCCCCCGCGCAGCATGGTGGTGTAGTGGCCGGTTTTCACGACGTGCAGATTTTTGATGAAGCCATCGTAGTCACCCGGTTTAGCAAAATCCGGCAGGCAGGTCTCGATAAAATACCTGAGGCGCTCCTTGCCGCCGGTAACCTCAAGCAACTTGCCATACAGGACGACATCCCAATTCCAGTCCAAGTTGTTTTCCGCAAATGCCCTGTTGAAGGCGATACGGTGAGCGTCTTCAGTATCGGCCAGCGTGCCGTCAACATCGAATATGATGGCTTTGATTGCCATACTGCGCTTTCAGAATTGGATTGTGTGGCCTTTGTAGGTGCGAATGAATTCGCACCTACAAAACCGCCATTTTCGGGTTTACTGGCCTGCCACCTTGGGCAGCGGCGCAAACTCTATCGGCACCCAACTGTAGCTACCCTTCCCTTCCGCCCGGACATGCCCGATGCCGGGGAAAGGCAGGTGCATACCGGCCACCAGCGATTTGCTGGCCGCCATCGCCTTCATGAGGCTGCGTCGCGTGGCGATGGCCTGCTTCTGATCGATATCGAACTCGATGGAAACGCCCGGTTTGGAAAACTGCACGGCGTGTGCATGCACCACATCACCCCAGATCAGCAGCTTCTGCCCGTCGGACTCAACGGCATAAGCGGTATGCCCCGGCGTATGGCCGTTGGCCTTGACCGCCCGAATACCCGGCGCCAGCGTGCTGCATTCGGTGAATATCTTCCACTGCCCGCTGGCCAGATAAGGCGCCGCTGTATCGCGGGCTATCTTGAAAAAGCGCTGCCGCTCCGCCGGTGCGGCATCGGCGACCTTCTGCGACAGCCAGAAATCGTTATCCGCCTGTGACACCAGAATCTTCGCATTCGGAAAAAGCGGTTGGCCGCCGGCGTCGTTCAGCCCGCCCATATGGTCGCCGTGCAGATGGGTAATGACGACCGTATCCACCTGTGCCGGTTCATAACCCGCCGCCTTCATGTTCTGCAGCACATTGCCCAGCGACGGGCCGAACAGCTTCGCGGCACCCGTATCGACCAGCACCAGATTGCTGCCTGTGTTGATTAGGTAAGCGTTCACCGCCGTCTGCATCTTGGGATTACCGACAAACATGCGCGACAGCAGGCGTTGCAGGTCGGTGGCCTTGGCGTTCTTCAGCAGCTTCACGTCCAGCTCGATCGCGCCATCGTAGAGCGCGGTGATCTCAAACTGTCCAAGCTGCATGCGGTAATAGCCGGGCACCTGTGTTTGAGCCTTGGGCGCTTCTGCCTGTGCAAGAGGCGCAAAGGCCATGAGGGGAGCGGCGACGAGAGCCAATATGTAACGGAAGAATTTAAGCATGGTTATATCTCCTTTTGAGAAGTGATCAGGCAGGTAAATCAACCAACATAGTGAGGCATCAATGTAGCGTGCGCCATGCGCACGACATGATTTAAAAATAGCGCGGCGAATTGGTTACCAACCACAGATGAGGGCATTTTAGCATTACGTTGAAGCGCAACACTCACCCTCGTTGACACACTCCCGCTCGCCACCCTGCGCCGCTATGCAGAAGCGTACGGGGGAAAACTGACGATACAAATTGGTTAGAGTAACGCGGATTAAATCTATGCTTCCTTAGTTTTCCATTGGAAAGAGTTTCGAGCCTGAAAATATAGATGCTGCTCAAACAACTTGACTGACCCGGCATATTGCCGTACAGTTTCAAGCAGGAGGTACACACCATGTCAACAGCAATTTCCACCGCCCGGCTTGAAGCCCGCATCAGCACCGAATTACATGCCACGCTCAAGCGCGCGGCTGAAATCCAGGGGCTAACCATGACCGACTTCGTCGTATCTGCCGTGCAAGATGCGGCACGGCAGGCCATTGAACAGGCCGGGGTCATCCGATTGTCACTGGCCGATCAGGAGTGTTTTGCGCAGGCGCTGCTGTCGCCACCGAAACCCACTCCCGCCTTGAAACGAGCGTTTGCACGCCGCAAAAAATTATTGAGTGCCGAATGAGCGCAGCCAGGTTTTGCGTCGCGCCACTCGACGCGGAGCATGACCGCGATACATTCAGCAGTGGCTCCCAACCGCTGGATCGCTACTTCCAGCAACAGGTCACGCAAGATGTGCGACGCAGAGTAACGGCATGCTTTGTGGCACTCACCAGCGAGCGGCGCATCGCAGGCTATTACACCTTGGCGGCGGCAAGCATGTTATTGAATGATCTGCCATCCGGCATCGGCAAAAAACTGCCGCGCTATCCACTGGTGCCAGCGGTGCGCATGGGACGCTTGGCGGTCGATCAGGATTTCAAGGGGCTGGGGCTCGGCGGTGCGTTGTTGGCGGATGCCATGAATCGAGCGGCTCACTCGGAGATCGCAGCCTACGCGATGGTGGTTGACGCCAAAGATAAAAAAGCGGCGGCCTTTTACCAGCATCACGGTTTTATTCCTTTGCCGGATTCGCCGTTGGCGTTGTTCCTGCCGCTGGCGACGGTAGCCGCGTTTTAGCTTTACCCCAGATAATCCTTAGCCCGCTATTCCGGCGAAGGCCGGAATCCAGCAAGAGCAAAAATCCCGCAAATGGCGCTCATTAATTTTAGTTTGAATTGATTCATGGATAATCTGGTGCCGTAGCAAATGCTTGCGCCACCTCTAAACTGGTTGCACGAACAATTGTGATGAACATCTGGTGCCATCCATTAAGCTCTTCAACTTCAAAAGTGCGCACATCGCCAAGTTGGTACCCTCTTCTGGTAGTCCGTTCGAGATATCGCTTGTCAACCTCCCATCGATTGTGCAATCCGACATTTCGCACTAACGCCATCTCCTGAAGTTCAGTTTTCTCTCCATCGGTTACGGAAAGACATACTCCAGCAGCAATTTGTATTACCTCCAATTGCTCCCCAATTGGGAGGGAAGAAAATCGTTCCAATTGTTTTCGAGCACTTCTTTCAAGTATCGGATAGTCTAGTCCATGTCGGGCGAATACAACAAAATCAATCAGCTTTCGAGCATACCAATCCCAATGGCTATTCATTGCTATTAGCACAGACTGGTAGGCGGCTTTTTCGAAAAAAATTTGATATTTCCCCAGAATCTCCCAAGCCTCATCGTAAGTATTTTTTGAATCGAGCCTCTCCATGAAAAAACACTCAAGGTTTGCCATCCCATCTGGTAGCCGAACATATGCGCCAGAAGCAACGTCCACAAACGATGCGTAAAAAAGCGACCCCTGCATAAGCTCAAGGGCTTGCATCGCTATCTGAAATGGATACGGGTGAGCCTTGGCATCCTGACTACGAATAAAGTCAGGTAATGGTATGCGAATTGCCAATTTAACCTCTTACGATAAAATTACACAGAAGCTTCATCTCGCACATGCCAGATTCAACACCAGCAACCGCCGCAATATCTCTTCATCCGCTATTTCCGGCGTGTAGTCGTTCCAGCCGTAGGCCTTGGCGACGGCGGAATCGAGCGCCTTGTGGGCATTGTCCAGCCAGGCGGGGCGGGCGTTATATAGGTTGGTGAGGGTACGTTTTTTCAGATCGGCTTCATGTCCGTGTTTGGCAATTGGGCGCAACGGAAAGCCTGATTTTTCTTCTTCCGGTGTGCGCACCCAATCGACCCACTCGGCAGGATTTAACCAGTTGTCGCGCAGTGTATTCAACGCTTGCGCGGCGGCAGCGATTTCGGCGGCGGGGTTGGCTGTCAATTCTTCTGGGAAGGGAAAAGTTTCAAAGCATGATTTTGCGTTGTAGGTTGGTCTGCCGCCTTCATCGCCATCTCCGTGCTTGGAGGCGTTCGCCAGCGCCCAAGCTTCGTGAATGCGCGAGGAAAGCACGCCGAAGGACGCATCATCATCGCGTGCGATGGCGTAGAGGCGGCTGTCAGGCAAAACACTCACATCCAGCCAGACGAACATCCGATGTTTAGCCACGCGCGGTGTGACGATGTAGCGTTTACGATGAGCAAGCGCAGCACGCAAAGCTGGCACTGTTTCACCGTGTCGCCACCAATATTTCTTTCGCCCTTCACGATTGCCTGCATCACGCATCGGTTTAACCTCTTGCAATACATGGGCAAACGGCACTTCATAAAGCGCAGCTTCTTGCTCGGTACGGTCTACGCCAAAGTCGATGATCCAAGTATCGGAAGATCGACCTGTTACATCCTGTCCGTTCGCCCAAGGACGTAGAACATCACTGTTCGGCCTGCCGTTCGGATTGGGTAATTTGAGCCATTGCCTCGCAAGCTTGCCAGGAATGTCAAACGAACCGACTTTAACTGGGCCTTGAAAAGCCACGCCCGCATTCTTTTCAAGCGATTTTGCTTCGGTCAAATTGCTACCTGCCGTCAGGTCAGAGTGGATAGTTTCAACGGCTTGTCCATTCAATACTGCACCTTCGACGTTACCAAAACATACCAGCGAAACGCGCACTGCTGCGCCTTCGTTGATCCATTCTTCATCACCCCACACATTAAAGAAACGGGTGACATCACAGATGCGCGCCAACACTTTTTGGTTCGCGCCTTTACGGATGGATTGAGTGGCTACCAGTCCAGCGCGTTGGCACTTGCCCGCTTCGATTTGCGCGCGCGATTTCTCGAACCAATAGGTGACCAAGTCTGCGCCGCCCGGTACGCGGTCGGCGTAGCATTTGCGCAGGGCTTCGGTGTAGTCGTCGCCTAATTCGGCGCGCATTTTCTTGTCGCCGAGGAAGGGCGGGTTGCCGATGATGGCATCGACAACAGGCCATTGCGCTTCTTCAAACAAATTGCTTTTCACAGCAGCTCCTTCCCTTTCAGGGGGAAGGTTGGGATGGGGGTGGGTTTCACTCCCGGCATTCACCCCATCCCCACCCCAGCCCTCCCCTTGAAGGGGAGGGAGTGAAAGCAGGGCATCGCGGTTCTCGATATGGTCGAGCGGTTGTAGGATGGGGTTCTTGCGGATGGGGTAGCCGTTTTTAAGCATCCACTGGATTTCGCCGATCCATACGGTGACGCGCGCGAGTTCGGCGGCGTAGGGATTGAGTTCGATACCGAGCACGTTGGCGGGCGAGACTTCGATGCTGACCTGGCGATGAAGGCCGAGTTGTTCGGCTTCGAGGTTGGCTTTGTGTTCGAGGTCTTTCAGCGCGCGCAAGGCGAGGTAGAGAAAGTTGCCGCTGCCGCAGGCGGGGTCGAGCACTTTGAAATGCTTGAGCCGTTCGAGGTGGGCGATGAATGCGCCTTGCGCTTCTTGCATTGCGGTTTTCGAGCCTTTGCCACCCTTCTCGTACAAGGCCACGCGCCCTGCGATGATGCACTTCGCGGCTTCCCATTCCGCCGCGAGCGGCTCGACGATCACCGGGTTGATGATGCGCATGATGGTTGCCGCATCGGTGTAGTTTGCACCGAGCTGGGAACGCTTTTTCGGGTCGAGGCCGCGCTCGAACAGCGTGCCGAATATGGAAGGTTCGATGCCGCTCCAGTCGAGTTTGGATGCGGCGTGCAGTGTGGTTATTTCGCTGGCGATGAGCGGCAACACCTCCACCGCCTCGAACAGGCCGCCGTTGAACCAGGCGATGTCGTCCGCGCCGAAGTCGCCGCCCTTTTGCATGGAGGCGAACAGCGCCTCAAGGCGCGTGGAAAGTTTGGCGGGGTCGGTCTGACTTTTATCGAGCAGCCGCTCGAACATCTTCGCGGGCAGCAGCTCCGCATCTTCGGCGAACAGGCAAAACAGGCATTGGTTGAGAAAATGCGCCACGGTTTGCGGGGCGTGTCCCCGGCTGTTCAGCGATTGTGCGAGGTCGGCGAATTTTCCCGCCGCTTCCTCGGTGATTTGCGCGATGGTTCGCTTGGGGTGAAATTTGTCTGGGTCGGTGAACAGCCAGCGCAATTTTTCGAGGTTGGCGGGTTCGCCGATATCTTCCAGCAAAATCGTGTGGACTTCGCTGGGCGCGTTGGTGAAGTGGGTGTGGATTTCGATGATGTTGGTATCGCACACCACCAGCAACGGCGGGTTATCCAACGCCAATGCGTAAGTCATCAACTGCTTCAGGGCTTCGCCCAGATTGCGCCGCGCGGCTTTGTATTCAAACCCGAAAAAGCTTTTTTTCCACACGTCCGCCCAACCTTGCCCGGCTCCGGTGCGTGTCGCGCCGCGCTCGAAGCAATAGGTTTCGTGGCTGGATGGGGAAGGATGCGGTACGCCGACGAGGGCGCACAGATCGATGAAGTGGAGCTGATAACTGGCGCGCTCTTTGAGCGGGTTGTCGCGCCATTTATCGATAAATTGTTTATGGGTCATCGCATCCTGCTTCGCGTTTTTCGCAAGCTACGGATAATACACTACGGGTTTCCGGGCTGAAACGCTGTAATTCTTCCGGTGTCAGCAAGCCGTGTGACCAGATCGCGGCAAGCTCAAAAAATGCGGTGGAGCGACGGTGATCATTGAAAGTTCTTGCCATCTCTTCGTCGTGACGCTGGATGGCTTGATAAATCTCCAGATAGCTTTGATGGGCGCTCAAGGCCTTGTTGGCGCTGACGCCCTCAATTTCGGAAAGTATCCGCTGGCAAAATCGTTCGAGCGCTTCTGTGCGCAACTCCCTTAGCAGTTTCCAATCTGATTCTTTGATCTGTACTGGCATGGCGATTTCCCCCATGAAAAAACTCAGGAATATAAAAGGGTCAGCGTCAAGCAGGGCTTAAAGAAGGAACTTCAATTTATATTCTGGCTGCCTGCCATACCTGTCAGGCAGCCCGTGCATGTTGGACTTCAAGCGGGTAAGCCCCGTTGGCGCGAGCATCCAGCAACACCACTTCAACCATGCTGCCGTCTTCGGCGTAGCTGATATGCGTATTCCAATTCTGCGAAACTTCGCGTGCTATCGGTTTATCCGAAAGCCGGATGACAAGAATGTCGTCTTCATCGAAATAAGTGGTGTGCATGGCAGCCTCCTACAAAATCGCGAAATGGTGCATGACCGTTTTAACGACCACGCAATCTTCCAGCACCAGCACTGCGCATAACAGGTTGTCATGCCGCGCCGGAAACTCCTTGAACGCCCACAGATGTGTCGCGTCCTTGTAACGCGTCTCGCCAAAATCTATAACCTCCAGCAGTATCGCTTCGCTGATGTTGCGCTCCCTCATGCGTATTTTTGCATGGGCGGAAATGACTACATGGCGCTGAAAGCGGTTGCTGAACATGGCTTGACTATATCGCCCATCAATCTTCCTGTCCAGACAGGCTGGTATGAGGCATGCGCTGATTCAACTCATTAGCAATGCGGTTAATGAGGCTTCAGATATTTCATTCGACGCCCCATCCTGAATATTCGCAATCAGCTCACGCTGACCCGCCCGAACTTGCGCTTGCCGACTTGCGCGACGACGACCGCGCCCGTCTTGAGTTGCAAAGCCTTGTCGCTGATTTTTTCGCCGTCGAGTTTAACCCCACCCTGTTCGATCATGCGCAGCGCTTCGGAGGTGCTGGGAACCAGCCCGGCTTGTTTGAGCAGTTGGGCGATGCCGATGTGGCCGTCCGTGCTGGCGACGGCGATTTCTGGCATGTCGTCCGGCAGCACACCTTGTTTGAAGCGCGCTTCGAATTCCGTCAGCGCGTCTTCGGCAGCCTTCTTGGAGTGGAAGCGTTCCACGATTTCCTGCGCCAGCAATACCTTGATGTCGCGCGGGTTGCGCCCCTGCTCCACCTCTTCGCGCCAGCCCACAATTTCGCCCATGCTGCGGAACGACAGCAGTTCCAGATAGCGCCACATCAGCACATCGGAAATCGACATCAGCTTGCCGAACATATCCTGTGGTTTATCGGTGATGCCGACGTAGTTTCCCAGCGACTTGGACATTTTATTGACGCCGTCCAGCCCTTCCAGCAGCGGCATCGTGAGCACGCACTGCGGCGCTTGCCCATAATGTTTTTGCAGCTCGCGCCCCATCAGCAGATTGAATTTCTGGTCGGTGCCGCCCAGCTCGATGTCCGCCTTGAGTTCCACGGAATCGTAGCCCTGCACCAGCGGATAGATGAATTCGTGGATGGCGATGGGCTGGTTGCTTTTGTAGCGCTTGCCGAAATCGTCACGCTCCAGCATGCGCGCCACGGTATGCGTGGCCGCCAGTTTGATCAGTCCCGTCGCGTTGATTTTATCCATCCAGGTGGAGTTGAACACGATCTCGGTCTTGTCCGGGTCAAGTACCTTGAACACCTGGTCGCGGTAGGACTGTGCGTTCTCCAGTACCTGTTCGCGCGACAGCGGCGGGCGGGTGGTGTTCTTACCGGTGGGGTCTCCGATCATGCCGGTGAAATCGCCGATCAGGAACAGCGCGTGATGCCCCAAATCCTGCAACTGTCGCATCTTGTTCAATAAAACCGTGTGGCCGATATGCAAATCCGGTGCGGTCGGATCGAAGCCCGCCTTAACGCGCAACGGGCGAGCTGACGCAAGCTTCTGCTTCAACTCGTCTTCAAGCAGCAATTCATGTGCGCCGCGCTTGATCAAATCCATTGCGCCAGCCTGTGTTGTTTCCGGGGTAGTTTTTTCAGTCATATTCTCAATTTGTTCAAATTCAAAAAGCCAGGTTACCGTTCACTCCCGTGCTAAAACCGTTCGTCAGCCGTGTTTTACCACCCGAATTAGTCGCCTGCCGCCCATCAATTCGGCCTTTTAGAAGAAATGCCTTTCTGGTAGAGTGCGCACCAGTCGAAGGCGCTGCACGTTGCAAAAGCATGACAAAGCAACTCAAGGAACCGCGAATGTTAACCCAAAACCTGCCCGGCCAAGAACGCAAAATGCTGGAAAGCAAAAAAAAGCTGCGCTGGTTTGTCACCCTGTCCACCCTGCCGTTGCTGGGCGTGGTCACCGCTTTCGGGCTGGTGCCGCAAAGCGATCTTGGCCTTGATTCGACCAAAATCGCCATTGAGCAGATCGCCTTGCCCAAGGCCGCACCCATCGTAACTGCCGCTGCCAGTTTCTGGCGCACCGAGCGCGTGCAACGCGGCGATACCGTGGCCGAATTGCTGCGCCGCCTGAATGTCGAAGATGCTGCCGCCAGCAACTATCTGCGGAATAACGCCGAAGCGGATTCCTTCCGCAAGCTGCCCACCGACAAGGAAGTACAAGCCGAAATCAATTCCGCCGGCGGGCTTATTTCGTTGCGCTACATGGGCGGAAATGGCGCGCAAATCGTGATAGAAAAGCAGGGCGACGGATACAAGACCCGCATCCAGCCGGCCCAACTCGAGAAACGCCTGTTTGTGCGTACCGGTGAAATCAAGACCAACCTGTTTGCCGCAACCGATGCAGCGGATATGCCGGAAGCCGCCACCAATCAGTTATCCGAGATTTTCAGCGGCGACATCGATTTCCACCACGATTTACGCAAGGGCGACAAATTCACCGTGGTGTATGAAATGACCTACAGCAATGGTGATCTGGTGCAGACCGGTCGTATCCAGGCCGCCGAATTCATCAACCAGCGCCGGGTTTACCGCGCGGTATATTTTCAGGGCAACGGGCAACAAGGTGATTATTACACGCCGGAAGGCAAGAGCGTGCGCAAAGCCTTTCTGCGTTCACCCATCGAGTTTTCACGGATAAGTTCAGGTTTCACCAACTCGCGTTTTCACCCCATACTGCAACAATGGCGTTCGCATAAAGGTGTGGATTTTGCCGCCCCGATCGGCACCAAAGTCAGGGCGACTTCGGACGGTGTCGTCTCGTCCTTCGGCAACCAAAACGGTTACGGCAACTTCGTCACGGTCGATCATCAGGGGCATTTCACCACCGTGTACGGACACTTATCAAAATTTGCCAGGGGGTTGCATCGCGGCCAACGCGTGGTGCAGGGTGACGTGATCGGTTATGTCGGCATGACCGGCTTGACGAACGGCCCGCACCTGCACTATGAATTCAGGGTTGACGGCAAACAGCGCGATCCGTTGCGCGTCGCGCTGCCCAATGCGCAACCTGTCGGCACCGCCGACAAGGCCGCGTTCCAATCGCTTGCCGACAACTTCGTGGCGCGTTTGAACCAGCTGCGCAACACCAACCTCGCCAGACTCGACTAACGATTTTGCTGCGCGAGGATCACAGTACCCATCTCGTGCAACAGCCTGAGTTCTATATCGGGTTGATGTCAGGAACCAGCCTGGACGGCGTCGATGCCGTCCTTGTCGATCTGTGTCACGCGCAGCCCCGGCTGCTCGCCAAACACTACCTGCCTTTTGACGATGCGCTGAAAAACATCTTGCTGGCGCTGCATCTGCCCGATCACAACGAGCTGCATCAGGCACAATTGACCGGCAATCAACTGGCGCAACTGTATGCCCAAAGCATCCCCCCGCTCCTGTCGCAAACGGGCATCTCTGCACCGCAGATAAATGCCATCGGCTGCCACGGCCAAACCATCCGCCACTGTCCCGAACAAGGCTACACCCTCCAAATCGGCAACGCCGCGCTGCTCGCCGAATTGACCGGCATCACCGTGGTCAGCGATTTCCGCAGCCGCGACATCGCCGCCGGAGGACAAGGCGCGCCGCTGGTTCCCGCGTTCCATGACCATGCGTTTCGCCATCCCGCCACCCATCGTGTCATCGTCAACATCGGCGGCATCAGCAACCTGACCAACCTGCTACCTGGCACCGCTTCTACCGGCTTCGATTGCGGCCCCGGCAACCTGCTGATGGATGCATGGTGCATGCAACACCTCGGCAAACCCTACGACGACAACGGCGCATGGGCGGCATCCGGCCATGTATTGCCCGCCTTGCTTGAGCAGATGCTCGACGAATCTTTCTTTGCCTTGCCGCCGCCGAAAAGCACCGGTCGCGACCTGTTCAACATGGCGTGGCTGCGCGGTAAACTGAGAGGCGATGAACGGGCAGAAGATGTGCAGGCGACGCTGCTGGAACTGACTTGCCGAACCATCGCGCAAGCCATACAAAAACATTGCAGCGGCACTGCGGAGATTTATTTATGCGGCGGCGGCGCGCGCAACCAAACCCTGCACAACCGCCTGATGGACTTGCTGCCTGGCAACAGCATACAAACCACCGATGCACTCGGCGTGGACAGCGACTATCTGGAAGCCATCGCCTTCGCCTGGCTGGCGCAACAAACCCTGCACGGAAAACCCGCCAACCTGCCACAGGTCACCGGCGCAAAGCATCCCTGCGTATTAGGGGCAATCTACCAGAATTAGAAATGTAGTTCGGGCTTTGCCCGACCGCTTCGACAAGCTCGGGACAGGCATGGTGGGCAAAGCCCACTGGTTATTACAATTCTAAAATAAAAATGCGATGTCGTAGGGTGCGTCCCACGCACCGCCATCATTGGTGCGTGGAACGCACCCTACGTGATTATTGTTGTTCCAAAATAGAATTGGAATACTACCCAACCAAACGAACTATCCCCTATTACGGCAGGACTTCTTCGGCTTCGGTTTTTTCAGGCTTGATGAAGTCTTCGCGCGATACGCCAAGCCACATCAGGATCGGGCTGGCGACCAGCACCGATGAGTAGATACTGAACAGTATCCCGATCGTTAGCGCCATCGCAAAGTAATGCAGCGTTTCGCCGCCGAGAAACAGCATCGCGCCGACCATCATCTGCGTACAAGCATGGGTGATGATGGTGCGCGACATCGTGCAGGTGATCGCGTTATCGATGATCTCCGCAACTCCCGCCTTGCGCATGGTGCGGAAATTTTCCCTTATCCGGTCAAACACCACCACCGACTCGTTCACCGAATAACCCAGCACCGCCAGCACCGCCGCCAGCACGGACAGCGAGAATTCCCATTGGAAGAAGGCAAAGAAACCGAGGATGATGACCACATCATGCAGGTTGGCGATGATGGCGGACAAGCCGAATTTCCATTCGAAACGCAGCCACAGATAGCCGACGATGCCCAGCGAAACCAGCAGCAGCGCCAGCGCGCCGTTCTCCACCAGATCCTTGCCGACCTGCGGGCCGACGAATTCCACGCGGCGCATCTCCACGCCGACGTCCTGCATGCGCAGGCTGTCTATCACCTGCTCGCTCAATTTTGCACCGGCCAGATTCTGCTTGAGCGGCACCTGGATCAGCACGTCGTGGCTGGAGCCGAAGTTCTGCACCAGCGCATCGTGCAAGCCAGTCGCGGCAAGCTGTTCGCGCACCTTGGCAAGATCGGCAGGCTGCGCGTAATGCACTTCGATCACCGTGCCGCCGGTAAAATCCACACCGAAATTCAGCCCTTTGGTGGCGAGAAAAAACACCGCAAACAGGAACGTCACCAGCGAAATACTGGTAGTGATTTTCCCGTAGCTCATGAACGGGATGTCGCGCTTGATCTTGAAAAATTCCATCTCTTTTTTACCCTTGGGCATGCCCGACACGGTGGGCAAAGCCCACCCTACGACAAAACATCCTCAGCCTAACGCGCATGACAAAGCCATGCCCGCTTCCCCCACCCCAACCCTCCCCCTGAGGGAGAGGGGGCAAACGTCTCGCTACGCGAGTCTTCTTTAACCTATTGCCACTTTTACAAGCCGCGCCCTGCGGCCATACATCAGATTAACCATTGCGCGCGAAACCAGCACCGCACTGAACATCGAAGTGAGGATGCCCAAGCACAACACCACCGCAAACCCCTTGATCGGCCCGGAGCCGAACATGAACAGCGCAACCCCGGCGATCAGCGTGGTCACATTCGAATCGAGAATGGTGCCGAACGCCCGGTCATATCCGGCATGGATCGCGGCCTGCGGCGTGACGCCGTTGCGCAGCTCTTCGCGGATACGCTCGTTGATCAGCACGTTCGCGTCGATCGCCATCCCCAGCGTCAGCGCGATACCCGCCATGCCGGGCAGAGTAAGTGTGGCTTGCAGCATGGACAACAACGCCACCAACAGCAACAGGTTCACTCCCAGCGCGACCATGGAAATCGTGCCGAACATCAGGTAGTAGGCGATCATGAACACCGCAACCATGATAAAGCCGATCTTGGTGGAATCGAAACCGCGCTTGATGTTATCCGCGCCGAGGCTGGGCCCGACAGTGCGTTCCTCGATAATTTCCATCGGCGCAGCCAGCGCGCCGGCGCGCAGCAGCAATGCGGTATCCTGCGCCTCCATGGTATTCATCTGGCCGCTGATCTGCACGCGCCCGCCGCCGATCTCTTCGCGGATGACCGGCGCCGTGACGACTTCACCCTTGCCTTTTTCAAACAGGACGATCGCCATGCGCTTGCCGACGTTTTCGCGCGTCGCATCCTTGAACTTGCGCGCGCCCACACCGTCCAGATTGATGTGAACGGCAGGTTCGTTGTTGCGGTTATCGAAGCCGGGCTGGGCATCGTTGATGCGCTCACCGGTGAGAATCACTTGTTTCTTCACCAGCAGCAGGTTGCCTTCGCGATCCTTGAATATTTCGGTGCCGAACGGAGCGGCTGCACCCGGGCTGATCTGATGCTCCTCATCCACCATGCGCACTTCCAGCGTGGCAGTGCGCCCCAAAATATCCTTGGCCCGCGCCGTGTCCTGCACGCCGGGCAATTGCACCACCACGCGATCCGCACCCTGTTGCTGGATCACCGGTTCGGCCACGCCCAGCTCGTTCACGCGGTTGCGCAAGGTCAACAGATTCTGCTGCACGGCCGAGTCCTGGATGCGCCGCTCCGCTTCAGGTTTGAGCGTCGCCTGCAACAAGAATTCGCCGCCCGATTCCCTGGCGCTCAGCGCATAGTCTGAAAAACGCTGTTTGATTTCCGCCTCGCCCTTGTTGCGTGCTTCGGCGTCGCGGAACTTTACCGACAATGTATTGCCGTCCCGGTTGACACCCGCATAAGCGATCTTCTGCTCGCGCAACGCGCTGCGGATATCGCCGGTAGCGGCCTCCAGCGCCTTGCCCAGCGCGGCTTTCATGTCAACCTGCAACAGGAAATGCACCCCGCCGCGCAAATCCAGGCCGAGATACATCGGTAACGCGTGAAGGCCGGTCAACCATTGCGGCGAGCGCGACAGCAGGTTAAGCGCGACCATGTAGTCTTCCCCCAACTGGCCCGACAGCACGTCCTTGGCTTTCAGTTGATTGTCGGTATCCGCAAAACGTGCCTTGACGCTATTGCCGTCCAGCGCAACCACTTCCGGGTTGAGGCTGGCTCCCTTGAGGACTTTTTCCACGCGCTCCAGCAACGCGGCATCCGCCTTCAGGCTGGCGCGCAAGGGCGACACCTGCACGGCGGGCGATTCGCCATAGAAATTCGGCAAGGTATAGATCAACCCAGCCAAAACCACGGCCAGAATCGACAAATATTGCCATAATGGATAACGGTTCATTAAAGCCTCTTCTGAATAAGGGAGCTATGAGCTAAGGGGCGTTGCCTCGCTACGCGAGGGTTTTCAGCCTCTAGACCCCATTCCCTAATCCCTCACTTAATGGATTTGATGGTTCCCTTGGGCAACATGGCCTGAATCGCACTTTTCACCACCGTCACTTCGACGTTTTCTGCGATTTCCACGCCCACATATTCCTCGTACACCTTGCTGACGCGACCCACTTCGCCGCCCGTCGTCACGACTTCGTCGCCGCGTTGCAGCGCTTCAACCATGGTCTTGTGTTCCTTGGCGCGCTTGCCTTGCGGGCGCAATATGAAAAAATAAAACACCGCCACCAAAACGACCAGCGGAAGAAAATCCATAAAGCCTGCACTCTGCGCCGGTGCGGCGGCTTCGGCATAAGCATTGCTGATGAGCATTATTCAATCTCCGGAGATAAATCAAAAGGCGCGCATTCTAGCACGAAGCACAGTCCGTTTCATGCACCCCTCCACTGCGCATCTGACTGAAATGCGCTGCAAAAGCATCGAATGTATTCGCCTCGATGGCGGCGCGCATCTCGCCCATCAACTGCTGATAGTAATGCAGGTTGTGGATGGTATTGAGGCGCGCGCCGAGGATTTCCTTGATGCGGTGCAAGTGGTGCAGGTAAGCGCGGCTGAAGTTGCGGCAGGTGTAGCAGGCGCACTGCTCGTCCAGCGGGCGCATATCCATGCGGTATTGCGCATTCTTGATCTTGATGTCGCCGTGGCGGGTGAACATCATGCCGTTGCGCGCGTTGCGTGTCGGCATCACGCAGTCGAACATGTCGATGCCCTGCGCCACCGCCGCCACGAGGTCTTCCGGCGTGCCGACGCCCATCAAATAGCGCGGCTTGTCTTGCGGCAATTGCGGCGCGGTGTGGGCGAGGATGCGCAGCATGTCTTCCTTGGGTTCGCCCACCGACAGGCCGCCGATGGCGTAGCCGTCGAAGCCGATGCTCACCAGTTCGCGCAACGACTCGTCGCGCAGCTTCTCGTACATGCCGCCCTGCACGATGCCGAACAGCGCATTAGTGTTACCGTCATGCGCCCGCTTGCTGCGCTCCGCCCAGCGCAGCGACAGACGCATCGATTCCGCCGCCTCGCGCTCCGTCGCCGGATAGGGCGTACATTCGTCGAAGATCATCGCGATATCGGAATTCAGCGCCTTTTGAATACGCATCGATTCTTCCGGCGTGAGGAAACATTTATCGCCGTTTACAGGAGATTGGAATTTCACCCCCTCCTCGGTGATCTTGCGCAATTCGCCGAGGCTGAACACCTGAAATCCGCCCGAATCGGTGAGTATCGGCCCATCCCAGCCCATGAAGCGATGCAGCCCGCCATGCGCCTCGATTACCTCGAGGCCGGGGCGCAACCACAGGTGGAAGGTGTTGCCCAGCACGATCTGCGCACCGATTTCGTGCAGCTCGGCGGGAGACATCGCCTTCACGGTGCCATAGGTTCCGACCGGCATGAAGGCGGGGGTTTCGACGGTGCCGTGAGCGAGTTGCAAAGTGCCGCGACGGGCAAGGTCGGAGGTTTTGTGTAATGTAAATTTCATGTTTTGTAGGTCGGGCTCCGCCCGACATTGTTTAATGACGGCGGGTGGAACCCGCCCTACATGCTCCGCACAACATTTTTTACTCGCCAAATTTTCCATCGTCTGAGCCATTGTCGGCAATTCCCCAATTCTCGGGGTATATGCCAGCTGCGACAAAACGATGAAAGGTCGAATACGGCCAGTCCGCCGCGCATCTTACCAAACCGTGCTTCACCGGGTTCCAATGGATGTAATCGGCGTGCTGCGCAAAATCGTTTTCGTCGCGGATACAATGTTCCCAATAGCGGGGTTGCCACAATTTTTCCCCGGCTGACATGTCCAAATGATGCCTGGTGAGACGCTTGATTTTCGCCCAGCGCAAGGAGTAATCGGCATCGCCCTCCGGCAAGCGCCAGAGGCAATGCAGATGATCGGGCAGCAGCACCCAGGCTTCCACATAAAACGGATATTCCTCGCGTACCGCTTGCACGGCAGTTCGCAAGGCGGCTCTAACATTATCGTTGGCAAGCACCGGACGGCGATCATGCGCCACCAGCGTGAAAAAGTAGCTGCCTCCGGGTACACGGGCGCGGCGGTAATTGGACATGGATTATTCAGTTGTAGGTCGGGCTCCGCCCGACATTATTTTTTGACGGCGGGTGAAACCCGCCCTACATCATCGCACTCGATCAGCATCGCATCGCCATAACTGAAAAACCGGTATTCCTGTTCCACCGCGTGACGATACGCCACCAACATCTGTTCCATCCCGCCGAACGCGCATACCAGCATCAACAATGTCGAGCGCGGCAAGTGAAAATTAGTCAGCAGTATATCCACCACGCGAAAACGATAGCCGGGGGTGATGAAAATTTTTGTCTCACCCGTGCCTGCCTGCAATTCTCCATCTTGCGCCGCGCTCTCCAGCGCGCGCAGGCTAGTCGTACCCACCGCGATCACCCGCTCCCCCGTCGTGCGCGCCTGAACTATCGCATCCACGGTGGCCTGCGGAATCTCATAGCATTCGCTATGCATGGCATGTTCGCGGACATATTCGGCACGTACCGGTTGGAATGTTCCCGCGCCGACATGCAGCGTGACATGCGCGATCCGCACGCCCTTTTCGCGCAAGGCTTGCAGCATCGCGTCATCGAAATGCAGCCCCGCCGTCGGTGCCGCCACCGCACCTGCCGCGCGCGCGAACACGGTCTGGTAGCGCTGTTCGTCTTCGGCGTCCGCCGCGTGGGTGATGTAAGGCGGCAATGGCAATTGGCCGTAGCGCTCCAGCAAGTCCGGCACAGACTCATCTGCGGTAAAACGAAGCCGGAAGAATTCGCCCGCGCGCCCAATCACCTCGACCACCAGCGCGTCAGCCAGCACCAGCCTGCTACCTGCCTTGGGCGATTTGCTGGCGCGCACCTGCGCCAATACTTCATGCTCGTCCAGCACACGCTCGACCAGCACCTCAACCTTGCCGCCACTTTGCTTTCTACCATGCAGGCGCGCCTTGATCACACGCGTGTCGTTCAGCACCAGCACATCGCCCGGCTCGGCCAGTTGCGGCAAGTCGGCAAAACGGCGATCTTCCAGCACTCCGCCATGCGCATACAGCAGGCGGCTGCTACCGCGCTGCTCCGGCGGGTGCTGTGCGATCAGCCGTTCCGGCAAGGCAAAATCGAATTTATCGGTACGCATGGGCACGGCGAAAATATACGGGGGCTGGATTATAAGGGATGAGCCGTGAGTTCCCGGCTCGTGCGAAGCCAACCCGCTACAGCGTTGTGGCCGAGTTGCTTTGCGCCGCCTTGTACGGGCGATCACCGGATCTGCCGATGCGGCTGGAAGGTTTGCCGGATAAACCTTGCATGACAGTAATGACTTGGCCGATCCTTAATATTTTCAATGGCCCGTTCAGTTGTTTCAGGTTGGCAATGCTGACACGATAGCGGCGCGCCAGACCTCCCAGCGTGTCGCCCTTGCGTATGGTGTGTTTGATGACGCTGTCGCCAGTGGGTGAAAGGTGCATGTTGAATACTTCGAATTCGCTTTCGGCTGCGCCTTCTTCGTCGCTCACAGGCACCAGCAGGGTTTGCCCGGTGCTGACCATGGCGCGCTCCGACAGCCCGTTTACCGACTTGAGCGCCTCCACGGAAAGGCCGAAACGCGGTGCAAGATGGTCGAGGCGCTCGCCTTTTTTGGGTTGATAGGCTTGCCAACTGACGAGAGGCTTGTCGTAATTCTCCATATTGGCGCGGAAAGTTTCGACAACGCTTACAGGCAACAAAATCAGGTCACTGCTGCCTTGCAAAATAACCGGACGATTATGGGCAGGGTTGAGCGCCATGAATTCTTCCATCGAAATACCGGCTAGTTGCGCAGCCAGTTTTACATCGATGTGTTTGTCTGTGGCGACCGCCTCAAAGTAAGGCTCGTTGGGAATATCCTGCAACACCAGGCCAAAGTTGGCCGGATTCGCGATGATATTCTTGATGGCCAGCAATTTGGGCACGTAGTTCCGCGTTTCATTGGGCAGCTTGAGGCTTGCATAATTCACCGGCAAGCCGCGCGCACGGTTACGCGCCTGCGCGCGTTGCACCGCATTCTCGCCCCAGTTGTAGGCGGCCAGCGCCAGCTCCCAATCACCGAACATGCCATGCAATTTTTGCAGGTAGTCGAGCGCGCCGTTGGTTGCGCTGATGACATCGCGGCGACCGTCATACCACCAGTTCTGCCGCATGCCAAAATTCTTGCCGGTTGAAGGAATGAACTGCCAGATGCCTGAGGCGCGGCTGGTCGAGTAGGCGCCGGGGTTAAAAGCGCTTTCTATCATCGGCAGGAGCGCGATCTCGCTGGGCATGCCACGCCGCTCCACTTCGGTCGTTATATAGTGAAGATAGCGGCTTGCGCGTTCAGTCATGCGCGCCACATATTCGGGCCGGCTGGCATACCATTTTTCATGCTTGGCCACCAAAATACTATTCGGATCGCGCATGGCAAAACCATGGCGGATGCGCTCCCAAATATCCTGCGCATGCGGGGCATTATCTTGAAGGATGCCCAATTGGATATTGCGTGCGGTCGAAAGCGTCAAAGGAACCGTTGTAAGGTCATCTGAAGATACGCCGGGAGAGAGATGCTCCTCCGCATGCACAAATGCGGTCGAAACCAGGATGCCTGCGGCAAAAAATGCGGAAAAAATCAGTCGAATCAATGGCACGGGCACGGCCCCAATAAACTTGAACTTCCGCGATGGTAGCCGAGGCGTCGCGACCGGGTCAACCGGAATGACATGAAAAACCATGTAATAGCGTTTTTCAACCGCTCCAGTATTGCGGGGTTTTCGCTCCGACCGCCACTATGCGGCTTAATTCCAATTTTATTTTGGAACAACAATAATCATGTAGGGTGCGTTCCACGCACCAACGATAATGGTGCGTGGAACGCACCCTACAACATCGCACTTTTAATTTAGAAATGAAATAACTTGCTACGCAAGTTCACCCTCCGGGTACAAGAGCCTACGCCGACAACACGCCTCGCAGAGGCTTGTTGCGGCGGAGACTAACCTTCAGGTTACGTCGGAACCAAACCCGGCCAATTAGTGAACAGCATTCTTCAATTGTTCGAGGATGGCCGGGTTTTCGAGTGTGGATACATCCTGCGTGATCTCCTCGCCCTTGGCGATGGCGCGCAGCAGGCGGCGCATGATCTTGCCGGAACGTGTCTTGGGCAAGTTGTCGCCGAAGCGGATTTCGTCGGGCTTGGCGATCGGGCCGATTTCCTTGCTCACCCAGTTGCGCAGGCTTTCGGCGATTTCCTTGATCTTGGCCGGATCTTCCGGGCGCGCGCCCTTCAGCACGACGAAGGCCGCTATCGCTTCACCCTTGATCTCATGCGGCTTGCCGACCACGGCGGCTTCGGCGACCAGCGGGTTGGCAGCCAGCGCCGATTCGATCTCCATCGTACCTAGGCGGTGGCCGGATACATTCAGCACATCGTCGATGCGCCCCATGATCCAGAAATAGCCGTCCTCGTCGCGGTGTGCGGAGTCGCCCGCCAGATAAGCGCCGCGCATTTCCTCTGGAAAGTACCCCTTTTGATAGCGTTCCGGGTTGCCCCATATGGTGCGGATTTGCGACGGGAAGGGGCGCTTGATGACGAGGAAGCCGCCGTGCTTGTCATGCACTTCGTCACCGGCTTCATTGACGATAGTCGCCATGATGCCGGGCAGCGGCAGCGTGCAGGTGCCGGGCTTGATCGGCATCGCGCCGGGCAGCGGGGCAATCATATGCGCGCCGGTTTCGGTTTGCCACCAGGTGTCGACGATCGGGCAGCGCATCTGGCCGACAGTGTTGTAGTACCACATCCATGCCTCGGGGTTGATCGGCTCGCCGACCGAGCCGAGCAGGCGCAAGCTGGACAGATCATATTGCTTTGGCAAATCGCCGCCCAGCTTGATCAGCGAACGAATTGCGGTAGGTGCAGTATAAAAAGTTGTCACCTTGTGATCCTGGATCATCTTCCAGAAACGCCCGGCATTCGGATAAGTCGGGATACCCTCGAAGATCACTTGCGTCGCGCCCATCGCCAGCGGGCCATAAGTGACATAGCTGTGGCCGGTGACCCAGCCCACGTCCGCAGTACACCAGAATATGTCCGTTGGTTTGTAATCGAACACCCATTGCATCGACAGCATCGTCACGAGCAGGTAACCGCCGCTGGAATGCTGCACGCCCTTGGGTTTACCGGTGGAGCCGGAAGTGTAGAGGATGAACAGCGGGTGCTCCGCGCCGACCCATTCGGGTTCGCAGACGGCATTTTGCCCCGCCACCAGGTCATGCCACCAGAAATCGCGCCCGGCATTCCAGGCGGTTTCGCAGGCGGCGCGCCGGTAGACGATGACGCTGTGTACTATCCCGCAACCGTCCATCGTCAACGCTTCGTCCACCGCAGGCTTCAGCGGCATCACCTTGCCGCCGCGCATTTGCGCGTCGGCGGTGATCACCGCGCATGCCCCGGCATCGGTAATGCGCTCGTGCAAGCTCTTGGAAGAAAAGCCGCCAAACACCACCGAATGGATCGCGCCGATGCGCGCGCAGGCCTGCATCGCAACGACCGCCTCGATACTCATCGGCATGTAGACGATGACGCGGTCGCCGTTTTTGATGCCGCGCGATTTCAGGCCGTTGGCGAACTGGCAGACGCGCGCGTGCAGATCGCGGTAATTGATTCTCGTTACCGTACCGTCGTCAGCCTCGAAAATGATCGCAGTTTTTTCCGGCTGTGTTGTGAGATGCTTATCGAGGCAGTTATATGAAACATTCAGCACGCCATCTTCAAACCACTTGAAGAAAGGCGCGTTGCTCTCGTCCAGCACCTTGGTGAAAGGTTGCTTCCACAGCAAGGTCTCGCGCGCCAGCTTGGCCCAGAAGCCCTCGTAGTCCTGCTCCGCCGCCTTGCACAAGGCCTTGTAGCTGGCCATGCCGGAAACATTGGCCTGTTTGACGAATTCGTCGGAAGGGCTGAAAACGCGGGTTTCGTGCAATATGGACTGGATGTCGGACATACGATCTCCTGTTGCGAGTTGATATGCGTCCGTGAGGGCGCGGCCGGGATAGGATTAATGTAGTTTTTTTCCGCTTGATCTGTCAACGATAAATAAAATTATTTGCAAAAAATAGTCAAAATCACACTGACTGTAAGTTTCATGTAAGAAAACTCATGGATATACTGGCCACAAAGATGAGTGACAATAGCCATCGAGATGTTCAATCGGGCGCAGCAACAATTGTTCCACTCGTTAGCAGCACACGGCTCTGCATTATTGATTGGAGTGTACATTGACTGCAATTCATTCTTCACAATTGAGCTTCTTTGCAAGGCATGCGCCATTCGACCGCATGGAGCGCCCGCATCTGCTCTGGATGCTGGAGCGGATGCAGCTTGCCTATTACGCGAAGGGCGAAGTGATCGCATCGCCGCAACAAGGCGAAGCGACACGTTTTTTTGTGATCAAACAAGGCATGGTGCGCGGCACACGTATCGCAAACACACCGCAGGATGCGGTGCTGGAACTCCATGAAGGCGAATGTTTCCCGGTAGGTGCTTTGCTGGGGCGGCGCGCGGTGACCTCGGAGTATCGAGCCGAGGAAGATGCGTTCTGTTTTGAATTGCCGGCGCAGCATTTTCATGAACTGATCGAACTGTCGGTGGTATTCAAAGATTTCTGCACGCGCCGCATCGCCGCGCTGTTCGAGCAGTCCACCCAGGCGATGCAGGCGCAACTGTCGCATGCCTCCACCGAGCAGCAATCGCTTTCCAGCACGCTTGCAAGCATCATCCGCCGCGCGCCGGTCTCCTGCCGCCCCGGCACCGCGATACGCTCGGCCCTGCAACAGATGCGCGATGCGCATCTGGGCTCGATGATCGTGACCGATGACGCACAACGGCCGGTGGGCATCTTCACGCTGAAGGATTTGCTGGATCGCGTGGTGCTGGCGAACCTGTCCATCGATCAGCCGATCGGCAATGTGATGAGCCGCGAGCCCATCACGTTGCCACCCGGCGCATTGGCCTACGAGGCCGCGATGGTGATGGCTAGGGAAGGTTTCCGCCATGTACTGGTGACGGAACCGGACGGAACGCTGCGCGGCCTCGTTTCCGAGCGTGACCTGTTTTCTCTGCAACGCGTCGGGCTGCGCCAGCTCAGCGCCTCGCTCAGGCAGGCAGGCAGCGTGGCTACCCTGATTTCGCTCAGCAAGGATATTCGCGAACTGACCCATAACATGATGGCGCAAGGCGTGGCGGCAGAGCAGGTCACCCAGCTTATCTCCACGCTGAACGATTTGCTGACGTCGCGCATCATCGAACTGGAATGCATCGCTGTTGGATTACAGCAGCCGAATTCAAAAAACGGGTTTTGCTGGCTGGCGCTCGGCTCGGAGGGCAGGCTGGAGCAGACGTTCTACACCGATCAGGACAACGGCATCATCTTCAGCGTGCCTGCAGGCGAGACAGCCGATGCGGTGCGCCAGCGCCTGCTGCCGTTAGCCATGCGCATCAACGAAGCGCTGGCCGGTTGCGGCTTCCCGCTATGCAGCGGCGGCATCATGGCGAGCAACCCCAAGTGGTGCCTGTCGCTGGAAGAATGGCAAAAAACCTTCTCCGAATGGATCGATAACGGCAGCCCGGAAGACTTGCTCAACGCCTCGATCTTTTTCGATTTCCGCAGCCTGCATGGCAATGCATCGCTGGCCGCCGCGCTGCGCGCCTGGCTGACCAAAAAAATTTCCGGCGTGCCGCGCTTCCTGCACCAGATGGCCGCGAATGCGCTACGCAACCGCCCGCCGCTGGGCGTGATACGCGACTTCGTCGTCGGGCAGCAGCAAACGTTGGACATCAAGCTGAACGGCACGACCCCTTTTGTCGATGCGGCGCGCATCCTCAGCCTGGCCAGCGGCAGCGCCGCCACCAATACCGTGCAGCGCTTGCGCGATATTGCCGTGCCGCTGCGTATCGGCGATACGGAAATCGAAGGCTGGATAGAGGCATTCTACTTTCTGCAAACGGTTCGCCTGCTGCATCAATACGAATGCAGTGCGCGAGGCGAAGCCATGAACAACCAGATCGACCCGGAGCAACTCAACGACCTGGACAGGCGCATTCTTAAAGAGGCATTCCGCCAGTCGCGCAAAATGCAAAGCCGCCTGGCGCTGGAATATCGCCTGTGATCCGGAAACTGCTAGCGCGATTCAGGCAGCCTGCCGTCACCCTGACGGCGGAACACCAGGCGCGGCTGGAATCGCTCAAACCAAAAATATCCGCCAACTGCAAGGCAGACTTGACCAGCGGCAGGGTCGTCGTCGTGGATGTGGAAACCACCGGCCTCAGCCTGGCCAACGATCATCTGATCGCCATCGGTGCGGTCGCGATAAACAGCGGGCGCATCGCAGTCGCCGACAGCTTCGGGGTGGTGCTGCGCCAAGAAACAGAGAGCGACAAGGCGAACATCCTGGTGCATGGCATCGGCGGCAGCGCGCAACGCGCCGGGCTGCCGCCCGAAGAAGCGCTGCTGGCGTTCCTGGAATATCTGGATGGTGCGCCGCTGTTCGCATTCCATGTCGCCTTCGACGAAACCATGCTGCGCAAGGCCTGCAAGCGATTCCTCGGCATCGAATTCAGGCACACTTGGGTAGATCTGGCCTATCTGCTGCCCGAATTCTTTCCGGATTATGGGAATAAATATCACGCGCTGGATGATTGGATGGCGCATTTCTCCATCGTAAACGATGCGCGACATAACGCCCTGGCTGATGCATTGGCCACAGCGCAGCTCGGCCTGATCGCGTTGCGCGCCGCGCGGGCGAAGCGAGCAACAGATTTCAAGGCACTGCAAGACATGGAAAAAGCGCAACGCTGGCTGAACGCGGCGCGCTGAACCCAAAATCAACTATCGACCAAGCATGAACCCAAAAAAGTTCATTAGAACCGAATTGTCCCTTCACCCTTGCAGGGGGAAGATTAGGATGGCGGCCATGACACGGCGTTGCGAAGCATCCGGGGCGGGAATGGCCGCCTCACACCCGCTCCCGCAATCGGCTGGCTTCGCCATAACCAGCGACTTGGCGAGTGTTGTTTGCTCGCCTAGTCGAATGGCTAGTAGTTCTATCAGTAACGTGTCGCGGGATGTGGGGGTAGAAGTGGTGAAATGTACACGTTTTTACCCCCTCCCTAGCCCTCCCCATTACAGGGAGAGAGGATGTTTTGCTTAATGGATTATTTGGGATGAATAATCTATTACTGCTCGTCCTCTGCTTCGCCGCCGGCATGCTGTTGCGCCGCGCGCGGCGCATGCCGGACAATGCGCCCGCCGCGCTCAACAGCTTCATCATCCATGTTTCGCTGCCCGCGCTGACGCTGCTGTATGTGCATGATCTGAAAATCGGCGGCGATGTCGCGCTGATGGCACTGATGGCGTGGATCAGTTTTCTGCTGGCGGCGGGATTTTTCTGGCTTGCCGGACGCTGGCTCAAGTTGCCGCGCGCCACGGTGGGCGCGCTGATGCTGACCGGCGGCTTGGGCAATACCTCGTTCTTCGGGCTGCCGATGATCGAGGCGTACTACGGCCAGCAGGGCATCGTCAGCGGCATCGTGGTGGACCAGTTGGGATCGTTCCTCGTGCTGTCCACGCTGGGCATCACCGTCGCGGGCATCTACTCGTCGGGACGCCCGGCTGCGGCGGAGATCGGCAGGCGCATCGCGTTGATCCCGCTGGACTATGCGCCGTGGTTTACTGCAATACTGAAACGCCTCGGCGACACATTGGCGCCGCTGGCCCTGCTGTCGGTTGGCCTGCAATTGCGCCTCGGGCATATCGCGGAGCACCGGCGCAATCTCGCCCTCGGCCTCGGCTTCAAGCTGCTGCTGGCGCCGCTGCTGATTTACCTGCTCTATGTTCCGCTGTTCGGCGCACACGGGCTGGCGATACAGGTGACGCTGTTCGAAGCGGCGATGCCCCCGATGATCACCGCCGCGATCATCGCCTCGGAACACGACCTCGACCCGGAACTCTCCACCCTGATGGTGGCGGTGGGATTGCTGGTTTCCTTTGTCACTTTGGGCGGGTGGTGGTGGGTCTTGCAGGGGGGTGTAATTGCGGCAGGCAAGTGATGCTTACAAGCCATTTTCATACGGATGTCTGAGGCGGTTATTCGGCCTTAGCCGCCATTAGCAGCCAACCTTTTTGACTTCCGCTTTGCATAGTGCAGCAGACTTAACGCATATTCATTTACCCGCATTAGCCCCAAACTGCCCCTTGCCGCGAAGCGCTTCATATAGCTGCGCAGGCCCGAGCAAAATATCCTTCAACCCACCGCGCACCTTTTCAGAATCCAGCGCCTGTTTGCTCATCGTCGAGTGTGCGCTTAGCGCATCCATGATCGCGTTCATCAGCTCGCTGGCGAAATCGGGCGAGTTGGAGAATTGCTCTTTGGTGTTGCTGCTGGCCTGTTGCACCAAGATGTCAGACTCCAGCAGCTTGCCTTTCAGCACATGGTTCACGTACACCAACTTGTCGTCGTCGCTCAATTCGCCCTCGAATAAGGTGTTCACCTTCGCGATAATTTCCGCAAGCAGTGCCTTTTCTTTTTCCTGCAACTGGCCGCTACCCGGATCAGTCAGTGGTTGCAGCGGTTCGCCCACGCCCAGCGGCAAGGTGCGTTTGCCTTGGTTCTTCAGCTTGTGATGGGTCAGCACCACCTTGGATAAATCCACACCCTCGCGCTCACGGCCAAACTCCAGCAACGGTAGCAGACGGCGGAAAAATATTGCGCGCTTCTCGATGGCCGTATTGCCGTAATCAAAAATCTGCGACAGGAAGGCATACACCCGCATGAAGGTGCCGAGGTCGCGCTTGAATAGTTGCAGTGCATTCATTTCATCCTGCGCCGATTGCACAGCTTTCGCATCCTTCAGCGCCTGTGCATCCTGCCATGCCTTGCGCGCGGCTGCGTAGCGTTTCAACAATCGGTCGGCCACCGGCTCCAGCACGGCGTTCAATTCGTATTGCGCCGAATTATCGTTCAGTTCAACCTTCACCACGCGCTCGACTTCGTTGTCGTCGTAATGGCCTGTCGCATCCAGCTTGGCACGCAGGTCATACACCAGATTCGGATCGGTTACACCCGCCAGTGTTGCCGTGGCGTAATACGTCTTGAACGCCTCCAGCACCTCCTCTGCCACATTCACAAAGTCGAGCACGTAGGTCGTATCCTTGCCCGGATAGGCGCGGTTCAGACGCGATAAAGTCTGCACTGCCTGTATGCCCGCCAGCCGCTTGTCCACATACATGCCGCACAGCAGCGGCTGGTCGAAGCCGGTCTGGAATTTATTTGCCACCAGCAGGATTTGATATTCGTCGGTTTTGAATGCCTCGCGCATGTCGCGTCCGCGCAGGTTCGGATTCAGCGCCTTGCTGTTTTCGGTAAAAGCATCGGGGCCGGATTCCTTGTCGTTCACTTCGCCCGAGAATGCCACCAGTGAAGCTATCTTGTAGTTTTGCGACTTGATGTACTGCTCGATGGCGAGTTGCCAGCGCACCGCCTCTAGGCGGCTGCCGACCACCACCATCGCCTTGGCACGACCTTCGAGCAGGGGCGACACATTCTCGCGGAAGTGCTCCACTACCACTTGCACCTTCTGGCTGATGTTGTAGGGATGTAGCCGCACCCAACGCATGATGCCTTTCATCGCCGCGCTACGTTCCACCTCCGTCTCGTCCCACTCGCGACCCTCGCTGGCGAGCTTGAACGCCAGATTGTACGGCGTGTAGTTCTTCAGCACATCGAGAATGAAGCCTTCCTCAATGGCTTGGCGCATCGAATACACATGGAACGGCGCGGGCAGATTGTCCGGCCCGGCGGGCAACGCAGGATTCGGGCGGCGGCCAAACAATTCCAGCGTCTTGGATTTCGGCGTGGCGGTAAACGCCACATAGGTGATACCCACATCCCCCGGCTTTCCTGAAGAAGCGCGCGCTGCCATCTGTGCGGCCAGCAAATCTTCCGTGCTCACCTCGCCGCCGTCGGCCAGCTCTTGCATCTCCTCAACAGAAAGCACTGCCTTCAAATTGGCCGCTGCCGAGCCTGTTTGCGAACTGTGCGCCTCGTCCGCAATCACCGCGAAGCGCTTGCCCTCTGTTGCGGCCAGCTCCTGCACCGCCTTCAGCGCGAACGGAAAAGTCTGGATGGTACACACCACAATCTTCTTGCCGCCGGAAAGTGCCTCCGCCAATTCCTTGCTCTTGGAAGCGCTCTCACCCTTGATAGTCGCCACCACGCCCGTGGTGCGCTCGAAATCGAAGATCGCTTCCTGCAACTGTGCATCCAGCACATTGCGGTCGCTCACCACCAGCACCGAATCGAACAGCTTCTTGTGCTGCGCATCGTGCAAATCTGCAAGAAAATGCGCCGACCACGCAATGGAATTGGTCTTGCCGGAACCGGCGGAATGCTGGATCAAATACTTCTGCCCCGCGCCTTCTACGAGTACAGTCGCCAGCAACTTGCGCGTCGCATCAAGCTGGTGATAGCGCGGAAAGATACTTGAGATAACTTGCTTCTTGCTGTCTCGCTTGGTCACGATGTAGCGGCCTATGATCTCCAGCCAGCTATCGCGCGCCCACACTTCTTCCCACAGGTAAGCCGTGCGGTGCCCGTTCGGGTTCACCGGATTACCCGCCGCGCCTTCATCGCCCTTGTTGAACGGCAGGAAAGTGGTCGCCGCGCCCAGCAGGCGCGGTGTCATATACGCCTGACTGTTACTCACCGCGAAATGCACCAGCGCCCCGCGCGGAAAATCCAGCAGCGGCTCGGCAGCAGGTTGGCCCTTGGGGCGCGGATGGCGGTCGAAGCGGTATTGATCCACCGCATCTTCCACAGACTGCGTGTAGTCGCTCTTCAACTCCACCGTCGCCACCGCAATGCCGTTAAGGAACAGCACCAGGTCAATCGCATTTTCGTTGTGCAACGAATAACGCACCTGCCGCACCACGCGCAGACGGTTGGCAGCATACTTGGCCTGCAAATCGGCATTCATCGCCAGCGCGGGCTTGAACTGCGCGAGACTCAATGATTGGCGCAACCCCAACATCTCCACGCCGTGCCTTAGCACATCCAGCGTGCCCCGGTCGTCCAGTTGCTTGCGAATACGGTCTAGCAACATCGCTTCCGCTGCCGAGCCGTTGTTCTTGACCAGCGTCTCCCACGCCTGCGATTGCGTGGCCTGCACCCATGCAGTCACATCGGCGGAAAACAGGGCGCGGGCGCGATCGTAGCCGGTGTAATCATTCTCGGCATACAGCCAATCATGCGCCGCAAGGTGGGCGCAGATATCGTTCTCGAATTCGATTTCTTTGTGCAGTGCGCTCATGGCTTCAGGGTCAGATGTACCACCAGCTCGGAGTACTGGCTCAGCACGCCATCGGTGGTGAGCAAATAGGCGGGTAACGACTGCGCCTGCGCAACCAGCAAACGGTCGAACGGATCGCGGTGATGCCAGGGCAAGCTTGCAACCGGGTAACAATCCTCGCCCTTGACCATCAACTCGGTAAAGCCGGTATCCAGGGCAAGGCGATGGATGTCCTGCGGAGAAAAATCGAAATCGGCCCGATCCAGCGAACGTTTGATTGCGATCTCCCAGATACTGGCCGCACTGAAATAAACCGTATTGGACGAATCGGATAACCCGGCGACCACCTCCTGCGGCAGGCGCTCCGGGGCGAGCAGCGCCGCGAGCAGTACATTGGTATCCAGCAGATACGCATGCCCGGCCATCTACTTTCCCTGCTCGAACATGCCCGCGATTTCGGCGGCATCCAGACTGTCGAAGTTCTCCGGGAAAGTGAATTGCTTTTTGCCCAGCCCCAGCTTGCGCGGCTGGCTGGCCGCATGCGCCAATCCGACCAGACGCGCCACCGGCTTGCCCGCGCGGGCAATCACGATCTCCCCACCCGCCTCGGCTTGATCGACAAAACGCGAGAATTGGGTCTTGGCCTCATGGATGTTGACGGTTTGCATGGCACACCTCAGTTTGAATAAGTTGGACTAATATTAGTCCGAATGGGGGCATTTAACAAGCGGCGAGTTGTCATATTATCCCCTCATACAAATCATCCCATGCCGGATTCGCTTGCTCGATCAGTTTTATCTTCCACGCGCGCTGCCATTCCTTGATGGCCTTCTCCCGCGCAATCGCGCTTTCCATCGTCTCGTGCCGCTCATACCACACCAGCAACTTGACCCCATATTTCTTGGTAAATCCTTCCGCCAGTACTTCCTTATGCTGCCACACGCGCTGCACCAGATTCGATGTCACGCCGACATACAATGTGCCGTTGCGCTGGCTTGCCAGCATATACACACAAGGCAGCTTCATCGTATAACCTCCCGCCCGTCATACCGGCGAAGGCCGGTATCCAGCAATCAAAAGAACCTCGCGCAGCGAGACAACGGCATTGTTCCGCTACGCGGGAAATATTTCATCAACTGGATACCGGCCTACGCCGGTATGACGACACACCGCACATCAATCTTGCCGGTGACGGCGGCGGAAATCAGCGCGCTGCGGCGCTCTTGCAGCAACGCGATGGCGCGGTTGGCTTCGGCAGTGAGGGTGTCGAGTTTGGCGGTTTCGGTGTCGAGGAAGGCGGCAATGGATTTTTGCTCATTCGATGGAGGCATTGCAATCGACATATTTCCAATTTGATCGAAGTTCAACCCTTCACGCGCTGCGCCATTTTGTGCGTGGTCAATTTGATTTTTCACAGGCATAGACTTAAAAAACAAGCCTACAAAAGGAACTTGAGCAAGTGTCCTCAAGCGAATTACGCACACATGCTGATTGACATTGGCGGCGGGAAACTCGGGCGGTACAACGCATGAGCGCCCAATTGATGCACCTGTTACGTTTAGCAAAATATCATTCGGACGCACGCTACTCACACTCATCACTTCATCAATGGCTTCGCTAATATAGGCAACATCTTCAAGTCGTAGCCCTTCGTCATAGACGTTTTGGCTCCTCAAAAACATTACTCCCTCATCCACGTAAATTTCGCTTCCGCCAAGCGGTGTTTTTCCACTGGCAATGCGCGTAGCAAGGTGCTTAATTTTCCTTACATCCCAATGCTCCGGCACCTCACCCAGCCATTCGATGCCGGAATCTTTCATCACCACGCCGTCATTCCGGCGCAGGCCGGAATCCAGTTGATTAGAAGATTCCTGCGCAGCAGGACAACCGCTTTGTCCGCTGCGCGGGATTGTTTGATTGCTGGATTCCGGGTCATGCCCGGAATGACGGAGCCGGGAGATGCCCTTGGTGACGGCGTGCGAAATCACCGCCTGTCGCTTTTCCGCCAGCAGTTCCACCAGCCGCCGCTGCTCGGCAATCAGCGCATCGATCTTCCCCGTCTCGCTGTCGAGGAAGGCGGCGATGGTTTGTTGTTCAGTAATAGGCGCAAGTGGGCAAGGAATGTTTCCGAGTAGCTCTAAATTCAAGCCGTCTCGCAAATCACCGCCCGCCATATTTCTGATGTTTTGATAGTTGGATGTCAGCCACCAAAATAGAAATCTGGCATCTTGCTCTTGAGTTGGAATAATGGCAGCCATCGACTGATTGCATGTTGCTGGTATACCCAACTGGGCGACCATGCCTTTAGTTTTACCTTGACCAGCCAGCGCCATTACCAGCGCACCTTGTGGAATCCACTTGGCACTACTATTTTGAAAAGCATCTTCTGTAATGTATGTAGAAGGTTCGGTTACAAGGCTTTGGTTGACTTCACCGGAGTTTAGCCAAGGTATTGTTCCATCAGCCCAGTAATCAAGATTAGTTTTGTCAGGAGTGCCGCCGGAGTATCTTGTTGAAAGCCATCGGAGGCCTGTACTATCCCAATGCCCCGGCACCTCGCCCAGCCACTCCACGCCGCTGGGTTTGTATTCAGAATAACGCGGCAAGCTCATGCGCTCAGTCCAGCAATCATGGTGAGTATCCGATCCGTGCATTGCTTCAACTCGGTGTCAATTGCCGCCAGCTCGCGCGGCGGCTCGAACACGTAGAAGTGGCGGTTGAACGGGATTTCGTAGCCGACTTTGGTTTTGTCGTGGTCGATCCATGCATCGGGCGCATGGGGCAGCACTTCGCGCTTGAAGTAGCTTTCCACGTCTTCCGACAGCGGGACGTTTTCGGTGTCGCGCAGGTTGCTATCCGCTTGCGGTTTGCCCTTGAGTTTGCCTTTTTCGTGCAGCACGACTTTGCCTGCGACATCGCGCAACGGGCGTTCGACGGTGATGGTGCGGTAGCCGAAGTCTGCGTTTTTGAAGATGCGGCTGATGGGCTTGCTCTGCCCCCTCTCCCCCAGCCCCTCTCCCGCAGGGGGAGAGGGGAGTGAGGCTTCGACGCATTCGCCGAACAGGCGGGTAATCTCGGCGATGTGTTCGTCGGAGAGTTCCTTGCGCTTGCTGCCCAGACTCTTGCGCATCTTCTGCCAGAATCCAGAGGCGTCGATGAGTTGCAGCAGGCCTTTGCGGTGTGCGGGTTTGCGGTTGGAGAGTATCCAGACGTAGGTGGAGATGCCGGTGTTGTAGAACATGTCGGTGGGCAGGCCGATGATGGCTTCGACCAGATCGTTCTCTAAAACATAACGGCGGATTTCACTTTCGCCGCTGCCTGCGCCACCGGTGAACAGCGGCGAGCCATTGAGCACGATGCCAAAACGGCTGCCGCCATCCTTGGCCGGACGCATCTTGCTGATGAGATGCAGCAGGAACAGCAGCGAGCCATCCGACACGCGCGGCAGGCCGGGGCCGAAGCGTCCGTTGTAGCCCTGTGTCTCGAATTCCTTGCGGATTTCTTTTTCGACTTTTTTCCACTCCACGCCGAACGGCGGATTGGACAGCATGTAATCGAATTTGGTGTGCGGGTGGCCGTCTTCGGAAAGCGTGTTGCCGGGGATGATGTTGCCGACGTTCTGCCCCTTGATGAGCATGTCGGCTTTGCAGATAGCATAAGACTCGTCGTTGAGTTCCTGCCCGTACATGGTGAGGCGTGCTTCGGGGTTGTGCTCTTCCAGATATTCCCCGGCGATGGACAGCATGCCGCCGGTGCCTGCGGTGGGGTCGTAGATGGTGCGCACCACATGCTGCTTGGAAAGCACATCGTCGTCTTCGATGAATAGCAGGTTGACCATCAGGCGGATGACCTCGCGCGGGGTGAAGTGCTCTCCGGCAGTCTCGTTGGAGATTTCGGCAAATTTGCGGATCAGCTCCTCGAACACCAGCCCCATCTGCGCGTTGCTGACGGCTTCCGGGTGCAGGTCGATGTTGGTGAATTTTTCCGTGACCTGATACAACAGTCCCGCCCGCGCGAGGCGGTCGATCTGGATATGAAATTCAAAGCGTTCGAAAATGTCGCGCACTTGGGGCGCGAATTCATGGATGTAGCTGTAGAGGTTCTCGCGGATGTGATCCTGATCGCCCATCAGCTTTTTCATGTCCAGCGGCGAGGTGTTGTAGAAACCCTGCTTCGCTTTGCGCAACAGGTAAGGCTCGGGGTTGATCCCGGCTTGTTGCTGTTTGGTGTATTCGGCCAGCACGGCAGGCTTGGTGGCTTCGAGCACGCAGTCGAGACGGCGCAGCACGGTAAACGGCAGGATCACCTTGCCGTATTCGGATTGCTTGTAGTCGCCGCGCAGCAGGTCGGCAACCGACCAGATAAAAGACGAGAGTGCTTGTTGGTTCATGAGTTGAGCCTATGTGTTTTCTCGCTATTGTAACGGCACAGGCGCGCATATTGTCCGCTTTCCCAAGCGAAGCGGAAGTAACGGCGTGAGGTAGCTAACGACAGCTCAGGCCGAGAAGCAGACTATCCCTCCTATCAGCATGCGCTGCTGTGGCAATTAGCGAAAGTTCATTTTCCAGAGAATAGCCGTTGATTTCGATGCGGCAATGAGGGGCGCGCACATGGGTTTCAACTTGCGAGCTGGTCTTTCATCGCAGCAGCGAACGCTTCCTTCCGGATCATTTCATGGATGGGGAAACGGATGCTGAACAGCGTCCCGACCCCGCCGCTACCCTGATCTAACGTGATCGTCGCACCGTGCCGTTTTGCCACCTCGGCCACGATAGCGAGGCCGAGGCCGCTACCGCTCTGCCCGCTACCGAGGATACGGTAGAAGCGTTCGAATACCCGCTCGCGGTGCTGCGGGTCGATTCCGGGGCCGTTATCCTCGACACATAACGTGGCTTCATCCGGCGAGCAAGTTACCTTGACCGTGACATGCCCTCCCGCTGGTGTGTAGCGGATGGCGTTGTCGATCAAGTTGCCGAGCATTTCGGTCAGGCTGGTTGCGTCTCCGCGCACCGGCACCTGCATCGGAATTCCTTCGAAGCCCAGGTCGATATTTTTTTCCAGGGCCACAGGCACCCAGTACGTGGTGCATTCCTGGGCCAGTTGATTGAGATCAAGCTCGGCAAAGGTTTTGTCTCCCTGCCCCTCCGGTTCGTTGCGTGCCAGCGCCAGAAGCTGGTTCGCCAGGTGGGCGCTGCGCCGGGCACTGATAAGCAATTGCTCCAGGGTGCGCTGTTTTCGCTCCAGGTCATCTTCGCGCAATGCCAGTTCGGCTTGAGTTTTCAGGCCGGCCAGCGGGGTGCGCAGTTGATGCGAGGCATCGGCGATGAAGCGTTTCTGCGCCTGCATTGCCTGTTTCAATCTTTCAAGCAGGTTGTTCACGGCATCGATCAGGGGATGCACTTCCGCTGGCGCCCTGGTTTCATCCAGTCGGCTCAGGTCGTCGCGCTTCCGCGCCGCCACTTCACGCCGCAGGCGCTCCAGCGGCATTAATCCCTGTTTCAGCCCGTACCAGACTACGACCGTCGCGATCAAGATCAACAGCAACTGGGGAATCACGATATAGGCAAAAATGCCGCGAATCAGCTCCTGGCGCTGATGGATGGTTTCCGACAGGTGCAGCTGGAGCAGTTTTCCGCCGGGCGGGCCGGGATAAACCAGGCTTACGATGCGCGTCTTCTCTCCATTGCGTTCGCCGTTGCTGAACAGCGGCCCGGTTTTTCCTTTGCGAAAGGAAAGCGGGCGGGAAAGATTTGCATTGCCGGCGATTTTCTCACCGTTGCTGTCGCTGACGGTGTAGAGCACCTGATCCGATATGCCGGGGTCGTTACCGTCCGGCAAGTTCAGCTTGATATCCAGCCGCTCCTGCCCGCTTCCCAGCTTCATCCGTTCAGCAACCATCCGCGCCCGCTCCAGCAATACCAGGTCGTAGGGCTGGTTCGCGTAATTGAGCGTGGCGAAATAACCCACAATGGAGCTGGCCAACCATAACAGAAAGAGCGATGTCAGCAATCGCTCCATCAAATGGCTGCGCAGCGAAAGAACTTTATCTTTCATAAGGGAACCTATAAAAATCCAGATTTCATCGCAACTGCCGCGTTGCGGAAAAAATTTCTTGCTGACATATTACCCATATGCGGCGCTGTAAAATTTTCCCCGCGCCTTGCATTTGGGCGAACTCTGAATTTTTAGAGGCTCCCACATGGCCACTTTTTGTCATCGCCGCATGGAGTTCTAATTCGATTTATCGATGATGTATCCGAGGCCGCGGATGGTGCGGATAGTCACGCCGCCATCTTCGACTTTCTTGCGCAGGCGGTGGATATAAACCTCGATGGCGTTGCCGCTCGCTTCTTCGGAATAACTGTACAACCGTTCCACGAGCTGGTCTTTGCTGACGACCCAGCCGATGCGCGACATCAGCGCCTCCAGCACACTCAGTTCTCGCGTGGTCAGCTCCAGCGGCTCGCCGTTGATGAACGCGCGCCGCCCGGCGCTATCGAAAGTCAGCGCGCCGCAGGAATAAACCGGGTTCATGCCGCACTGGCCGCGCCTTAGCAGCGCGCGCGCACGGGCTTCCAGTTCCGGCAGCTTGAACGGTTTGGCTATGTAGTCGTCGGCGCCCAGATCGAGTCCCTTGACGCGATCTTCTATTCCGTCACGCGCGGTGAGGATGATGACGGGAACATGTTGATTGCGTTCGCGCAGGTTGCGCAGCACGTTCAATCCATCTAGGCGAGGCAGCCCGAGATCGAGAATGACGAGGTCAAAGGGCTGGTTTCCCCTGAGGATGGTATCCGCATCCACCCCGTCATTGACACAATCCACCGCGTAGCCCGACTGGCGCATGGAGTTGGATATGCCATCGGCCAGCACTTCATCGTCTTCGGCAATCAGAATGCGCATAATAAGTCTGTAAGTTTCGCGTAAGGTTGAGTAAGTTTCACGTAAGGTTGAGGCAGTAACGTTGCAAGGAGGATGGTCGGGATATTACAACCAACCGTCTTTTGAAGAGCCATTTTAATTGTGTGACGAAGAATGTCAAAACCGTAATCGGGCGTGGCGGCAATTGATGCAATGCCACTCTGAATCAGGTTTAGCGATTGATGTACGGCATTCAATGTGGGACGTTTACAGGTTTTTTATTTATCCGAATATTTATCTGGCGTGATTCCGACGAACTTACAAGGGGGGAAATATGCAGCTCACTCAAAAACACCACGAATACTGGAACCGAAACCTGAAAGTCACCGGCACATTGCTGGCGTTATGGTTTGTGGTGACCTTCGTCATGGGTTATTTCGCCCGAGAACTCAACGGCATCAACATTCTCGGCTTCCCGCTCGGTTTCTACATGAGCGCCCAAGGGTCGTTGATCGTCTATGTGGCCATCATCTGGTACTACGCGCATTACATGAATAACCTGGACCAGGAATACGGCGTCCACGAAGGGGAGGAAGAATAATGGCCAGCCAATCTACCGCTGCTTTCACCAAGCAGCTGACCAAATATTACAGTTTCTACACCGGCGGTTTCATCGGCTTCGTCATCCTGGTCGCCATCCTCGAACAGATGGGTGTGCCGAACAAGATTCTGGGCTACATGTTCCTCGGCGCGACCATCCTGCTCTATGCCGGTATCGGCTTCATGTCGAAGACCGCAGAAGTGTCGGAATATTACGTCGCGGGGCGGCGCGTGCCGGCATTCTTCAACGGCATGGCGACCGGCGCCGACTGGATGTCCGCCGCCAGCTTCATCGGTATGGCCGGCACCCTGTACCTGTCCGGCTATGACGGCCTCGCCTTCGTGCTCGGCTGGACCGGCGGCTACTGCCTGGTGGCGCTGTTCCTCGCGCCCTATCTGCGCAAGTTCGGCCAGTTCACCATCCCGGACTTTCTCGGCGCCCGTTTCGGCGGCAACATTCCGCGCCTGATCGGGGTGTTTGCCGCGATCGTCTGCTCCTTCACTTATGTGATCGCACAGATCTATGGCGTCGGCCTGATCACCAGCCGCTTCACCGGCCTGGAGTTCCAGGTCGGCGTATTCGTCGGTCTCGCAGGTATCCTGGTGTGCTCCTTCCTCGGCGGCATGAAGGCCGTGACCTGGACGCAGGTCGCGCAGTACATCATCCTGATCGTCGCCTACATGATCCCGGTGGTATGGCTCTCGATCCATCACGGCTTCGGCCCGGTGCCGCAGGTGGCCTACGGCTACGCCTTGCAGAAAGTGACCGACCGCGAGAAGGTGCTGAACGACAAGGCCACGCCGGATGGCGCGCGCGAAGAATCGGTGCGGCAGATATTCCGCGACCGTGCCGCAGCAGCGGATGCCAAGCTGAAAGGCCTGGAGACAGGCGGCCCGGCTTTCCTCGCCGAAGAGAAAACGAAGCTGGAAAACAATGTAGCTGCGCTGAAAGCCGCTATGCCGCAAGACCCGAAGGCGATCGAGGCGGCGGAGAAAGCTGTCGCAGGCTTCCCGGCTGATGCGGCCAAGGCCAAGGAGCAATGGACCAAGGACAAGGGCGTCAGCGCAAGGGCGGCGCCGATCAAAGCACACGCCGATCCTTTCCAGGGCAAGGACGAGAAAGCCAGCGATATCGCGCGAAAGAACTTCCTCGCCCTGATCCTCTGTCTGATGGTCGGCACGGCCGCGCTGCCGCATATCCTGATGCGCTACTACACCACGCCTTCGGTGAAGGACGCACGCAAGTCGGTGTTCTGGTCGCTATTCTTCATTTTCCTGCTCTACTTTACCGCGCCGTGCCTGGCGGTGCTGGCGAAGTTCGACGTGTATACCATCCTGGTCGGCAGCAAATTCTCCGAGCTGCCGACGTGGGTGAGCGCGTGGGCGACGGTGGACAAGACGCTGATGAATATCTCCGACATCAACGGGGACGGCATCGTGCAATTGGCCGAGATCGTCATCGGCGGCGATCTGATCGTGCTGGCAACGCCGGAAATCGCCGGGCTGCCTTACGTGATTTCCGGTCTGGTGGCGGCGGGCGGTCTGGCTGCGGCGCTCTCTACCGCCGATGGCTTGCTGCTGACCATCGCCAATGCGATGTCGCATGATCTGTACTACAAGATGATCGACCCGAACGCTCCGACGACCCGCCGTTTGGCGGTATCCAAAGGGCTGCTGCTGGTGGTTGCCGCCATCGCCGCCTACGTCACTTCGCTCAAACCGGGCGACATCCTGTTCCTGGTCGGCGCGGCTTTCTCGCTGGCGGCATCGGGCTTCTTCCCGGCATTGGTGTGCGGCGTGTTCTGGCGGCGCGCCAACAAGCTCGGGGCGATCCTCGGCATGCTGAGCGGCCTCGGAATCTGCATGTACTACATGTACATGACCTACCCGTTCTTCGGCATCAAGGCGCCGTTGTGGTGGGATATCAACCCGATCTCGGCCGGCATCTTCGGCATTCCGGCCGGTTTCGCAGGCGTGATCATCGGTTCGCTGATTTCGCCTGCGCCCAGCAAGGAAGTCCAGGATCTGGTGGATCATGTCCGCTATCCGAATCTGGAAACCGACTACAAGGCAGCAACTGCCTAACCAGCCAGGAATCTCCCTTTCTTGGCATTTCAAGGCCCGCCGCAAGGCGGGTCTTTTTTGTAGTAAAGCAACATTGAAGGGAGGCTAACTCCCATTCCAGATTAAGCGTGCAATCTTTTGTGCTGGTTATTACACTTTCAGATTGAAAGCGCTATTTCGTAGGGTGCGTTCCACGCACCATGGTGCGTGGAACGCACCCTACGTGTATGAAAAGAATCGCAGCCTACCAAGGCATTTCCGGCAACAGGTGAGCCAGGTCATTGCGGCCGGTGTCCTTGATCAGCTGGCGGGTGATCTTGGGATCGAACTCGAGGAGTTTATTGACTACTTTATCGACTTTGTCCGGTTCGCCGTTGTGGTGGTAGGCCATGCCGAGCTGGTACCAGGCATGGCCGTTCATCGGTTGCAGGCGGGCGGCTTCGCGCAGTGCGGCGGCAGCTTCGGCGTGGTTGCCGAGCG
>Ga0209343_10000838_pt1 | contig 42897 bp, 67 predicted proteins | sample RifCSPlowO2_02_FD_184026 | JGI IMG/M metagenome (GOLD analysis project Ga0209343, IMG submission 184026) | Groundwater microbial communities from Rifle, Colorado - Rifle CSP2_plank lowO2_0.2 (SPAdes) (version 2) | ecosystem: Environmental > Aquatic > Deep subsurface > Groundwater | place...
GCGAGCCGTAACCCCTGACGGCGAGGGCGCGGTCCTCACGGGCCGCGTCCTCGCCACGGAGGCCCGATGCGCGGGCTCTTCGTTCGTGACGACCCCGGGGCCGTCACGGACTGTGTGACTGGCTACACCTGGGTGTTCGACGCGACGGATCGCGTCCTGAAGTGCTGGGACGGCTCGGCGTGGCGGCACTCGTGTCTCACGCAATACCTCGTGCCGGTGAGCGACGGGAACACGTTCATCGCGGTGCCTGATGGCGCGGGCACGGCCGCGCAGGTGCTCACCTCCAACGGGGCGGGCGCGTATCCCTCATTTCAGACCGCCGCGGTGGCGACCTGGCTCAGCGAGCTGACGGGGCTCGGACTCTCGCACGCCGTGGATACCGACCACGACATTACGATTGCCGTCGGCGCCGCCGCGAGCTACCACGCGACGATCACGAGTCGCGTGCTCCTGAATCTCACGGCGGCGCTCACCAAGCAGATCGATGCGGCGTGGGCGGTGGGCACGAATCAGGGCGGGCTCTTCTCGGGCGCCGTCGGCACCAGCACGTGGTATCACGTGTTCCTGATCCGGCGCAGCGACACCGGCGTGGTGGATGCCGGCTTCGATACCTCGGTGACGGCGGCGAACATCCCGGCGAGCTATGACCAGTACCGCCGGATCGGCTCCGTGCGGACGGATGGGTCGGCGAACATCCTCGCGTTCGTGCAGGACGGCGACCTGTTCCAGTGGTCTGACCCGCCGCTCGACATCAACGTCTCGAATCCCGGCACGGCGGCGGTGACGCGCACCCTGAGCGTACCGACCGGCGTGAGCGTCCTCGCGCTCGTCAACGCACTGGCCTACGACGACACGTCCGCCGGGGGGACGCCCGTCGTGTATCTGAGCGATCTCGCCGTCACCGACGAGGCGGCGTCCGTCAGCGCTGGCCCGCTCGGTCAGACCGCAGGCGGCGGCACGACCGTGTCGCCGAATCCCGGCCAGATCCTCGTGCGCGCAGACACGAGCGCCCAGATCCGCTCGCGGATCAGCGCCTCGGGCGCGACGCATCGCTTGCGCATTGCGACCACCGGGTGGATCGACAGCCGCGGGAAAAACGCCTGATGGCGCTCACGATCGGCAGCCAGGAGCTCGCGGCCAATACGTGCGTCGTCACGGTCTCGGGCCGGTTCCCGTCGCCGCCCTACCAGGTGCTCGCGACGGCGGGGTGGCCCTCCGAGGCGTATCCGTCCGCGATGGCGGCCGCCTCGTTCCGCGTGGACCTGCAAGTCCCGGTGCCCACGGGCGGGTGCGCGCTCTACTGGACGATCGTGGGCGGCATCGGCGGCATGCCGGCGACCTCGCTCGACATCGTCAACAACGCGCTCTTGCTGATCGGGGACCAGACGATCACGAGCCTGACGCAGAACAAACCCTCCGCGCAACTCATGAACGCGCTCTACACGCCGACGCTGGACGAGGTGCTGCGCGGGCACAACTGGAATTTCGCCTCGATGCGCGCCGGCCCCGGGTGCGGCATGACGGAGTTGACCTGCAAGCCCGTCTGGGAGTACACGTACCAGTTCACGCTTCCCGATGGCACGTGCGCGCCGCTCGCGCTGATGGTGCTCGAGGCCAACCTCGGCGAAGAGGAGGCGTGGCGCATCGAGTACGGCTGCGACGCAGGCACGTCGTACAAGGTGCTCGTGACCGACGGGTGCTCGCCCGCGATCCTCTACATCGGGCGGGCGGACGACGTGACAAAGTGGGATCCGCTCTTCACGGACGCCTTCACCTACGAGCTGGCGTTTCGCGCGGCCTACCCGCTGACGCGGAACGCGGCGCTCGCCGAGGTGCTCGCCAAGCAGGTAGCGGACAAATGGAAGGCCGCGAAGAGCCGCGATGGGCAGGAAGGGCGGGCGCTCAAGCGCCTGCTGAGCCGCACGCTGACGCGCGTGCGCTGACAATGCCCCGCCCGATCCCGGTCATCTTCGGCTTCGGTACTGGCGAGGTCGCCGAGACGATCTACACGCGCCCCGACCTGGCGAAGTACGCCCAGGGCGCCCAGCAGATCCTGAACTACCACAACCTCCCGCAAGGCGGCGTGACGCGCCGGCCGGGCCTCCGCTTCGTCGCGCAGGTGAAGGACGCGACGCAGCGCACCGTGGTGCGCCCCTTCGAGTTCTCCAGGAGTCAGGCGTACATCCTGGAGCTCGGTGACCTCTACACGCGCTTCTACCACCAGAACGCGCGGATCGAGTCGAGCGGCAACCCGGTCGAGGTCACGACGGTCCACGCGGCGGCCGACCTCTACGACCTCGACTTCGTCCAGTCCGCCGACGTGCTCTACGCGCTGTCCTGCAACCAGGCGACGCGGCGCTTCGAGCGCTACAGCGACACGTGCTGGCGCTACAAGACGGTGACGTTCACGCCCCCGCCGACCGTCGAGTACGGCGACCGCCCGCCGGGACATCTCAGCGTGTCGGCGGTGAGCGGCACGGTCACCGTCACGTCGAACGCGGAGCCCTCCTTTTACCCGGCGGACGAAGACCGCGAGATCGTCGTGGTCGCGGGCGACAATGCGGGCGCGCGCCTGGGCATCCTGACGTACACGAGCGGGACGCAGGTGACCGGTGTGATCTGCGACGCGTTCCTCTCCCTCACCGCGACCTGTAGCGGCTCCTGGAAGATCACGGGCTCGCCGCGGACCACGGTCACGCCGGCGGCGAAAGACCCCGTGGGCAAGGCGACGACGCTGACCCTGGCCCTGGCCGGCTGGCGCGGCACGTCGGTGCTCTCCGATACGGACTGCGGCAAGTATGCGGTCATCAATGGCGGCCAGTACGAGATCACCTGCGTGCTCTCGACCACCGTGGCCGGCGCGACCATCCGGGGCACCGCGAGCGCCGCCACCGCCGCCGAGGCCGGCGCCTGGACGCTCGAGGAGGGCCTCTGGGGCCTGACGGCGGAGTATCCCGAGTGCGGCGACTTCTTCGAGGACCGCCTCTACCTGCCAGCGGGCCACCGGATCTGCGGCAGCAAGACCGGCGACTACGAGAACTTCGGTCTCGGCACGCTCGATGATGACGCGGTCGTGTTCCCGATCAACTCGAAGTCCATTAACACGATCCGATCCCTGATCGGCGCGCGCCAGCTCCAGGTCTTCACGGTCGGCGGGGAGTACGTCGCGCGGGGCGGCGGCACGGGCGACCCGATCACGCCCACGAACATCCAGGTCGGCAGCGAGACGACGCACGGCACGCGCGGCGTGACCCCGGTTCGCGTCGCCGACCAGACGCTCTTCGTCTCGCGTGGTGGGCGCCAGCTCCGGGAATTCACCGTGCGCGAGGACAGCGTCAGCGACATCTTCACGGCGCCCGACCTCCTGTTGCTCGCGCACCATCTGACCGAGGATGCGACGATCATCGATCTCGCGTACCAGCGCGAGCCCCAGTCGAGGCTCTGGGCGCTCCGGAGCGACGGGGTGCTGCTCTGCTGCTCCTACCGCCGCGAGGAGAACGTCGTGGCGTGGAGCCGGCACACGACCTGCGGCCAGTTCGAGAGCGTCGCCGTGATTCCGCACCCGGACGGCGACCGCGATCAGGTCTGGGTCACGACGGTCCGCACGATCGGCGGGAGCACCAAGCGCTTCATCGAGTATTTTGATGACTGCGCCTTCTATTACAGTCAGCTCCACACGGACGCGGCGCTGACCTGCGACAACGGCGTGGGGCTCACCTGCAACGTCATGATCGGGCTGAGCCACCTGGACGGCGCGACCGTGCACGTCATCGGGGATGGGCTCGACCAGGGCACGCAGGTCGTGGCAGACGGCAACGTCACCGTCTCGCCCGCCGCGCGGCGCGTCGAGGTCGGCCTGCCCTACACCTCGCTCGTCCAGACGCTCCGCCCAGAGGTCGCGATCGGCGGAGAGACCTCGCAGACGAAGAAGATGCGCTGGGCGGAGGTCGTCGTCCGGGTCCTGCGGACCATCGGCCTGGAGGCGCGCACGGACGTGGATACGGCGACCTATGACGTGCTGCCATTCAACACGACGAACTGGACGACGCCGTACACGGGCGAGCTGCGCCTGACGCATCTCGGCTGGGACTGCGGCATCCTGACGCTCCAGCAGTCGAAGCCCCTGCCGAGCACGATCCTCCTGATCTCGGGCGTGCTGGACCTGGGGGGCGCATGACAACGCCGGCTGCCGGCTTCGTCGTCTCCGGGCGCACGATCTTCACCTATGCCCCGGACGGGCGCACGCGCGGCGTGCTCACGGGCTACGTCAACGGCGACGCCTTCGTGGTCGAGCACGTCATCGTCTGCCCTGGCGCCGCCCCGACGACGCTGCGGGCGATGCTCCAGGCGGGGCTGGCCGAGGCGTGGCGCGCCGGCCATCAGCGCGTGACCTTCATGCTGCCGGAGGACGACGAGCGTCTGCCCGATGCCCCCGCGTTGGGGCGCCTGGCGCTCGGGCTGGGGTTCCTGCCGTTCGCGACGCAGGACGGCGTCACATGGTGGACCCGATGGCGGCCGTGACCTGGATGCGCCCGGAGGATGAGGACGCCGTGCGGCGCCTCTATGCCCAGGGGCATCCGGGCTGGCCCGACCGCCCGGCGGAGTGGTTCTACGCTTACCCGACGTTGCTCGTGGAACAGAAGGGGCGCATCGCCGGCTTCACCAGCTTCTCGCTGGGCATGCTCACCGGCGCCCTCGTGCTTCACGGGCAGGACGTCGTCGTGGAGCCCGAGTCCCGCGGGCGCCGGCTCGGGCACGCGCTCCATCAGGCACGGCTCGACGTCGGCCGCAACGTCGGCGCGACGAGTTTCAGCGGCGTCACGGCGGAGGACAACCTCCCGATGCAGCGCATTTTCCAGGCCGCCGGCCACCACGCCTGCCAGACCGTCCGGGGCTACTACCCGGATGGGTCCACGGGTGTGATCTGGGTCGGGGCCCTGTGATGAGGTAGGTCATGGCCGTCATCGCCGGAGCCATCGCCGCCCTCGGGACCATCGTCAGCGCCTACGCGGCCTATCAGTCGGGCCAGCAGCAGGCCAAGGCGCTCGACTATCAGGCCAAAGTGGCACGCAATCAGGCCACGGCGGCGCAGCAGGCGGCGCAGGTCGCCGCGGAGAACGCCAGGGAGCGCAACCGTCGCGTGCTGGCCTCCCAGCGGGCCAGAATCGGCGCCAGCGGCGTGATCGGCAGCGAGGGCAGCTCCTTACTCGTCCAGCTCGAGAGCGCTGAACAGGCGGCCCTGGAGGAGGCTAGGATCCGGTACGGCGGCGAGGTCCAGGCCACGGGGCTCGAGAGCGCCGAGCGCCTGCGACGGTTCGAGGCCGGGGCCTCGCGCCGGGCGGGCACGCTCGGGGCCGGGGCGTCTCTGCTCCAGGGTGCCGGCACGGTCTATGGCATCTACCGGGGCGCCCAGACTCCGCCCTCCACCCAGGCGCCGTACACGACGACGGGCGGGACATGAAGATCCCGATCGTCCTGGCGCAAGCGGAGATCCCGGCGAGCGTCCCCGCGGCGGCGCCGGCCACCGGCTTTGGCGCTGGGGCGTTCGAGGCGATCGGGCGTGGGGGCCAGGCCCTCCAGCGGGTCGGCGAGTTGCTGGCCCGCACCGAGGCGATCCGGCGCCAGGAGTTCGCCAAGAGCGAGGCGGCCAACGCCGTCGCCTCGTTCGAGCTGGCGGCCAAGACCGGGCTCGCCGACCTGGAGCTCGCCGAGCGCGATCCCGACCGCTACCAGTCCGCGGCCGACCGGCTGATCCAGGACACGGCGGACACGACGATGCAGGGGCTTCAGTCCGCCGATGCCCGGGCGCTCGTCACGCGCCGACTGGCGGCGCTCCGCGCGGACCTCGGGATCGCCGCGCGCCAGAAGGCGAACACGCTCTATCGGGAGCGCGACGCGGGGCTCCGGACCTCGACCCTCGACGCCCGCGCCCAGCTGGCGGGGCTGACGGCGATCGACGATCTGGCGGGCTTCCGCCGGCATCTGGACGCGGGCTACGCGGTGATCGCCGAGAGCCCCTCCCTCACCGCGGCGGAGAAAGCCAGCACGCGCCTCACCTACCGCGACCGGCTCCTCGGCGAGCGGGCGACCCGGCACCTGGAGATGGACCCGGAGAGCTTTCTCGAACGCCAGGCGGAATACGCGGGGCTCGGGCTGGCTCCCGAGAAGCGGAACGCCCTGACCGAGCAGGCCGAGCGCCGTATTGAGCAGCGACGGAAAGACGCGCTGGCGCAGGAGAAGACGTACCAGGAGTATCTCGACAAGGAAGCGACGCGCGTCGGCGAGGCGATGGTGCTGGACTTGGAACGCGCCGCCGCGGAGGGGCGCGGATCGTTGGAGGACTTGAACTTCCTGATCGACCAGCGCTGGATCGAGCGGGACGACGCCGCGCGCATCCGCACGATGATCGCGAAGGCGCCGGAGGAAGGGCCGTCGCGGAATCAGGCGCTGCTGGCCGAGTTCCAGCTCGACGCGGTCACGCCGGGGCGGGTTCCGAGTCCCGTCCAGGTGCGCCTCGCGAACCAGCGCGGCGATCTGAACACGAAAGATACCGTGGCGCTGCTGCAGACGATCGAGCAGCAGCGGAACGCCATGGAATCCGACCAGCGGAACTTCCATAGCGAAGCGAAGGAGTATATGCGCGCCCAGGTGGGCCTCTCGGCGATCATGGACGAATGGGACAAGGCCGATAAAGCCCTCTGGAAAATCATGATGGACGAGTTTAGCGCGCGGTCCATCGTCACGGGCGGGCGCGAGGCGCCGATGGACCTCGCGCGCGAGATCGCCGAGAAGGTCGCCCCCATGCGCCAGCAGCGCATGATTCTCAAGTCGCTGGAGATCCGCAAGATGCTGATGTTCGGGGCGCCGAACGCCGAGGCGGCCAAGGCCCGGCTCGAACAGGAGCGCCCACGGCTGCCGCGGACGGTCTACGAGCAGCAGCGGCGGCTGATCCTGGATCTGCTGCGCATGGAGAACGAGGAGAACATCATTCGCGGCGGCGGGCCGGGCACGCGCACCTTCGGTGCCGGCGGCACGCAGACCGAGGGCCGGAAGCGGCTCCGCAAGCCCACCGAGACGCCCACGAGTGACTGATGGCTGACGACACGCGGGACGCGCCGCAACAGAAGATTGAGCTCGAGATCCGCCCGCCCGTGCGGCTCGAGAGCCTGCGCGACGATCTCCCCCTCGAGAGCCTCTGGCAGCAGCGCCAGGCCGAACGCGACGACGCGGAGTGGGAGGCGCTCGGCGGCACGCCGATCCAGGGCGAGCAGGGGCTCGAGGAGGCCGCGAAAGGCGGCAAGGAGCTCGAAGCCGTCGAGCGCGTGCAGCGTACGACCGAAGGCGCGGTGCCGCCGGCCATCACCGAGGGCACGGGCCTCGAGGACTTGCGCGAGGGGCCAGTGCGCCAGGCCGTCGATACCGTGCTCCGGACATTGACGGGGGTGGGGCTCGACGGCGTGCAGCAGGCCATTGAGCGCGGGACGCTGCCCGAGGAAGTGCGCCTGAAGCTGCTCGATCCGGTGGGCTCCGTCTCCGAGGAGCTGGCAGCAGACACCGCGCGCAAGAGCGGGCTCGACGAGGAGCTGGCGCAGAAGATCGGCGGCATGACCGGCTTGCTGCTCGGCATGATCGTGCCTGGCAAGGCACGGAAACCGCCGACGTTTCTGCAGCCGATCGAGACGCTGATCGGGCGCCCGCTGACCGAAGCCGGCAAGGCGGCGGCGGCACGGTACAAGCAGGCGAAAGCGGCGCTGCGCGGTGTCGCCGAGACCGCCCCGAACTATAGGACGCTCGCCGATGATCTGAAGATCGCGGAGCAGGAAGTCCGTGCGGCCGCGGCCGAGATGCGCGCCGGTCCTCGCGCGATGGCAGGCGCCACCCCGTCGCGCCGTGAAGGCATGGCCGTCAATCTCGCCGCCGTCATCCAGAACATCGGCGACTTCAACGCGACGCGCATGACCGAGGGCGTCGTGCCGCACGCGGAGACGATCCAGAAGGCGGCGCGCGCGATGCCGCTGGAGGATGCCCTCCGCCTCGACGTGGCGAAGTACGACCTCGCGACACTCCAGACGGCGGTTGCCGGGCACTATCGCGCGGCGGCCGACTACTACAAGGACGTGGCGACGCGGGCCATGAAGGGCGACCAGGCGGCGCAGGCAGAATATTGGGGCGCCTTCACGATCACCTCCGATCTGGCGGCGAAGGATGCGCTGCTCGGTACGCAAGTCGGTCGCGGGCTCGAAGCGCGCAAGATCGGGCTGGAGCAGTTGCGCGACATGATGGCGCCCGCCGACTTGCAAGCGATGGCGCAGCGGCTCCAGGGCGCGCCCGAGGCGGGCATGACGATCGAAGCCCACGCCGCGCGGATGCTCGCGCTTCCGGGCGCCGCGCGTAAGCGCGCGATGGAAGCCAGCGTCAGCTGGCTCCGCGCCGGCCAGGACATGCTCTACGAGGCGTGGATCAACGCGCTCCTGAGCGGCCCGCAGACCCATGTCGCCAACTCGCTGAGCAATGCCGTGGTCGCCGCCTACGCGCCGGTCGAGCGCTTCCTTGCGGCGGCCTTCGACGTGGACGCGCTGGCGGGGCAACGCTCCGTCTACTTCGGCGAGTCCGCGGCGATGGTCTACGGCGTCCTCGAGGGCTTCAAGGACATGCTCCGACTCGGGCTTAAGGAGTTCGGCGAGTTCGGCCCGACGAAGATCGAGCGCACGCCCGCGATCACCGCGCGCGCGTTCGGGCTCAACCCTGAGACGACGGTCGGCGGCGCCGTGGATTTCTTCGGGGCAATCATCCGCACGCCCGGCAAGGCGTTGCAGAAGGAAGACGAGCTGTTCAAGGGCTTCGGCTACCGCATGCAGCTGAACGCCCTCGCCTACCGCGAGGCGGCGACCGAGGGACTCTCCGGCAGCGCCTTCTGGAAGCGCGTGCGCGACCTCAAGCGCGAGCCCGACAAGTACGGCCTGGCGGCCTCGGCGCAGGACTTCGCCCTGACGCAGACGTTCACGCGCGAGTTCGACGACCTCGGCAAGCTCGGCGGCCTGGGGCGCGCGGCCCGCGGCTTCGCGGAGAACGTGCCCATCTTCGGGCGCACCATCCTGCCGTTCACGCGGACGCCGACGAACCTCGTGCACTACGCGAGCGAGCGCGTGCCCGTGCTGGCATTCCTCTCGGACACGATCCGGGCGGATCTGAAGGTGGGCGGCGAGCGCCGGGCGCTGGCGGCAGGCAAACTCGCTGGCGGGCTCATGATCGGTGAAGTCCTCCGGCGCTACGCGATGGCTCCCATCGCTCCGGAGCAGCCGACGCCGTACATGACGCTTGTCACGGGCGAGGGACCGAAGGACGCGCGCATGAAGGCGCAGCTGCGCAGCATGGGCTGGCAGCCGTACTCCGTGTGGAATCCGCTGACGAAGACCTACGTCTCCTACAACCGCCTGGAGCCGTTCGGCACCATCCTCGGAATCACGGTCTCCGGACAGGAGATCCTCGGTCAACTCAACGAGGTCGGCGCGCTGGAAGTGCTCCAGGCGGCCATGATCGCCACGCAGAAGGCGATGATCTCCAAGACGTTCCTGACTGGGCTCCGCGACTTCCTCGACGCGATGGAGGGCGACGAGCGCGACTTCAAGCGCTTCTTCGACTCGCTCGCGCGCTCCGGGGTGCCAGCGCTCGCGCGTCAGACCATGCGGACGCTCGACCCGATCCGCAAGGATGTGGACACGCTCTACGACCACTGGCGCTCGGGCCTGCCGAACTACGACGGCCCGCCGGTCCACAACCTGTGGGGGGACCCGATCATCCTGCCGCCAGGCTTCGGGATCGACGGCATCTCGCCGCTCTACAGCTCCGAGGTGACGCCGGATCGGGTGACGGAGTGGATGATCCGCACTCGCGTGGTGGTCCCGCGCTCCCCGCGGGCCGTGGGACCGACGCCCGAGGCGCCCGGCGAGACGCCCTACATCCGCACCGAGGCCGAGAAGCCAGTGAAGCTGACGCTCGAGGAGCGCCAGCGTCTCTCGGTGCTCATCGGCAAGGGCGAGCGGGCGCCGAGCCTCGGCGTGCCGATCCTGCCGATGGGCGCCGCCCTCAAGGACGAGATCGCGCGGGTCATCGACGGGCCAGGCACGGAGGGCGTCGGCGGGAGCAAGGCCGACCGCGTGCTTCAGCGCGTCTACGCACGGCGACGGCAGGCGATCGAGCAACTCCGGCGCGAGTCGCCGCTGCTGGACCAGGAACTGACGCGCCGCGAGCGGCTCGTGATCGAACAGAAGACGCGCGGCCCTGCGGCGCCGCCGCCCGCCGTACCGGGCGGTGGCGGCTTCGGCGATCTGCTGCGCTCTCTCGGGAGGTAAGGATGGGGGTGCCGCCGGTGCGACGGGCTGACGATCCGCAGGGCGACTTCCGCGAGCAGCGCCAGCCGCAAGAGATGATCGACTTCGGCTTCGGGCGGTGGCGGCTGAAGGCATCAGGCGCGCTGACCCTGATCCTCTTGGGCATCCTCGCCATCGTCGGCGCGCAACTCTACGTCGGCTGGGAGATCCGCTCCGCATCGAGCGCCGAGCACGGGGTGGTGCTCAAGAGCCAGGGGCTACTCTTCACGGCGCAAGATCGCCTAAGCTGCATCGTCACGCTGTCGGCCGAGGAGCGCCAGGCCCTCCGCCACGAGTTCCGCCCCGGGGCCTTCGCCCGCTGGTGCCCCTGGGTGCGCGAGAACGAGCGGTGAAGCTCCTGGCGAGCGCACTGGCGGTCGTGAGCGTTCCCCTCGGGCTGCTCGCCTCACTGGTCGGCGATCCGGTTGATGTGTGGCTACTCGTCACGATCGGCCTGCTCGCCCTGTTGTGCTGGAGCGCGCAGTAACTCCGCGGTCCGCGTGAGGTACGCCGCGCGCAGGGTCTGGTACCGGAGGATCTTCTGCGCGCGTCTGGCGCCGCACCGCGCGGCCATCCTCCGGATCATCTCGCGCAGTGGCCCGCGGGGCGCAAAGGAGGTGCCGCGACCGAGATGGGCCCAGAGCGTCGAGCCCCACTCATCGATGTATTCCGCGATGCCGCCTCGTCCCTGATAGTACTGACCTGCATGCGTGAAGGGCAGCACCTTGCAGCGCCACCGGAGACACGCGAGCACGCCCGTGTCGTACCGCAGATAGCCGAGGCCGGGTTCGTGGCGTGCTCGGAACGTGACGGCGTGCTCGAAGGCGTCGCGCGTGAAACTCAGGCAATGCGCATGCGGCACGATCTGACCATCTACGCAGACCTGATTCACCAGGCCGCGCGACCGCATGCCGCCGACGACGTCGTAGTCCTCGGCATGGTAGCGCTGGAGCGTCGGGAGCCACTGGCGCGACAGCACGCAGGCGTCGTCATCGAAAAGGATGATCTGCTCGGCATCCCCATAGGCGCGTTCTTGTCGCACCGCCTCGATGGTCTCCGCGTGCTCCTCGGCGCGCTGTCCTGCCGTCCAGCGCAGGAGAATTCGGACCTCGGGTGCGAACGTCCGTAGGCTGCGCACCGCGAGCCGCGCCAGCTCAGGACGCGCCGAGGCGATGATCGCGTAGGCGGTCATGAGGCCCACCATGCGCCGAGGAGAAAGCCGGCGCTGACCAGGCCCACGCTGGCGGCGATCAGCACAACGAGAACGATGACGATGTCCGCGTCGTCGATCGGCTCGTGAAAGCACCTGAGTCTCATGCGAATCTCCAATTCCCCGTGGAGGCGATCAGCGCCACGGCGTTCATGACGCGCACCGCACGATCGCGACGTAGAGCACGACGATGCCGAGTACGCAGGCGAGCCCTAGGATGTCGATGACGACATAGGCGGGATCAATCGACTCGTCGCAGTCGCACTTCCAGCGGCTCATGGCAACCTCCAATTCCCCGTGGACCACCGTGGCATCGCGAGCGGATGCGGGCGCATCATCGTGGCGGCGAAGCCGAGGAGGACGCCCTCCGCTCTGAGCCGGCGCAGCCCCTCGGGCGTGTACGAGCCGCAGGGATGGGACATATAGGCAGAAGTGCCTACCGTGCCGATCAGATACGCGGAGGTTGCATATTCCAGCGCTTGCTGCTCGACGCTCAACGTCGCCAGAGTCATCGGATGGCTATGGGAATGGAAGCCGACGCGGTGCAGGCGTCCATGATAGTCGCGTAAGTCTGGTGCACCGAACCAGTGCCAGGGCGGCGTCTTCTTCGGCGCCAGCGCCCACATCACGCGCTCGTACTGCTCCGGCGTCACGAGCGCGTTGCGCCACCAGCGAAACTCGCGCTCGGGCACGGTGAGATAGGGGCGATTCTCGAGGAAGGCGCGCGGCATCGGACGCGCCTTCAGCATCGCTCGCGCATAGGGACGCCACGCCGCATCGAACGCCTGCGGCGTCTCATACTGCATGCGAATCCACCGCGCGTCCGCGACCATGTTCCGGACACCGAGGAGCGTGCCGGTAATGATGAACAGGAACGCGGTCAACTTGCGTGCCTCAAGCACCTCCAACCCGATCCGCTGGCAGACGAGCCCGTCATCCATCGTGACGCAGACGGCGTCGCCGAGCTTCTTCTTGCGGAACGCCTCCAGCCACTCCTGCGCGCCGATGAGCCGCGTGCCGTAGGCGTCGAGGCCGTCTGACCACTGTTCGGCGGTGAGCGCGTCGTCGGTCACGGGATCGTCGGGACCGCGGAAATAATGCGCGAGAATGCCGTGAGCGCGGCGGGGCGGTTTCATAGATGAGTTACCTCAAGGATGTCATCAATGCGTCGTCGCAGATCCTCCGCCTGCAGATCGAGGCCCTCGAAGTAGTGTCGCAGGGGGATCTCGACGGCCAAGAGGAAGGCGCCAATTTCGGAGAGCAACTGGAAGCGCTCCTCATCAGTCTGTGGTTTCATCCCAGCCTCGCCAGGTACTCAGCGGCGACCGCCTCGGTGAAGTCAACGTGATGCGAGACGCGGCAGCGGTCATACCAGTACCCGGACCACTTCACGTCCGAGTGCGCCACACATCGTACCATCGCGCGAATGCCGCGTTGCACGACATCCATGCCGCGGCGGAACGGGTCCGTGATCGCGAGATCGCTGCGCACCTCGGCCAACACGCGCCCATCGTCGAGCGTGGAGGCGAGCTGCTGCACTTGCGCCCCGACCAACTCCGGGCGCCCGTCGTACTCCGCCCAGAAGTTGCAGGCGCTGCCGCGATAGGCTGGCGCGATACCAGCGTGGAGATTGAGCGCCTTCTGAGCGATCATATCGTAGAGCGGCGACGTGATCCACGATGCGCTGAACACGACGATGCGTGTGGCAGCATGCCCCAGCACGCAGGCGTCCAGGAGCGCACTAATCTCCCCAGGACGCACGGCGATGACGGGCGCATTGATGCGCAGATCGCCACCGAACACCGCGCGCTCTGCCTCCCGCACGCGCCACCAGTACTCGCGCAGCGCAGGAGTCTCGGGCGCCGCGAACGTCTTGGGCTCGACGAAGACGGCGAGGAGCTGGTGCCCCGCGCCCTGGAGCGCGCGCACGAGCGCGGCGTGGCGCGGTTGGTTGGAGGTGAAGACGACGAGCGTCATGATGGTAGAAGTCCACGTTGACGGACCAGCGTGGCGCAATCAGCATCCAGCGCCCATGAGGCGTCGGTAGGCGCTGACGAAGAAGATGCTCTGGGAATCAGACCGAGACGAGGCAGGAGTGCCTGGAGGTCCGCGATTAGGCGTTCGACGTCATGGCGATCCCCGATCGACCACAGGGAGCATTGGTGTGTGAGGCTGGCCATGCCAGTGTCATCATCGATAAAGGCTTGTCCTGATTCGTAGCGTTCCCGCTGGCTCATCCCTCGATCTCCACGAGCAGCGCTTCGGCCTCGCGCCACCAGAACTGGTAGCGGTCATCCTCGATCGAGCGCATCGGCGGGCGGCGCTTCAGCATCGCCACGAGGGCGTCGAACTGCACGAGCTTGCCGTCGCGCGTGTCATCCTTGCGGTTGCGGTGGTCCTGGGGCATGCGTGCCTCCTTGCGGCGGCGGTCCCGCCTGGAATTGAACGGTGATGCCGTGCTGCGCGCCGATGTCCACGCCCGTCCGCACGACGCTCTCGACGATCTTCGCGAGGACCGCGGGCGGGGCTTGAATTTTACTGACATAAACGCGGCGCGTAAAATCGCTCAGTATGTGGATCGTGACTTCGCACAAGATGTCGCTGCCAAGCAAATTGCCCTCGGCGGCGATGAAGTCTTTAAGCCCACGCCATGCCTTGCCTGACCAGCCCTTACCCTTCCACATCTATGCACTCCTTGCCCGACCCTGCCAAACCTCTGCGGGCCATTCCACAGCTGTCCATGCCGAACCCTGCCGAGCCCGGCCGGCCTTACTTGAACTCCGCGACCTGAAATCTCCCATAGGTCGGCCGGAAGTCCGCGAGCCCGACGAGCCGGCCTGCGTTCCCGATCGCCGCGCCGAGGATCTCGCGCGTGATGTACTCGGGCAGGATCACCTGCAACTCGAATGTGGCGTGCCACCCCTTGTGGAATGCGGGGCGCACGCGGTTGACGCCGTTGCGCTGCACGACGACGCGCCGCTGGTCGAGGTAATCCCACTCCACCTTCCCGAGTGAGGCGTACTCGGTGAGTACGACGAGCCCCGCCTTGAACAGGTCCATCGCGCTCTTGCGCGGGCTCCGCGGGTCCTGGATGTACTTCGCGGCGTGGATGATCGCCTGGCGGAAATACTCGCCGGGAATGCAAATCTCGTTCGCCTCGTTGCGGTACACGTAGGACTCGACGTTGTCCTCCTTCTTGCCCTTCGAGCCCTTGGCGGCTTTGGCCTTCTCCTGCACCGCCTCGACGTTCCAGGCGTGGAACAGGAGCGCCGCCGTGCCCTCGATCGCTACCTTTACCGCGTAGGGCTCTGTGAGCGCGATGTCGTTCGCGCCGCCGTTGCTCACTGGACCGATCGCTGTCGCCTTCTTCATGTGATTCTCCTTATGGATGCCATGCCAAACCCGAGCACACCGAACCGCGCCTAACCCGGCCAGGCCGGGCCCAGCCGAGCCACTCCTTGCCTTGCCACGCCCAGCCTTGCCTCGCCAGGCCGTGCCCCATCGCGCCACGCCGCGCCGAGCCTGATCCAGCCCGGCCTTGCCATACCATTCCTCGCCCCTGTCCGGCCCTTCCACGTAGTTACATCGCCTCCATGCGCTGAATGATCTCCTCGGCGACTCCCCGCGTTCTCCCGGCGAGCCAGCTGTCCACATACGCGCGCCGCGCCTCGTGATCCTGCGTCATCGTCGGCTCCCAGTGGTCGAGCCACCGCGCGGCCCCCTCGACGCTCATCGACTCGACGACGCCGGGCCACGCATACGGGCTCCCCTGGCGCGCGCGCATCAGCGCGTAGGTGCCGCAGTGCCGGAGATGCCACTGCGGCAGGCGCACGCTGAGCGCCAGGACACCCGCCGCCGCTGCCTCGCAGCCCGCCGCGGATTGGTGGACGACGGCAAGCGACGCGCGCCGGAGCGCAGTCAGCGACGCCCAGGGATACAACGTGTCGTCACCGAGCACCTCGTCCGCCAGCACCTCGACGAGTTTCGGCAGGCGGATCTTGGCGCGCGTCTTGATCAGGAGCTTCACGCGGGCGTGGCGAGCGGCCCGCCAGAGAACGATCGCGAGCACGCACGTCATCGCGTACCGCCACGCGCGGTGCGGCCCGGGAATGCGCGTCTTGGGCGGGAACCAGAGGAGATGCCGTTCGTCGGTGAACGGCACGTCCGCGAGCCCGTCGAGCGCGAGCATCCCGTGGCGCAGCGTGCGGTGCTGGACGTGGGCGAAGTCGGCGCGCACCGTCAGCTGGTCGTACCACGCTTCGAGATGGCACCACTTGACGCCGCGCACATACGGCAGCGGCGGCGGGCCGGCCAGCCAATCGCCCGCGAACATCTCGGGGCGGATGACGACGTCGCCCGCGATGGCCTCCGGTAACTCGTCCTTCGTCCACTCGTCATCGGGCTTGGCGTCCGCGGGATCGCCGACGTAGACGACCTCGTGGCCGCGCCGCTTCGCCGCGCGTGCGAGCGGACCAGCGAAGACGAAGAAGGACCGGCGAGGGACATACAGGCCGAGGATCACAGCGGCAGCACCTCTTGGCGCAGACGCTTGACGGTGATCTCGCAGTATTTCGGCTCGATCTCGATGCCGATGGCGCGGCGGCCGAGATCCTTCGCCATGCGCAGGGTCGTTCCACTTCCAGCGAACGGGTCAAGCACAACCGCTCCGGCAGAAATCAGCCTGTCGATATAAACCGCGCCGTCCGCGCCCTGCTGCCAAGGGTGGTCTTCTTTCTCTCTCGCGGTGCGCGTCGTGTCGGTAATCGGTGGCGATACAGGCAGGGCAGGCGGCTTGCGGCACCAGATGATTGGTTTCCAGTGAGCACCAACACCTCGCGACCAGATGACGGCGTTACCACCAGCGTGCAGGCAAGCCACTAACCACCAAAACTCGAGGTGCTTGACCATCTTCGGCAACGTGTCGTAAATGAATCGGTGGCCCGCATAGGCGAAGCAATGCCCCCCGGGAACCAATACGCGCGCCCCATGCTCAGCAACGAAAGGATACGCCCAGGTGAACTCGTAAAGATACGGAGGATCGGTCCAGATCATGTCTACTGGACCATCCACCAATGGCAGCACCTCCCGGCAATCCCCGCAGTACAGCGTGACGCCGGGCTCCTCGTAGAAGAGGAAGTCGCGAAGGATCACGCGAGCGCCCTCCGCACCGTAGCGATCACCGTCGCCTGCTCGCTCTCCGTCAGGTCCACCGAGCAGGGCAGCGAGATGCCGTACTCCGCCACGTGTCGCGCCACCGGAAAGTCACCGTCGCGCCGGCAGTCGGCGAAGAGCGGCAGGTCTGGCAGGCAGGGCCAGACGTGTCGTGCCTCGACGCCCGCGGCTTGGCAGGCGGCGACTACGGGCCCGGCGGGCACGGGCAGGAGCCCGACCGGCTGCCAGTAGGTGATCGATGGCTGCCACGGGATTTCGGGCAGCTCCATCGCATAGCGCCACGCGAGCTGCTGCTTGCGCGCGATGGTCTGCGTCAGCATCTCAAGCTGGGCGCACATGACGGCGGCCTGGAGGTTCGACATCTCGAAGGGCCAACCGAGCGCGTCCCAGATGTGCGGCGCCCCAGGCACGCGAGCGCCGCGGATCAGGTGGCGCATCCGGTCGGCCTCGTACTTCGCCGCGCACAGTACGGCGCCCCCGCCCCCGCCCGTGGCGAGCTTATTCTGATTGAAACTCAGGACGCCGAAGCGTCCGCGCAGGGTCCAGGCGCCAAGCGCCTCGCAGGCGTCGTCGATCGGCGCTGTCCCTGGCGCGATCATGCCGTAGAGATGCACCTGGACGTCCACAGGCACGGCGGCGCCCCAGGTCACCGGGTCGATGTCCACGAAGAGCGGCCACGCCCCCCAGAGCCGTGCGGCTTGCGCGGGCGCCAGATACGTGAGCGCCGGCATGCGGTACACCGGGCGGCGCGAGGCTTCCATCGCCAGGAACAGGCCCGCGGTGCCGCTCGACACGCAGACGGCGTACCCGCCGCACTGACGCGACAGCGCCTCCTCGAGCCGGTCGAGGTAGGCGCCGCGCATCAGCTCGCCGCGCTGCATCGCGTCGCGCACGTACTCCTCCTGCCGTGGCGCGAGAAAGGGCATGCAGTGCGGGATCACAGGCCGAACACTCGCTTGACTATTTCTAGTTCAGCCATATCAGGACAGGCGAGATTCGTGGGATATTCTAGCCACTGCTCACCATCAGTCCACAAGCGTCGTAGTGATGGATACTCGGGTGGGCGTTCTTTGATCCAGGGGCGAAATGGACCCCAGAACACGCGCAATCTTTTCATCGATACGCCTCCCACGTCGCCCGCAATCCCAGCGCGAGCGGGACGCGCGGGCGCCACCCGGTCAGACTCGTCAGGCGCTCGATGCCTGGGATGCGCGCGCGCGGGAAGCCGCGCAGGGCGGAGCCGATGATGATCGGGCGCTCAATACCCGCGACGTCCTGCAGGCGCTGCATGAGCCGGCGCATCGTCACGGGCTCCTCGGGATTGCCGATGTTCACGATCACGCGATCGAGCGTCATCGCCGCGAGGATGCCCTGCACGGCGTCGGCGATGTAGCAGAACGCGCGGATCGCGGTGGGGTCCTCGACGGTGACATGGTCGCCGGGGTCCCGGAGTTGCAGGCAGAAGCGCGGGATGACGTGGTCCGTGCCCATGCCCGGACCGTAGACGTTGTGGAAGCGCCCGATCACGTAGGACTGCCCCGAGAGGATCGCTGTCGTCTCCTGCCACACCTTGCCGACCGCGTAGGCGGCGCGCGGCGCGGTCAGGTCCGGGATCACCACCGGCGCGTCCTCGCTGGTAATCGGGCAGTGCCCGCCGTAGAGTTCGGACGTCGAGGCGACGAAGTGCTTTGTCGCCTTGATCGCATGGAGCCATGTTGCAGACACGGAGGCGACGGTCGCCGTGCGTCCGGGCTCGCGCTCGACGTTGGGGACACCGACAATCGCGGCGAGGTGGAAGCACCAATTCCAGGGAGTCAGATTCCAAAAGTCGATGAGCGCGGGCATCTCGCAAATATCGAAATCGCACACACGACATGCATTAGGCAGCGGAATGCCTGTATTCCGCATTCTATTGTCGATGATCGAGACCTCGTGTCCGAGCGCGACCAGCGCCTGCGCGAGGTGCGAGCCGATGAAGCCGGCGCCGCCGATGAGAAGGCATTTCACGGCGTCTCCTCCAGATTCAACAGGGCTGGATTCAAGACACCAGTACCCGCATTGGCACGCTCGCCTTCGTGTCCGATTTGCGTCTCCAGGTTATGCCATCGGCGCAACGTCTCGCCCCACGCCCACGACGTCGCCAGTACACTGACCGCCGCGCCATACATGAATCTCGTGATGCCGTCGGTGTTGGCATCATGGCTCGCCTGTTTCGCCACAGATGTAAGCAACGCCTCGTCCCCGCCCGCGCGTTCCTCGATGAGGTTCGCCCAACGCTCTGCGTACTCGATCACGGCCTGTCCGTACCCACTGTCCATGTTTGCGTCGCGCCACTTCTTCCATGAGGTCTCGTCGCTGATTTTCATGGCGTTTCCTCCTGTGCGCGGATCATGGCGTCCATTCCTGCAATAGCCGTACTATGCGCGGCACGCTCTGGCCGTCTCCGTAGGGCACGCGCTCCCGTCCCTGCTGGCGCACGCCGATCTCGACGGTGCGCAGCCCGACGAACGGCGCCTCGATGACGAGGGCCGAGGAGTTCCCGATCAGCACGTCCGCCTCATAGAGGAGCGCACGCCATGCCGCGTCCGTGACACAGTCCACCATGCGGTCGCGCGTGTAGCGCTCGCGACCGGGGTCCTGACAGGGCGTGAACCACAGCGCCTGCCGGTCGCCGATCGCGGCGACGCACTGGCGGTATTCCGCCTCGGCGTCCACGGTCGCCCGCGTCGTCGGATGCAAGATCACGAGCGCCCAGCGGCGAGCCGCGTCCAGACGCAGATGCCGCGCCAGGACGCTGCGCGCCATGTGCGGGCGCGTGAGCCGGTCGAGCCCCGGCGCCCCAGTGACGTGGATCGTCTCCTCGGGAATGCCCATTGTGAGCAGGCGCTGGCGGTGCAGGTCATGGCAGCAGAGCCGGAGCGCGGCGATCCGCGAGATGAAGTGGCGCACGTCGTCGTCGAAGGCGTGGGGCGTGGATTCCCCAGCGTGCAGCTGGATGATCGGCACGCCTTCGCCGAGGGCGCGGCAGGCGATCTCGCCCATCTCCCAGCGGTCGGTGGGAATGATGAGCCCCTCCAGGTGCCGCACGGTGCGCGCCGGATGATGCACCCAGGCGCACCGCAGCGCCTGGCGCAACTCGCCCGTGTGCCCCCAGTCGGAGCGCGCGACGGTCGCGATGCCGAGGCGCCTCACATCCATGTCTCCGCCTCCCGGATACGCTGGACATACATGTCAAAGGCGGCTGGCACGAGCGAGACCGCATAGTCCGGATTCGTCTCTGGGGTGCAGTTCAGCATCACGTGCGCCTCGATGATCTGCGCGCCGGCTAGGACCGCACGGGCGCCGGTCTCCCACCATCCCGTATGGTCGGAGAAGCCGTGCAGCCCGTACCTGTGGATCATACTGAGCGCCATCTCCTTGGCGAGCGTCGGATACTGCGGGATGCAGTGGAGGTACTCGAAGCGCTTGTGGCGCCGCCGCCCGTTGAGTTGGGCGTGGGACCATCCGCCCGTCGAGACCACGATCGGGGCGCTCTCATCGTGCCAGAACCAGTCAAGGAGCAAGTCGTCGCTGCGCGAGGATTCCCAGGAGCCGACCTTGCGGCGATGCGTCAGCGGGGCGATCTTCATCACGTCCTCGCGGAGGTAGACGGTGCACATCGCCTCGACTGACGTCGGAATATCGTGGAGCCACTCCGCAGGCATCCGGTAGTGTTCGAACCACGCCGCATCGCCCCCGCGTCCGCGATGCGTCGCCATCTTCAGGCTGTCGGACCAGTACTGGCCCTTGATCGCGTCGGCGCCGGCCTCCACCGCCACGTCGATGAGGCGGCGCCAGGTGTCGCGGTCGCCCTCGTGCGCGATGCCGAGCTCAGCGATCACGTAGGTAGGCGGCATAGTGGCGCTCCGCGCGCACGAGATCGTGTTCGTTGTCGATGTTGATATGCGCCGGGCCGACGAGGTCCACGCACCGCGGTCCCATGATGCGGCCGGCGTCGAGGCACGCCCGGCGCGTGGTGTAGACGCTCCCGTTTGGATGCCCATGCGCGACCGTGACCGTGGAGTCCGCCTCGAAACGGTCGAGCGCCTCGATGGCCTCGTCGATCTCGATGCCGAGACGAAACGGTACTGTCGGCTGGAGCGTGACGATGACTGTGGACGCCGGATAGAACTGCACCGCATGTAGGAGCACCGGAAGCGTCGGCGTCTCATCCTGCGCCAGATACTCCGGCCGCAGAATCCACGCGCAGCGCAGACGCGCCGCCTCCTGCACGATCGCGTTGTCGTCCGTGCTCACGACGATCTCATCAAGTCGCGTCGCCGCGCGGGCGCTCTCGATCGCCCAGGCGACGAGCGTCTTACCGCCGATCTCGCGCAGATTCTTGCGCGGGAGCCGCTTGCTGCCGCCGCGCGCGGGGATGACGGCGAAGATCATGTTTGAACCTGCCACTCTTCGATATCGGCGAATTCCCATGCGACGTCGGTCGAACCTCCTTGTTTCTTATGCTCACGTATTGCTGCATTTGCGGCCTTGCTTGTGGCATAGACACTCAAAATTTCGCCGCTTTCGATATCATGGAAGATCACCACAAAGACTTTCATCGCAGCCTCTCCGCGAAGTCGAGCACTCGGATCGCCTCGTCCATCGTGCACAGCCTGTTGTTGCTCTCGCCCGTCATCCGCAGCGTATGCAGCTCCTGCGCCTCGTGGAGGAGCCACGCGGAGGGATCTTCCCACGCGGGCTTGATCTGATCGGGTTCCTCCAGGTACTCCCGCCTCCACTCCACCACGCCGCGCTCGCCGATCACCTTGAGCCGCGTCTCGTGGGGCGACCAGAAATCCATCCGCAGCGTGCCCTCGAAGGCCATGCCGAGCTCATCGGCGTACCACCGCAAGCTGGCGCAGCACTCATCGCGATAGGCGAACCCGTCGATGTCGAGCGGCATGCCGAACATCTGGAGCAGCAGATCCAGCATGTGCGAATGCTCCAGAAGCACGCCGCCCTCGGCCGGATCGGTGAGCCACGGCTGACGCTCGAGGGGGCCTTGCTCGCTGTACACGGCCTCGAGCACACGCACCGGGGCGATCCGCGCGATGGCGTCCTTGAGCTGGAGCGTCGCCAGCGCGAAGCGGAGACAGTAGCCGACGTAGACATGGGCGCCCGCGGCGAGCGCGGCGTGCTGGAGCCCGTCCGCCTCGGCGGCACTCGTCGCCAGCGGCTTCTCCACCAGCAGCCAGCGCGCACCGACGTCGAGCGCGGCCATGACGTCCGTGACGTGCTGACTCGGCGGCGTCGCGATCACCACGAGATCCGCCCCCTCGACCGCCTCGCTCCACCGCGCCACGGTGCCCCGGTTTGGCACGACGTCGTAGACCGCCACGTCGTAGCCGAGGCGCGCGAAGTTATGGGCGTGCCTGCGTCCGATGTGACCCCCGCCGATTACGGCGCATTTCATCACAATCCCCTCGTGAACAATTCTTTCGCTCGATGCCAGAACGGGCGCGTCTCTGAATGCGTGATGGCGGCCGGCTTCGATTCTTCGCGATGGCGGATCGCGCAACCACGATGAGCGTATACGAGTCCGGCATCAGCCAAGAAACCGATTGACGTGAAATCGTCAATGCCCCCGAGAAACCCTCGGACATGACAGTACTTACATTCGACGTGCGCCCAACCATCTCTGTAGGCGTCCCAGCTTTCCCAGCCACCCGGACGCTCATGCTCATCACAACCGAACCATGCTGCATCTTTCAGCTTAAAGCACCCACATGCGAGTACTCGTTCAGGCGGCGTACTCCATGACCAAGGATCAGTCGTCGGCTTCATATCAATCTCGCGCTGATGGTGAGCAGCATGAGCCCCAGCACCGGGTGGCGCCACGGCCAGTGGACGAGCGAGATCACGGCGCCGGCCACCCAGGCCGCCGCCCAGGGATCGCCGAGCCGCAGATGCCAGACGATCGGCGCGGCGAAGGCGAGCACGCCCACGAGTCCGACGAGCCCGTATTCGTAAAGCACTTGGAGGGGTTCGTTGTGGGCCTCGCCGATCGGCAACTCCCTGACGGATCGGGAGCCCCAGAGACGCCCCGCGGTCTTGAGGCTGCCCGGCCCGCACCCGAACCAGCGGTGTCCGTCGCGCCACCAGCCGCGGAGCAGGCACCGCATCATGGCGACCCGAGACCAGAGCCCGTCCGGGGAGTCGCCCCGCGGCGTCCGTTCGAGCACGCGCCAGCCCGTCAGCCGTGTCAGGACCACCGCCAGGATGCCGCCTGCGGTCCCCAGCGCCCCCAGGAGCCACGAATCCGGGTGGACCCAGATCAAGGCTACCCCCAGCGCCAGAAAGGCCGTCCAGGAGCACGTCAGGTAGAGCCCGATGGCGAGGAGCGGCCATCCCCACCAAGGGCAGAACGGGGCGAGCAGGACGAAGTAGAAGCTGCTGACCACGGGGGAGCCCAGGAGCCCCTTGGTGCGGCGCCCCCAGCTCCGGCGCTTGACCGCTGACCAGTCCGCCCTCTGCAGGACGAGGCACCACGCGACGTGGTAGACGGCGCCAGCCAGCCACGCCCAGGGGAGCCAGATCCAGGCGGTCTCGGGCAGCGTGCGCAGAAGGCCCCAGGTGGCGGCGACGGCGACCCAGCCAAGGAGCGGGCCGTGCAGCTCCATGCTGCGCCAGCGGACGAGGCACCAGAACGCGAGGATCGCCAGCCATGCGGCGCCCTGCCAGGCGAACCAGGCGATCCCGAGCAGCAGCAGCGCGCGCAGCCAGCGGTTGCGTGCCGCGTGGATGTCGGCGTCGCAGACCATCTTGATCGGATTCCAGGGCGCGAGCGCGACGGCGGAGGCGACCAGCCAGGGGATCATGGACGCGTGGCGATGGCGAGCAGAAGCCAGATATATAGATCGGCGTCGTTGACATTCCACATTCCTCGCATGATCAGCAGCACGAGCACTGTCGCTAGAGCGATGAAATGTATAGGAGCAGTTAGACTGAATTTCATCGCCGCCTCGACACGCGGTAACCGTCGCGCTCCCAAACCAACTCCAACTCGCGGTAGAGGTATGCGCACGTCTCCTCGCGCTGTGCCTCGGTCGCGAGGTCCAGATCGTTGCGCAAGGGATTCCCGACGAAGTTCCAGTGCAGCACGCCGCCCGGCGCCAGCTGGGTCCGCAGCCACTTCGCCGCCGCCAGAGGATCGCTCAAGTGCTCGAATACATCGAGCGCCGTGATGACGTTATAGGGAGCCACCGCGCGCGCGACGTCTCGGAGACGCCACTGGGCATAGCGGAAATGCGGCGCCGCCGCGAGGTCCACGACGTGATACTGCCACTGTGGCTTCTGCCGCACGCAGTACGTGGTGACCGGCGCGATGCCGCAGCCGTATTCCATCAGCGCGCCGTGCGTCCCGCGCATCGTCCAGAGGACGCGCCGCCACGCGCTGTGGCGCCGGTGGACCAGATTGCGCCAGAGCATGTAGTCGCACTCGGTGTAGAACGCGAGCGCCTCGGCTTCCGTCATCACGGGCTTCAGGCGCTGCTCGGCGTCCAGGCGCTTCAGGGTGTATCTCACCCACATTTCCTCGGGCGTCATCCGCGGCTGCGCGAGATAGGTCTGAAACTCCTGGAGCCACGCTTGCGGCCAGCCGAGTTTCTCCGCGAGCCGCCGCAGGCGCGGCTCCCAGCGGTCGAGATGATGCGCGAGGGTCAGTCGCGCGCGCACAGCGCCGCCTCGAGCTCGTCCATACTGTCCTCCCAGTGCAGCACGAAGTCGCGGTCATGCCAGACGCGCCAGCCCTCGGGCACCGGGGAGCCCGGCGCCACATACTGCGTCACAGGTACGCCGAGCGCGTAGCCGAACCACTTGCAGCCGACCGAGGGCTCGATCGCCTCCGGCTCCCGATGCCAGGCGCGGTTACTGCCGATCCAGCGCGGGAGGTGTCGCCCACGATCCGGGATGCAGTGCGTCCAGCCGTGGAGCGCCACCTCGATGGAGCCGCGCGTGGCGTGCGCGACGACGACGCGCGCCTGATCGGGGAACTTCTCCGCGTAGGGCAGGAGCGTGCCGTCCGCCTCGACCCAGTTCGCGGTGATCGCCACGGTCAGGACGCGGCGGGCGCGGGCACAGGCGGAGAAGATTATCTCCATCTGCCAAGGCGCGAGCTCGCGGTACGGTCCCCACGCGCCGAAGAGCCGCCGGTCGTGCAGCGGCCAGACGTTCGCCCAGCGGTGGCGCGACCAGCGCTCGTACTGCTTGCTGCTGGCGCCGAGATCGTCGAGGCGGAGGTTCATGCGCGGCGCCGCTCGTCACGGCGGCGCTCAAGCGTGTGCGTGTGCGTGCGGCACGGGTCGCAGAACTTGCGACGGGAGCGGTCCCGCAGAAAGGCCGCGCCGCAGCGCGAGCACCGCGCCTCGCGCGGCGTGCGAGGATCGCGAAACCCGACTTGCCGCGCCCGATGCGGCATGACGTAGGAATGCATCGGCTGCGTGTGCCCGTTGAGACAGCGCCGCATCGCATCGACGTTCCACCCGACGCGCGTCGGATCGGTGCGCGCGCGCTCGTGCACGACGTCGAGCAGGACGGCGGCCCCGCACCGTGGGCAGCTCATCGCAGCGCCTCGACAGCTTCGGCGGCAGAGTGGACCACGGCGGCGAGCCCGCCAGCGGCGCGCACGGCGTCGAGGAACGCCTGCTGCTCGGCCGTGGCGTCCTGGCCGGGCCGCTTGACTTCGAGCGCGACCCAGACGGCGTACCGACCAGGCCAGGAGGACTGATCGCGCGCAATCATCGTGACGGTGATCATTCTCCACCCGATCAGATCGCTCATCCCCTTCATCCCGCCGAAGCGCACGAGCCGCGAGCGTCCCTTCTCGCCGGGCATCCGCAGCACGCGGCTGTTGACGCGCCAAAGCGTGACGCCTGGCAGTAGGTTGCACGCACGCAGAATCTCGCGCGTGATCTCGGACTCGGTGCGCTCAGCCACGCGGGGCCTGCATCGCCGGGGCTCGCCCTCGTTCACCGTCCAACACGTCTCGCAGACGCCGCTTCCCGTGGCGCTGGCAGAAGCGCCCGAGTATCGCGTTGTACGTGTTGCGCAGCTCCACGCGCGCCGCCGACCGGCAGCCGCGCTCACTACACTCCGAGTTGAGCGGCCGAAGATGGGCACCCATCACCCCGCCTCCCCGCCCAGCCGGGCGATCTCCCCGACGAGCGTTGCCGTGATGCGGTCCTGACAGACCCGACAGATCACGAGTGACGGGCGCATGGAAGGCGCGTCACAGCCGTTCGCGCATCGCTTCAAGGGTCGCATCATTTTTCCTCCCCGCCCAGTCGGGCGAGCATCTCGGCGCGGCAGGCGTTCCAGCCATTCGTGTACACGGCGTCATCGACGTCGTCCTGGGTTGGATAGTCCTTGCGCGTCGCTCATGTACATGGCGCCAGCCCCTCCCCATTCAATGCCTCCACCCCCGTTGATACGCAGCCGCCGGAGCAGAAGTGTGTGGATCGCCACCGCCTGGATTGGCTGGACGAGAGCCATCAACTCCTCCTCACTTGGCATCTGCGTCAGAGCGAAGGCAAGAGCGGCGCGGGCCATGGAGCGAAACGGCTCACGGAACATGTCGTCCACCTCGTTCCAGTCATGAACAGCGATGCTGGGATTCGGATTCCACGCTCGCCACAACGTCTCCGCCAGCGCCTCGACGACGTGCCGCGTCTCCACGCGCGCCCGCTCCTCGGGGGTGAGGTCCATCGGGGTGTCGTCGGTCATGGCGTCCTCCGATGCGTGCGCCACACATGCTCGCGCAGCGCGTCCCAAGTCCAGCAGCGGAAGTCGCAGAGGTGGCAGCGAAGGGAGAAGGGCGTGACCGTGGTCATAGCGTCTCCTCCTGCGCGCGGATCGCGGCGGCGATACGCACAGATTGACAGAGGTCGTCATCCCAAAAGTGACAGTGCTCCTCTACGAATATCGCATCCGCCTCCCGCTGCGCCCGCCGCGCCTCGGCGACGAGGACGGTGAAGGTCGGCAGGAGTATCTTGTCCTGTATCCAGGTCGCGTAGGCTTCGCATGCCTCGCGTTCGCTGAGTCCGATGACCGTCGAGCGTTGCGTCCCGCAGACCAGCACAACACGCCACGACTTGCCGTCGGGTTCGACTGCTACCACCGTCCGCGCCCGCGCCCGCAGCCCCTCGGGGGTCAGGTCAGGCATGGCGTCCTCCGAACGTCTGCGCGAGCCACGCGAGACTCCGTGCGCTGCGCTCGCTGCATGTCGCCTCCGGATGCGCGACACGCCACGCCGCGACCGCCTCCGGGTGCTGGGCCGCAAAGCACTCGCTCGGCTCGATGTGGCGGTGGTTGCGGAGCAGACGCCGACCATCGGGGCGCAGGCACGCGCACGCCCACGCCTGCGCGTGGCGGCGCTCCACGGGCACGGCGGTATACGGGTGCGTCGAGCGCGGCAGCTCGGCGCCGCCGCAGGCACAGCCGGGTTTCGAGCAGGTGCTCATTGACTCGCCCGAATGAGAAAGCCGCCGTAATAGCCGTTGTGCTCGTTGTGCGTTGCCATCGTGAAGGACCCCTTACTGGTTTTCACGACGAGAAACGCGACTTCGTGCTCGCCGTACTTGTCCTCAACAGGTGGTGCTGACCGCACCTCAGCGTTGCGCAGCCGTGCGCCAATGAAGTGCGCCAGGTCGTCGTCTGTCACCATGTAGCGGTGTTCGCAGCACGATTGCCCTTCGTCGGCGAGCGTGAGTGTCGTTCCGTCTACGAAACGAAAATGCAGTGCATCATCCTTCAGGGCGAGCGCGCTGATCTTCTTGCCTACGGCGTTTCTCCAGGCGGAGACGCTCTCTTCATTACCGCCGAGCAAGCCGATCATGACACCTAAGCCAAGCTGTCCCATCACTTCGCCTCCAAGTGATCCGCGAGCATCTTCATCGCGGGAGCCGCGTCTCAAGGTACTTGCGCAGGTCGCCGAGGGCCACGACGTCCGCCTTCTGCGGGTCGGCGTCGGGCGCGCCGAGGTAGGTCGTCTTGATCGTTGCCCAGTCCGCCGGCTTCGGCTTGAGCATCTTGTAGAGTGCGGTGATCTGCTCGATGAGCGTCCGCCGCTCCTCATCCTCGGGCGAGGGGAACAGCGCCTCGCTCTCGGCGCGGTGCGTCTCGGGATCGGTTTGCGGGCGGGTGGGATCGCCGGGCGCGTCCTGACGCACCCCGAAGGTCGCCGAGCCCCGGTCAGGCTGGGAACTGCGCTCGGTGCCGTTGTGGGTATCCCCGCGCCCGGCGACGTCACTATCTTCCAAGTCCTGCGTGAAGATATCGCTCGCGGCCGTCACGTTCAACACGGCCGCTACGAGGCTCCGCTTGTTCGCCATCTTCAGCACCGTGTTGTACTGGTCGGCGAGGTCCTCGTTCGCCACGCGCTCGACGCTCTGCCCCTCGATGTCGCCGGCGCCGTCGGGCCACTTCGCGCCGCACCCGCCCTTCTTGCCGTAGCAGAGCCAGCCGCCGCCATACTCGGCCTTGCTCTTGATGATCGTGTCCTTGCCGCACTTGGGGCACAGGCGCTTCCCCTGGCGGTAGGCGTACTTGCTCTCCTTCGTTGAGCACGAGCCCTCGCCGGAGCCGAGCCGCTGCCCACTCGTGATGTGATAGAGCGTGCACCGGCTCTTGACGGTGAGGTGCTTGCCGTCGTAGGTCTCGGCGGACTCGTACTGCGGATCGAAGCGAAACGTGAGCAGCAGTTTCTCGGCGCCCGGCTTCAGGAGCGTCGGCTTCTGCGTGCCCGGGATGATGCCGTAGTGCTCCCCGGACTTCATCACACGCTCCATCACGGCCTGAATCTTCTGTACCTGGGCGATGACATCCTCGACACCGAGCTCGTCGCGCTGGGCCAGGGGTGTCGGGATCTGGTGGACGAGTTCTGTACTCATCGCGCCGCTCCTCCTCGATTCATCGCCCGCGCCACCGGAAACAGTTGCGCCGAGCCGCACGCGGGGCAGGTGGTGCCGTCTTGAAAGATCGCCTCGCAGTTGAGGCAGAGCAGCGCGCGCTCCAAACGGATGTGCCGGCGGCGCTGCGCCTCTTCGACCTGCGCCAGCCGAGCCTCGAGCTGCTCGCGGAGGTTCATGGCTTCCGACACCACTCGCTCCGCATCGATGAACGTATCTCGTTGACGCGCCGCCAGAACACTCGCGCGGCATCGTCCATCGGACCGTGCCAGACCACGCCGTCCTTCGTGACGGTCAGGATCGCGGTCTGTTGTTCGTCCACGAAGACCAGTCTCGCCGGAGGAGGCACCAGCCGCGGGTCTGACGAGATCGATGACTCGCGCCGCGCCATGCCGGCGTCTTCGGCTCCCGTGGACACCATGAGCCCGAGCGCAAGAGCCCCGAGCCAGCGGTTAGTCATTGAGTCCTCCGATCCTCCGCACGCGCTTGAGCACGGTCTCCAGCCGCTGAGCCACTCGTTCGTGCATCCGCCAGCCATCGGGCGCCCGCAACTCGCCGATCACTGCCAGCAGCTCCCGCTCCGCGAGCGTCGCCAACTCGGCGCGGATGTCTGCGTCATTCATCGGCCGGTGAACGCATGCGCCGCACCTCAGTCGCAGTCCACGCAGCGGTACCGGTTCCCGCGCACGATCACCATGGCCGCGGCGCGGTGGCAGTCCTGGCAAGCGATGACCTGCTCGCCCAGGAGCACGAGCGCGCTCCCGTCGTCGCGGACCGTGACGAAGGGGGACTCACGGATCTCGCGGGGCAGGGGCGGCGCGGCCTGGGTGCGGCAAGTCATTAGTTTTTAGGCTCCCTCTGCGGGTCGTGCTCGGCCGTCTTTCACGCGCAACAGCTCTGCCCGGTCTTCATCCTGTGCAAGCACGTAAACCCACCGATCCTTTACGGGCTGAATGCCTGTACCCCAGTTGCCATTTCCGGTCGGCGGCGGGAACAAGCGATGCCATGTAGGCGCCCAGGTGAAACCGCAGGCGCGATAGAGCGCTCCGGTGTGACCCTGCGAGGGATCGGAGTAACTCACGATCGTCGTCACATCGGGACGAGCGTGGAGAAGCCAGCGACGGACGCGGCTCCATTGGCGGCTTCCACCGTTGCGAGTTCCAACCAAGCACCATCTCGCGATTTCGAGCCATCGGTCTTGCGGGAGGCGTCGTGAGGTAGGCGTCGTGAGGACCATGACACCAAATTCATCTCGCCACGCAATGCCTCGCCGAATCGGGCCGAGATAATGTCGCTCGGCGAGAAACTGCGAGACCTCGCGCGGCAATACGATCATCCGCCCACCACCCACGCCAGCGCGCCATACGCCATGACGCACGCCAGGGTGAGGAGCGCGGCAAGCCAAGCGTCCCGGAGCGCGCCGCGGGGTGACTGAGGGTCCCGCGCCGCGCCCCGCCCGCCGCGGAATTGCGGCGAGGTCATGACGACTCCGCTTTGCACGCCGGACACGGCCGCCCGCCCGCGCCCTGACACTCGTCGCACGTCACGCGATCATCGACCTCCGGCTCCGCGCAGCAGCAGCTATCCTCGCCGCAGTCGTGCGCGTCGCCCTCGCCGCCACAGGAATAGCAGGGAATCCACCCGCTCTCGCAATCGACCGGATGCGAGTCGGCGTCGGTCATGGTGCCAGGGTTCTCATCGGTCCATCTCCCATCCCTGCAACCGCGCGATCACCCGCCACGCCTCCGTGGCGAGGTAGTAGAGCCCGCGACGCTCTTCGCGATCCGCGTAGTGCGCTATCGCCTCGTCGAGCGTGAAGGTGTGGCATCCCGCCTGGAGGCGGTAGCCCCAATCGGTGCGCCAGAGCGTCGTCGGCCAGCCGTCGATGTACCCCACGCTTGCGATGCCGAGCACTTTGGCGCCCCAGAGCTTGGCGCCCCCGAGGTTGGCGCCCCCGAGGTTGGCGCCCCAGAGCTTGGCGCCCCCGAGGTTGGCGCCCCCGAGGTTGGCGCCCCCGAGGTTGGCGCCCCCGAGGTTGGCGCCCCCGAGGTTGGCGCCCCGGAGGTCGGCGCCCCCGAGGTTGGCGCCCCCGAGGTTGGCGCCCCCGAGGTTGGCGCCCCGGAGGTCGGCGCCCCGGAGGTCGGCGCCCCCGAGGTTGGCGCCCTGCTTGACCGCGATCTCGACGGCAACACGCCAGGACTCTGCCTCGACGCCGAACAGGACGGCGCCGGAAAAGCGGTTCTTGATCTCGATCTTCATCGGTCCCTCCTCCACCCGTCCTGGCAGCCCATGAGAACACGGTCCGCCCACGCGCCGCCGTTCGGTCCTCGTGCGAGCTGGCGGATGATCTCGGGATCAGGGGTCATCGCCTGGTCAGGCGGCGCGTGCCGCGCGTCGTGAGGCTGAGCCCCTTGGCGTCCTCGCGGAGCTGGATGATGACGGGCCGGCGCGTGCGCCGCCTCATCGCTTTTTCCCACCAGAGGATGACGTGGTCGCCATCGCTCCGAGCGTGGGAGCGATAGCCACGACGAAGGGCGGCTAAATACGCCGTGCTCTTCACCGCCCCGACCGTTCGTCCATTGAGGGGCACGCGGACTGCCCGGCCATTGGTCACTGTAGCCATGAGATCGTCCAGGGGGAGATACGTGTCCTTGCGTTGGAGTCTCTCGAGTCGGGCGACAAATTCACTCATTCGTGCCTCCACCCGCGCCGATGCGCCATCTCGTGCTCCAAGATCGCCTCGCCCGGTTGCGGCGAGTCCTGGGCGAAGCGGACGCGGCGGGCGCGTCAGCACGGCTCCGATCCTATCCGCTCGATCACGACGCGGTGCTTGGTGGTCGCGACGTGCAACTCGCCCACGCTATTCAGCGACTCCGCGACCTCGGCCGTGGACGGGTCCCTGTCGAGCCAGCAACCGGGCGTGAGACACCGCAGGCGATACGGCCGCGCGGCCAGATCCTCCGGCCCGATCTCGCGGATGATCTCGGTCATGACACGACCTCCGTCAGTCCCCAGCGCGCGACGCCGGCCTGCTCCTCGGTCTCGTACTGGAACGACCACTTCTGTCCCCAGCGCCGCACCATCTCACGGCGCGCCGCCTCGGCATCTTCGGCGCGAATCCGGACGAAGCGTTTGGCCAGCGAGGCGCCCGTCACCGGATGCACATGGCCGAAGCCGAACGTGAAGATCCACTCGCGCAGCTCGGTCATGCCTTCCTCCTGTCCATGGATGGATGCGCCACCACATGCAGCAACAGCAGTTCTAGCCACTCGACGCGCCGGAGCACGGTCCCGAGCTTGCCCGCGATCTGCGCGGCGCCCGTGAGATCGGGCGTCGCGCAGTAGGTGTCGTAGGCGTCGCGGATGCGTTCGATCTCTTCGCGAGTGGGCCAGGAGGCGGTGGTGCGGCAGGTCATCGCTCGATGTCGTCCTCGGTCATGATTGTTTTCATGCGCTCATTTCCTGCAGGGGTTGTGCCGTGTGACATGTCAGCCTCGGCACAATGACACCGTGCGCCTTCTCGCCAACTTCCGCGCTGCACAGTCTTCGACCACTGCCGCGTTTCGTCACAATCGCGGCACGGTGGGTCACGCTGTCACGCCAGGGGATTCTCCAGGTAGTATTTCGCCCAGCGCTTCGCCACGAGGCGTTTCATGATGAGCGAGCGATTCCGGCGTGACACGCCGCGCCAACTGGCGAGCCCGCCGCGGCGACCCAGTTCCCGCGCGGCCGGCAGCGGCGCCTTGAGAAACTTCCGGATCAGTCGATACGGCTTGATGCGCTTGCGCCCCTTGCGAGGTCTCGCCATGCGAGAACGATAGCAATATTTCGCTTGCGTTGTCAACGGTGCGCTACGTATACTCGCGGCACAGGAGGCCACCATGAACCTCGCGCTGCTGATCCTCTCGCGTCTCTGGCGCTTCTCGCGTCGCGCCACTCTCTGGACGCTGCCGGTGCTTGTCGTACTCATGGCGGGGTGCACTGCTGCCGACACCGACACAGCGCGGGAGCTTACCATTGCGAAGGATCGCCTCGACAACGCCCGGGCAGATTCGCGCCGCATGTATGAGGCGTGGCACGACACGATGAGGCGTCTCGCTCACGTCTGTCCAGAGCAGTTCTCGGGGCCATCAATGGCCACGGCCCCGACGACGAATCAGCGTCTCCCGCCACTCGCGCCAGACGATCTGCTACGCTACAATCGCTGCGCGGAAGCGGCGAGGCTGAGTTGGCCGCAATGACGCCCGCGATTGGCGCCTGTATCCTCTGGTTCTTCGCTGTCAGCGTATGGGAGCCCGTGCCATTTCACATCGACGACGCACCCTATCGCGCGGTCGGTTGGCTGGGCTTATGATGGTCCATGGGCATCGAAACAGGAATGCGAAGAGATGCGACACAGACGAGAGACGCCCGTGACGACTATCAGGGCGCGCTATGCGGCCGGTCCCTGCACGGCGCTGTCGTTCCGTGACTTCGCGACGCACTCACTGGTTATGGGACGGGCCTTGACGACGCCCCCGAAACATCGAGCACCAGGAATCCCATGACGCCCCGCGCTGACTTCGCCTGCCTCTCCCGGAAGTGCCGGAGCGAGACTGAGGGCGCTGCCCCGATCTACGAGCTGCCCGTCGGGGCAACGCGCTGTCCCGTGTGCGGCAGCAAGCGTCTTCAGCGCCTCTGGAACCGCGCGCCCGCCGTCCTCCGCGGCGCCCAGCCCGAGCCCGTCAACCTGCGCTCGTCCTCCATGGCGACGAATCTCGACCGTCTGGCGGCGCCAGAAATCGAACGCATGGAGCACCGGGAGAGTGCCGCGAAGGATGCGCGCACGTCCGGGCGCGTCGGGGAAGGCTTCGCCGTGCCGCTGAGTCAGATCCCCGCGACTCTCGCCAAGTTCGGCGGCCGCGCGCAGGCGGTGCAGATTCCGGGTGGCGCGGCGAACGTGACGCCGGGGCAGTTCCATCCCGTGCAGGGCCAGATGACCGGGCCGAAGCCGGCGCCGGGGTCGCTGCACGATACGAAGTGGGCGATCCGAGGCGGGAAGGCGGTGAAGCGGTGACACACCTCGACTGGCTTCGGAGAAGGCGCTAGGCTGACGACTTCCTTTACATCCCCGCCCTGTCCGGTCTAGACTCATGCCGTGCGGATTCCGACCATCCCGGACGGTCGTGGGGCCGAGACAGCTTTCCAGAGCAGGAAGGCGCTCTACATCAACACCTTGAGGGAGTGCGAGGTCTCCCGTGAGGACCGCGCCGCGACCGCCAGTAGTCTCAAGACGGCCTTCCTCACGGGCTCGCTCAGCGCCGCCAGCGTCCGCTACAACAAGCTGAAACAGCACGGGATGAGCGTGGCGAGCGCGCTCTACTCCCCGGAGAGCGTGCGCTTTTCGCCCTATCTCCCGCCGCATTACCACATGGACGCCTACCTGGCGCGGATGCCCGCCGTCCGGGATGCGCTGGAGGCGGTCTGGAGCGCGTCGGACGCTGGCGCCGTGTTCAACATGGGTGTGCGCGCCGCGTACTACACGGACTGCGTCACCTTCAAGGTGCTCACGAGCAACGGCGCGCCGACCGTGGCGCTGATCTCCGATCCTGGCGACCTCGGCGTCTGGGAGGAGATCAGCGACGACTTCGTGCATCAGGAGGCGCTCTGCCACTGGTACTCGATGAGTCTCCCCGCCTTCTGGCGCCTGATCTCCGGCAAGCCCGCCTCGATGCGCGAGCGCCTCTGGGCCATCGCCCAGGAGCACCGTTCGCGCCGGCCCTACGGGCGCGATGACGCGCTACCGCCCACGGTCGAATCGCTGATCGTGTTCTCGACCTCGCCGACGATGGCCGGCGAGGCGAACGTGGCGGGCCTGGACGCGACGATGGCGAAACCCCAGGTCGCGGCCGACGTCGTGCGGCTCGCGGAGCTCTGGATCTGGGACGACGCGCTGGCGGACTACCGCGTCGTCACGTTCCTCTTGCCGACCGAGACGATCGTCCGCGACACGGGCAATCCGCTCTTGCCGGGCGAACATCCGTTCTACCCGCTGACGCTCGACCCGGTGCCGGGGTACGTCTGGGGCCTGGCCCCGATGCGCTATTTGATCGGGCTCCAGAACTGGCGCGAGAAGAAAATGTTGTCGATGGACGATCGGGACGAGAAGCAGATCGACCCGCCGCTCGTCCTGCTCGGCTTCGGGAACCTCGTGGACAACGAGAAGGCCAAGGCGTTCCGGAAGGCCGGCGGCACGCTGGCCGCGAACAACCCCGGCGCGGACGTCAAACCCGTGATCCCGCCCCCGATCCCCGATCCGCTCTACATGATCGACGCGATCGACCGGATGTGGGAGAACATGGAGTCGCTCCCGACCGGGGCCGGCGCCCGCGGGCTCGGGCCAGCGAGTGCCGAGGACGACCTCATGGCGAAGGCGCTGCTGTCCTCCGGCCCCACGCTCAACCGCGCGATGCTGGTGGAGCGCTGCATCGAGCGCGTCGCCACGGCGCTGCTGCGGCTCGAGCGGCGCCGGAAGGAGCGCCCGCTGTTCACCACGGAGGGCGAGCGCTTCTATCTGTCGCAGATGCCGGCCGCCCTGGCCGCGCGGGTCTGGGCGCACTCGGCCTCGCCGATCTTCGCGCAGCAGATCATGAGCAAGGCCCTGGCCGCGCGTCAGACCGGGGACATCACCGGGGAGGACTTCTTGGAGTTCCTCAACCTGCCGGGGCTCGACCTCCTGCGCCCGAAGGCGCGGCGCATCGCCGAGGCGCAGGCCGAGCATCAGGACAAGGTGATGCAGGTCGCCAAGCTGAAGGCCCTGAAGAAGTAGCATGATCCCGGCCTGCGATGCCTGGGCGGAGATCCGCCGGGCGATTGCGGCGCATCCCCAGAAGGGCTCGTTCCTGGACGTGGGCGGACGCGATGGACGGCACGCGGCGCTCGCCGAAGGGTTCCGCGATTACACGATCCTCGACCTCGAGCCGCACGGGCTCTATGACCAGATCCGCGGGGACATCTGCGCGCTCGAGCCGGATCTGCTGCCAGACGGAACCATCGACGTGCTCTTCAGCACCGACCTGCTCGAGCACGTCACCGACCCGCCCGCCGCCGCGCGGACCATCGGTCGGCTCCTGAAGCCCGGCGGCCTCGCGATCACGCAGACGCTGTTCGCCTGGGACTATCACCCGCGCCCGGTCGATTACTGGCGCTTCACGCACGCCGGGCTGGCCTACCTCTTCGAGCAGTACGGCGGGCTCCGTACCGAGCTGGCCGCCTACGATGCGGCGCTGCGTCTCGAGGATCTTCGCGGCTCCGGGCTCCTGGACCGCGCCGGGATCGTGCGCCGCCGGCTGGTCAAGCGCAAGGTGCTCCACATTGGGCGGAAACCATGATCCGGCCCGCGCGGCCACCACCCGTCTCCTGACCTTCAAATCGGCCTGTCAACCTTTTCCTTGACACACCCTGACAGGTCAGGGTACAGGTAAGGGCGTATGCAACGTTTGGGCCGTTACCACGCCCGCAGCGTGCGGAAGAACGTCGCCAAGGCCCGCACGTCGCGCTGGGCCGGGGGCACCCGGCAGACCGCGCGGCGGATGCCGCGGGGCCGACGATGAACGGCGCGACCGGCCCGACTGCGCCCGCGACGACGCCCGCTGATAACTCCGGCCTGCACGTTCGCGGGAAGATCCAGGTCAACATCGCGCTCAAGACGCTGACGCAGGCCGTGCAGCTCCTCGGCGCCGAGACCGAGGACGGACGAATCGTGCTCGAGGCGCTGGCGAAGCTCAGCAAGCAGTTTGGCGAGGCGGCGCAGGATCTCACGCGGCAGGAGATCGCGATGATGGCCGAGAACGCCGCGCCCGCGGGGCCGACCCCGGCCGGCGGGATGAGCGACTTCCGGCAGATGACGCAGCAACGCATGCCCCCGGCGATGATGGCCGGCGGGCCAGGAGGGTAGTCATGGGTGATGGACTCGTCGGACCGCAGCGCTACCCCATAAGGGATCCGAAAAGCAACTCGAAGCGCAACGGCCGGATGGTGAATTCGCCCAGGTACGCCGACATGGGCGGCCTCACCGGCCCCGGCAAGCTTCCGGCCGGCGGCGACTTCGTGCCCGAGGCGCCGACCGGCGTCAAGAGCGCGAAGAAGACTTCGGCACGCAGCCAGGAGGGCTAAGCCGTGGCGAACGAACAGGTCGATATCCGCGCCGTCCTGATGGAGGCGCTCGACAACGACCCGGAGACGCGGCCGAAGTTCCGGGCGCTCGTCAAGCAGAAGTTCCCGAAGGCGCCGATTCCCGAGGTTGACCTCGATCAGCGCTTCGAGGCGCACAAGACGGAGCTACGGCAGGAGCTGGAGGCCGAGCGCCTCGCGCGCAAGAAGGACAAGGACGCGGCCGATCTGGCCGCCGCCCGCCGCGCCGTCATGGAGGACCCAGAGCTCCGCATCACCGAGGACGAGATCCCCGAGGTCGAGAAGATCATGCAGGATTCGACACTCGGGCCGATCGCCTCGCACAAGGCGGCGGCCATGCTCTACCGCAGCATGCAGGCCGTGGCGACGCCGCGGCCGTTCGCCCTGACGGCCGACGTGCCCGGGATGGGGGCCAGCGCCGAGCAGTACAAGGGCATTCTCGACGACCCGCAGAAGTGGCGGGGCGGCCGGATCGAAGAGATCGTCAACGACTTCCGCAACGGCCGGGGTCACAAGTGGCCGGTGGCCTGACATGCAGCAAGGAGGCGCGCCCATGCGTCGGATGATCGCACTCGTCACGTTCACGCTCCTCCTGCTCGGCGCCGCGGCGCCGGCCCTCGCCCAGGTCCGCGCCCCGGTCGGTCCGGGCGGGCTGCTCTACTGGGACAATGCCACGCGGTCGTATGCCAACGACCGCACGACCCAGCACAAGCTCCTCGGCCTGCTGATCCCGCCGTCGCTCATGGCGACGCAGCCGGTGCCCAACACCACGAGCATCTGGCCGACCTCCGCGCCGATCAGCGTCAAGATCATCGGGCAGTTGACCACCCTGACGACCGTGCAGGCCGCGCTCGGCATCAACTACGGCTCCGGCGCGACGCTCTCGCTCATCAACAGCGCCGCGTTGACGAGCGCGAACGAAGGATTCAGCGACGCGCCCTTTGAGCTGACGGTCTATCTCGTGCCGCTGGCGACGACCTCGGCGACGCCGAACATGGCGAACTCGCTCTGGATGCAGGCCAGGTTCGCGACCCGTGGGCTGACCAATGCCAACGCCGGCCAGGTCGAATACACGGCGCGCGTGCTGGGGACCTCGGTGCTCGCTTCCCCGACCGAGTTGAACATCTACTGGCGCTGGCTCGGCGCGGCCGTGACGGGCGGTAGCAGCGTGCTCCGCGTCCACTCGACCCAGGTCAAGATCGGACTGTAAGGCATGACGCTCTCCCGCGCCTGGTGGGTGCCGGTGGCCGGGGCGCTGCTCGCGCCCCTCGTCACCTGGCTCCCGATGCTCGCCCACGAGTACCCCGGGCTCGGGCTGCCCGTCTACGCGCCGCCCATCGGCATCGACCTCTGGCAGAGTCAGGTGTTCTGGGCCGTCGCGTTCGCCGCCGTCGGCGCCGCGCTCTGGGTCCGTGACCGCTGGCTCGGCGTGCTCCTCTGGCTCCTCGCGGGCAATCTCCTGATCCGCGGCTCGCTCTTCGACGGCTCGCACTTCGCCGTCGTGCTGTTCGGCGTGCTCGCGCTGGTGGCCCTCCGGCAGACGCCGCGCGTCTGGCACGGGCGCCTGCGCCTGATCCTCGCAGTCTCCGGCATGGTCCAGGTCGCGTACATGCTCCAGCAGGCGGTGCTCCACTACGATCTCCTCTGGGGGCCGGTGGTAGGCGGCGTGCTCGTCGCCAAGGTGCAGCCGCTCGGCACCCTGGGGACCGTGGACGCGGCGAGCGCCTACGTGGCGATCACCGCGCCGCTGATGCCGCTCTGGGCGCTCCCGTTCGGCGTCTGGGCGATCTGGGAAGGGCGCTCGCTGACCGCGATCGCCGCGTTCGGCGTCGGCCTCCTGGCTCGCTGGCTCATGCAGGAGGACCGCCCGCGCGTGCGCGCTGTCGGCCTCGCGGCGGCGCTCCTGACGCTCGGCGGCGCCGTCATCGCGGTCGGGCTCTGGAAGCACGCGGTCTCGCCGACCATCCCGGGCTGGGGCACGGTGACCGGGCGCCTCACGATCTGGGCCTTCGCGCTCTCCGACTGGTGGACGCAGGGGCTGTTCCACGGCTTCGGGTTGTCCTCCTGGTCGCTCCGCATCCCGATGCTCCAGCAGCAGGCCGGCGTGCTGCCGAACGGGGAGCTGTGGGCGCAGGCGCATTCCGAGCCGATCCAGGTCGCCTACGAGACCGGCGTCCTCGGGATGGCCGTCCTCGGCGCCTGGCTCCGCGACCACTGGCGCGCGTGGCAGTCTCCCGCGTGGGGGCCGGCGCTTGGCGCGCTGGCGGTCTCCACGCTTGGCTTCTTCACGTTCCACGTCGTCTCGACGGCCTTGCTCGGACTGGTGCTGTTCGGCCTCGCGTCCGCACAGACGGCTGAGGCCCACGGAGGGTAACCACAATGGCTCTGCTCGGCGGAATTTTCTCCGGGGCATCACAGGCGCAGCAGGACGAGCTGCAGGCCGTCACCCGCTACGCGGCCGTGCCGGCGTGCATCGTCCAGATCTACCAGTTCGACGGGTGGCTGTCGGCCGCGCTCTCGCAGGCCAAGATGGTCACCGGCGGCATGACGTCGATCGTCGTGCCGGTCCAGGGCGCGCCGCTGACGACGGCCGCGGCCATGGACTTCACGGGCTCCTTCTCCGCGCCGTCGGGGCAGACCGGGATCAAGCAGGCCAGCGGCGTTCTCAAGGGCGTCATCGTGCCGATCGGGTTCCAGGGCATGGAGGGCATCATCCAGGACAACGCCGCCCTGATCCCGCTGGTCGAGGCGCGGATGAACGACGCAGGGAACCAGGTGGCGGACTACCTGTCGAGCCAGGCGTGGACGAACACGTCCGACATAAACATCAACATCACCGGCTGGCCCGCGATCGGCAGCGCGACGAACACCTACCTCGGCCTGGACCGCACGGTCGAGACCTACATGCAGGCGTGCCTCCGCACCGGCGGGGCGATCACGCGGCAGATGATGCTCGCGTCGATCATCGACGGCATGCAGTTCGGCCTCGGCGAGATGCCGAACGTCGGATTCCTCTCGGTCGGCGACTGGTACGCGCTCGCCGCCGACTTCATCGCGGACGAGACCTATCAGGTCCAGCCCGGGACCGGCTTCGACAAGTCCGAGGGCCGCGGCGGGTTCACGGCGCTCAGCGTCGCGGGCGTGCCGCATTTCATGAGCACCAGGCTCGCGAACGGCACCGCGTACCACTACAACACGCGCTACGACCACATGTACATTCACCAGATGGCGCCGTTCGCGTTCACGGGCTTCGCCTCGACGCTGCCGGCGCTGTCGATCGGCTACATCGGCTGTCTGGTCGCGATCCTCGAGCACGTCAACGTCAAGCCCCGCACTGTCTGCGTGACCTCGAGCCTGACGGGCGGGATGACGGTCACGGCCGCGCCGTAACGCCGTGGGGAGGTCTGATGCCCACGACCGGAGCCGTCGCCAGCATCACGGCCGGCGCGGTGAGCCACGCAGTGAGCGCGACGCTGGCCGCGACCTACGAGGTCGGCGGCGCGCCCTCCTGGCCCACGGCCTGGGGGATCGGTAGCAAGAGCGCCGCGGGCTTCACGCTGACCTTCGCCGCCCCGGCCCCGGCGGGCGGCGCGGTCTTCGACTGGACCGCGCGGTGGTGAGATGCCCGTAGCCGGGGCCGTCGCCACGATCCCCGCGGCCGCGACGTCGCACGCGGTCTCGAGCCTCAACCTCTCCACGCCCTACGAGATCTCCGGCGCGCCCTCCTGGGTCACCGCGTGGAGCGTCGGCGCCAAGACCGCGAGCGGCTTCACGCTGACGTTTGCGGCGCCCTGCCCGGCCGGCGGCGGCACGTTCGACTGGCTCGCGCGCTATCCGTCCGTCTCGGGGGGCGGCACCGCGACGCTGGCCGACTATCTGGCCGAGCTGCGGAGGCTCCTCCACGACGAGAACGATAACTTCTGGTCCGCCGCGGACAAGACGGCGTACATCAACGCCGGAATCCAACGCCGCGATCTGGACAGCGGGCAGAACCGCGTGCTCATCAGCAAGACACTCACCGCGGGGACGGCGCTCTACAACTTCTCCGATCTGAGCAACGACGCCGTGTTCGACGTAATCGGTATCGCGGTCATCAACGGCTCCACGCGCATCCAACTGAATCAGTACAGCTACAGCGAGCTGAGCGTGGCCGCGCGGGCCTGGACCACGTATCAGTCGCTGCCGCGCGCCTTCGCCCGCTACGGGCCGAGCCAGGTCTACCTCGCGCCGATTCCGGTCAGCGCCTACGTCTCGGAGTGGGACTGCTGCGTGTACTCCGATCCGCTCGTGGCGCCGACGGACGTGGACCCGCTCCCGTTCCCGTACGTCAAGCCCGTCGCCTACTATGCGGCGTACGAGGCCAAGCTCTACGAGCGCGCGTTCGACGAGGCCGAGGGGTTCCTCGCGCAGTACCAGCAGCAGCTCCAGGTGGCCCTGACGGCGCGAGTCGGGACGGTGCCGAGTCTCTACAGTGGCGTGGTGCGGGTGTGAGCCGCGGGGGCCCGTGTCCGCTGTTTCATCCCGGGCCAGGAGACGCGCCCTGTCCGGACGTCTCGTCCGGCACCATGGCGGTCACGAGCCAGCCCGAGCGTAGCACGCCATGAGCATGACGCCAAGGATGTTGCAGCAGCGCGGCGGTGGCGCACGGCGCCCGTCCGCGGGGCCGCGCTGGCAGGAGTTCGAGGCGTTCCGGCGGGGGATGAACCAGGTCGATGCGCGCACGGCCATCGCCGATGATGAGGCGTACTGGCTCGAGAACATGATCCCGATCGGGGCGGGCGCGCTCCAGGTCCTGAACGGGCCGGGTGACGCCGTCGCGACCATCAGCGTCGGGATCGCCTCGCTCTGGGGCTTCACGCTGAACGGCGCGCCGGTGCATATCGCGATCAACCGGGACGGCTCGGTGACGCAGGTCACGCCAGGCGGGGCGACGACGAACGTCGCGACGGCGAACAGCGTCGATCCGAGCGACGCCGTCTGCACGATCTGGCGCGGCACCACGATCCTGATCCTCTCCTCGCTCGGCTACGTTTCCTGGGACGGCACGACGTTCACCGTGATCTCGACGACGCAAACCGGCGCCGCGCTCGTGGTGGGGCAGGGGCGCGCCTGGCTCATCAGCGAGCGCACGATCACCTACACGGCGCCGAACACGTACAACGACTTCACGGCCGGGAACGGCGCGGGCTCGACGATCCTGACGGACGAGGCGTTCGACGGGAACGTCGTCGCGGCGGTCTCGGCCCTCGAGCAGATCTGGCTCGTCGGCAACGCCTCCGTGGAGGCGCTGTCGAATGTCTCCTCCTCCGGGACTGCGCCGAACGTGGTCACGGTGTTCGCCCTGACGAACATCGTCCCGACGATCGGCACGACCTCGCCGCAGTCGCTCCGCGGGTACTTCCGCGCGCTCACGTTCCTCGCGCCCTACGGGGCCTACGCGCTCTCCGGGGTGACGCCGCAGCAGCTCTCGGAGAAGCTCGACGGCCTGTTCCCGTCCCTGACCATTGACGACACCGTGTCCGCGTGCGTGGCGATCGTCAAGAACCTCCTCTGCCTGATCTACCGGGTCCAGTACACGGGCCAGGCGCTGGCGAACGGGGCCGGGCCGATCTCGCTGCTCCTCGTGTTCAACAAGGGCCGCTGGTGCCTGGCCTATCAGGGCGCGGTGACCTGGGTCACGACGCTGATCGTCGGGGGCGTGGCGCAGGCGTGGGCCACGGACGGCACCACGATCTTTCGCCTGTTCGGCGCGGCGGATACGGTGGACGTGACGGCGAAGATGGTGTCCAAGCTCCACAGCTTCGGCTCCTCGATGAGCGGCAAGTTCGTGACGCGCGCCGCCGTCGAGGTCGAGTCCTCGCGGCCGATCAGCCCGACGCTGACGATCGACTCGCTCTACAAGAGCGAGGCGGTCACGCTCACGACCACGGCCGAGCTGACGTGGCAGACGACGGCGGGCGGGATCATCACGTTCATCAACGCGGGCGGGCAGGACCTCGCGTGGCAGACGCAGGGGCCGACCGCCTCGC
>Ga0209343_10000840_pt1 | contig 42739 bp, 39 predicted proteins | sample RifCSPlowO2_02_FD_184026 | JGI IMG/M metagenome (GOLD analysis project Ga0209343, IMG submission 184026) | Groundwater microbial communities from Rifle, Colorado - Rifle CSP2_plank lowO2_0.2 (SPAdes) (version 2) | ecosystem: Environmental > Aquatic > Deep subsurface > Groundwater | place...
TCCCCGATTCTCATGACCTCAACTTCTTGAACCGCCCGGTGCGGACCCGCATGCCGGGTGGTGTGGCAGGGGCGCAGTCAGTGATGGCTGTCCCCTATGCCGATTGATAGCGCTTCCCGCAACAGGTACGGGGGCTAGCGCCGGATTTGAGGGTGAAGTGATGGGGGAGCGGGTGCCCAGCAGTTCCATGAGCCGTTCGGTGGCCCCGGCCGCGCGCAACAGATCGCCATACACCTCGCCCAGAATGGCAAAGGCACTGGCCAAAATGATGACATAGACCACCGTTTGCCCCAGGTGCCCTGCGGTAATGCGCCCGGCCATAACCGCCTGCGTTCCCTGGTACAGGCCCCATAACAGGGCTGCCGAGGTGGCAATGATGATGAAGGCGACCAATACCGCGCGGGCGCGGGTCCTGCGTACGGCTGTATCAAACGCGTTGTCGGTCGAGGTGGCAAAGCGCTGTGCCTCGCGCCCTTCGGCGGTGTAGCTTTGCACCACGGGAATGGCGTTGAGCACTTCGGCAGCAATGGCGCTGGAGTCGGCCACCCGGTCCTGGCTGGCGCGGGAGAGTTTGCGCACCCGCCGCCCAAACCACAGGCTAGGCACCACCACCAGCACCAGCACCAGGAGCACCTGGAACATCACCAGCGGGTTGGTCCACACCAGCATGGCCAGCGCCCCCAGCCCCATGACGGTGTTGCGCAGGCCCATGCTCAGGGAAGAGCCCACCACGGTCTGCACCAGGGTGGTGTCTGCGGTCAGGCGTGAAAGAACTTCGCCTGTTTGCGTGGTTTCAAAGAATTCCGGGCTTTGCTTCAGCACATGGCTGTAGACCGCATTGCGCAGGTCGGCAGTCACGCGTTCACCCAGCCAACTCACCATGTAAAAGCGGCCCGCAGAAAACAGACCCAAGGCCACCGCTACCGCAAACAGCACGGCAAAGTGGTCGCGCAAAGCCATCACTTGCGCGCCTTTGTCGGACTGCACGAGGCCGCCGTCGATGAGACTGCGCAGGGCGATGGGGAAAGCCAGGGTGGCTACTGCGGCCAAAACCAGCAGCACCAGGGTGAGACCGATATGCGCGCGGTAGGGCCGCAAGAACGGCAATAGGCCGGAGAGTGATTTGGGGTTCTGGGATTTGGCGCGTTCAGTGGTCATGGGAGTCTACGTGGGGCGAATTCTGGGCGATGCAAGGTGCGATGGGAGTTGAGGGTTAAATTGACCGATAGCCCCCGAAAACAGTGCGTAGGCAGCTATCAATTGAGTAGCAAAAGTGTGCGGATGCCAGTGTGTCTGCCCGCACCGGCAGGCGTGTGCGACGGATGTGCAGGCGGTCTGCGCTTTGCGCCGATGCGACCGCCGTTCAAGCCCCCCCAATACCCGCCCGAACCCATTCCTGTGCTGCCTGGCAGTCGCCCAGCGTGTCAGTGACCCATTGCGGGTGGTGGTAGGTCGGCAAGTAGCGTTCACCTGCGTCGCACAACAACGAGAGGATGGAGCCTTGCTCGCCGCGTTGCTGCATTTCGAGCGCCAAGGTCAGCATGCCGATGAAGTTGGTTCCGGTGGAGGGGCCTACCTTGCGGCCCAGCAGGGTGGACAACTCGCGCATGGCGGCCACGGAATCGACATTGGGAACCTCCAGCATGCGGTCCACCAGCGTTCGGATAAAGCTGGCTTCCACGCGTGGGCGGCCAATGCCTTCGATGCGTGAGCCCGGCCCGGTAATGCTGGCGTCGCCATGGCGGTGGTAGGCCCCGAAGACGGAGCCTACCGGGTCTGGCACGCACACCTGGGTGGCGTAACGCTGGTAGCGTATGTAGCGGCCGATGGTGGCGCTGGTGCCCCCGGTGCCGGCACCTACCACCACCCAGCGTGGGATCGGGTGGCGTTCACGCGCCATCTGGCTGAACATGCTTTGGGCGATGTTGTTGTTGCCACGCCAGTCGGTCGCACGCTCGGCGTAGGTGAATTGGTCCATGTAATGGCCGCCGGACTGTTGTGCCAGCTCCTTTGCGCAGGCATACACCTCAGGGGCCGTGTCGACCAAATGGCACTTACCGCCGTAAAACGCGATTTTGGCAATTTTTTCAGGCGATGTGCCGCGGGTCATGACGGCTACAAACGGCAGACCCAGCAGCCGGGCAAAGTAGGCTTCACTCACCGCTGTAGACCCGCTGGATGCTTCCACGATGGTGGAGCCCTCGTGGACCCAGCCGTTGCACAGGGCGTACAAAAACAGCGATCGCGCCAGTCGGTGCTTCAGGCTGCCTGTGGGGTGGGTGGATTCGTCTTTCAGATACAGGTCAATACCCTGGCGGGCAAATGCCGGCAGCGGCAGAGGGATCAGGTGGGTATCCGCGCTGCGCAGGTAGTCGGCCTCAATGAGGGCAATGGCTTGGCTGAGCCAGTTGGCGTGGGCTGTATGGCAGTGTGGTGCGTGGGGCATGATTTTTCAGCGGTTTCCCGCTCTTGCCATCCGCTGTGCAATCGTGATGGATGGTCTTTTGGCCCAACCGTCCAGCCGTTGGCCCATGGCCATTTCAAATGGGTCCAAACGAACCTGTGCGGCGGGATGGGGGCTGAGCGACAAGGTAACCAGGGGATTATCTGGGGTGGCGGTGCGCAACTTGGTCCAGGCCCAGCAGCTGGCTGGACAGACCACCCGCCGCATTGTTGCTGAGTTGTGTGGCCATGGCCCGGCTCCGTAAACTTGCCAGGGCGGCAAGAATGAATACCGAAATGGAAAAACAGGCCATAACGTCTTCAGACCCCGTCACCACCGCAAGCGCAAGCGCAAGGGACGAGGGCGATCAACGGCAAAGCGGGTTTATCTACCACCCAACAATTCACGTTTCACATTTTCCTGGGCAGGCATCTCTCCCAGCCAGATCCGCATCACGGCGTTGTAAAACGCGATGTCTGGGAGGGTTTCGCCAATCTTCTTTCCGTTGATACTGCTGACGGTTCCGGTGCCTGGAATCCAATCCAATGTAACGATATCGCCCTTTTTCACCGGCTCCATGGCAGCAAACATTTCACCGAATTTAACGGTCTGACTGATGACTTTTGCTTTTTCTTCTTTGGTGGAATTCTTGTTCATTGACGTGATGAAAAGCTGCCCGAATTCGTCGCTGTTGATCTCGCGCTGGATCGTCAGGGAGATTCGTCTGGGGCCCGTCAACGCCTGCACCTCTGTTGGTGTGGTTTTCTTTTCAGTCAGGTACAACCCTATCGCATAGAACTTGACGAACAGAATGGCCCGCATGCCTGCGCCATTGAGCTTGAGTTCTTTGCCGCCGACCATTGCTGCATCGTCTACTTTTACGCCGCTAACCTCCAACGCTTGAGCGGGCATTGCGCAGGCCAGTGCGAGCAAGCCCAGTGGCAGCAATTTTCCAATTTTGAATCCAAAAGCCATTCAATTTCTCCAATAATGAGTGAGGTGAGGTTAAAAATAGAAATACACGAGACGGTTAGCGCTGGTGGCCAATGGCGAGGGTCGTGGCGGTAAGGCGTGGTTCATCCTGGGCGCCCAGCTTGAACACACTGATGGCGCGGGACATGAGGTCGGCTTCGTTGTGCAAAGCCTGCGCCGCGCTGGCGGCTTCTTCCACCATGGCAGCGTTTTGTTGGGTGACTTCGTCCATGCGTTCGATGGAATGGTTGACCCGCTGAATCCCCACGCTTTGTTCACGGTTGGCCGCAGTGATTTCGGCCATGATGGTGGTGACGCGTTTGACGCTTTCCACCACCTCGGTCATGGTCGTTCCCGCTTGACCCACCAGACGGCTGCCATTTTCGACATTGGCCACCGAATCATCGATCAGCGCCTTGATTTCCTTGGCTGCTGTAGCCGAACGCTGGGCGAGACTGCGCACCTCGGAGGCAACCACCGCAAAACCACGCCCCTGTTCGCCGGCGCGGGCGGCCTCGACGGCAGCGTTCAACGCCAGAATATTGGTTTGGAAGGCAATGCCGTCAATGACACCAATGATGTCGGCAATTTTTTTGGACGACGCATGGATGGATCCCATGGTTTGCACAACTTGTGTCACCACGTTGCCGCCCTTGATTGCCACTTCGGAGGCCGATGCGGCCAGCTCATTGGCTTCTTGGGTGCTGTCGGCATTTTGTTTCACAATGGTTGTCAGGTCGTGCATGGATGAGGTGGTTTCCTGCAGGGTTTGCGCCTGCTCCACAGTGCGGTCATTGAGTTGAAGGTTGCCAGCCGCGATCTCTTGCGAGGTGGACGCAATGATGTTGGTACTGGAACGCACTTCTCCGACCAACTGCTTCAGGCTGTCGTTCATGTGTTTCAGCCCCGTCATCATTTGGCCCACTTCGTCGAGACTCTGGGTGTCGATGTTGCTTGTCAAGTCACCGGCGGCCACCCGTTGGGTCACTCCCATCGCTGTTTTCAGGGGGCTGACGATACTGCGGGTGACCAAAAAGCCGACCACTGTACTGGTTGCGGCAGCTGCCACGGCCAATATCAGGATCAGCCACTGGGTCTGGTTGGCCATGTGGGTCGAGCTGTCGCCAGCCGTCTCCATTTGCCCGTTTTGGTACTTGACAAACAGGTCCAGTGCATCGAAGTATTTCTTTTGCAAAGGACGCATGGAAAACAGGTATTTAAGCTGCGCTTCGTCCTTTTTGTCTTCATTGACCAGTGTAATAAAGGCTTGTTGCAGTGGGCGGAACTTGTCGCGGATTTCAACAATGGATTTCAGCAGCTCGCGGCCTTTCTCGTCCATGATAATTTTGTCCAATGAGGCGATGGCGTCATTGTTGGCTTGGCTGACCTTTTCAATTTTGTCCACTTCCGCTTTGATTTGGCCCGGGTCGGCCATGATCAGGATGCCCAGCATGCTGCGGGAAATTTCATTGATCTGCGCCTTGATGTCGTTGGCAACCGCGGTTTTGGGGTAGCGGTCTTTGATGATGCGATCAATTTCGCCGTTGAGGTTGGCAATGCGGACGTAAGCCAATGCGGCCAGCAGTGTCATGAGCGAAATTACCAGGGTAAAGCTCAATGTCAAACGTTTTCCAAGGCTCATTCCTGAGGTGATCATCTTGTGTTCCTCTTTGTCTTCAATTCAAAACCGTATCCGATACGCATGCTGCTGCCAGAACCCCATATTCAGAGTGAATATTACTGTAATAAACATCATGAAAAACCAGTGTAATCCCTACACAAAATGTATGAAAAGGGGTATGCAAGGGTTCGCAAAATGGATGGTAGAGGATGTTCGGTCGGGCCATGGTTGGATGGATCGGCTAGTTGATCTCACCAATGGCCAGGCGGGTGAGTTGTGCCTGGGCCAATAACCAGTTGGAAAAAGCCTGGATTTCTGGCCGGTTGCCACTGCGCGGCCCCACCATGAGCCAGTACGCCATAGGTGTGTCCAAGCGCATATTCGGCAGTATTTCCACCAAATCGCCACTGGCCAGGCTGTCCGCGATCAGTGGCATGCGGGAGAGTGCCACCCCTTGCCCCGTCAAAGCTGCTTGCGCAATCTGGTGGGCGTAGTTGAAGTGCAGCCAGCGTTTGGGCTCCAGGGTTTTGAAGCCATGCTCGTCCAGCCAGCGCCGCCAGGTCAGCCATTCAAGATTCTGCGTGCGGTGGGCGTCCCCCGCTTCGATCAAGGCAAAGTGGGCCAGGTCTTCGCCACGGCGCAGCGGCTTGCCGCTTTTGAGTAGCCAAGGGCTGGCCACGGGTGTCAGTTGTTCGCCAAACAGGCGTATGGCGTCGGCTGGCGCAGCGCCCGCGCGGGTGTAGCGCAAGGCAATATCGACGTCACTGGTGTCCAGATCCACCGGGTTGTCGGTGGCATCAATGCGGATGTCAATGTCGGGGAATTCGGTCTGAAAGGCTTCTAGCCTGGGGATCAGCCACATGGACGCAAACGAGGCCCAGGTGGTGATCGCCACACTCTTGCGCCCCGCGCTACGGCGGATCAAACGCACGGCGCTGTCAACGCGCTCCAGAGAGGGAATGACGGCACGCAGCAGCTGCGCTCCGGCACTGGTGAGCTCCACGGCACGGGTGTGCCGCAGAAAAAGGGGTACTCCGACCTCGTCTTCCAGCGCCTGTACCTGCCTGCTGACCGCACTTTGGGTCAGCGCTAGCTCGTCTGCCGCTGCACGAAAGTTCAGATGGCGGGCCACTGCCTCCAAGGCCCGCAAATGGCCCGCAGAGATCGGCCGACTGCGCAGGCGATTCTCGGAAGGCGGCAATTTGGAGGTAACCATGGCAGGGTGCAGTGGATAAGTGATTGATGCGTAAATCGAATGAATAGCATATCCCGATTTCATTGGACCACAAGGCATTCCTGGGCAATCATGCGCTTGCCGATTAACGAACTGGGGTATGCAATGAGTTTTGTCAAACAAGCGCAGGTAAATTCGCAACCTTTACCGCGTGGACACACCATCACCAAGGCCGTCGCCACGGACGGCAACACGCCCTGGCAGTTGGCCAGAGGCTGTGCCCTGTCCTTGCGGCCTCGGGGTGCAGGGGTTTTGCGGGTGACATCGGGTCGTGCATGGGTGACTTTGGATGTGTCGCACGGCAGCCCGGTGGCCGACGCGGGGGACCATTTTGTCGAGCCTGGGCATGACCTGGAGCTGCGCGCGGGTCAACGCCTGGTGCTGGAGTCTTGGCCGGCCTCGGGGGCTGATTGCATCAGCCTGGTATGGGAGCCTCGTGTCCCTGCAGCGGGGCGTGCTCTGGCGCGTCTTTGGGTGGGGTGGGGCAGATTGGCAGAGCTTCTGACTGCGGGGCACGCGGCACAGATTGCCACCCGCAGTGGTCTGCCCCTTCCACGCCTACAATCCTGCTTTCACCGGGGGTGCCCGCCAAGCGGCGGACTGAGAGATACCCCATGAACCTGATCTGGGTTATGCCAGCGTAGGAAGTGTGATGAATTTAGTTCCTGTGCTTATGCGGTTCTGATTTTCATGCGTCCTGTCCTTGGCGCATTGAAAGAGAGCATTGCATGAAACACGGGATTTTTTCTTTACTGGGCACTGCGTGCGCCAGTTTTTTGGTGGCTTCCACCGTCTCCACGGCCAACGCCGCCACGGAACTGCGGGTGCTGACGCACAGCTCATTCGCAGTCCCCAAGCCCTTGCTGAAGCAATTCGAGGCAGATAACGGCATTACTTTGCGCATCATCAAGGCGGGCGACGCCGGTGAAATGCTCAATAAACTCATCCTGACCCGCGCCAATCCGATTGGCGATGTGGTGTACGGCATCGACAATGCGCTGGCGCCCAAGGCCCTGGCCGCCGATGTACTGGAGGTGTATACCGGCCCTGCGGCCACCCGCGCTGCCGCTGCGCCCTTGCCTTCGGGCCTGGTTCCGGTGGACTACGGTTACGTCACGGTCAACTACGACAAGGCCTGGTTTGGCAAAAGCGGCCTGGCGCTGCCCAAGACCCTGGAAGATCTGGCCCAGCCCGCCTATGCCAAGCTCCTGGTGGTGCAAAACCCAGCAACGTCCAGCCCGGGTTACGCCTTTATGTTGGCCACCGTGGGCTCCATGGGCGAAGAGAAAGCGTTTGACTGGTGGGCACGCATGCGTACCAACGGCGTGAAAGTGGCCAAGGGCTGGAGCGAAGCCTATTACACCGAGTTCAGCCGCAATGGCGGCAAGCACCCGCTGGTGGTCAGCTATGCCACCAGCCCGGCGGCCGAACTGTTCTACAGCAAGGAAAAACTCACCGAGCCGCCCACCGCCAGCCTGTCTTTGCCCGGTGGTGTGTTCCGCCAGGTTGAAGGTGTGGCCTTGGTCAAGGGCGGCAAAGAGCGCGCGGCAGCCGAAAAATTCATCGAATTCATGCGCTCGGCTCCGGTGCAGCAGCAAATGCAAACGGAAATGTGGATGTTCCCGGCGGAAAAGGGCGTGGCCCGCGCCGAGGTGATGAAGTTCGCTCCCGAACCTGCTGCCTTTGACAACCCCAACGACAAAGACCTGGCGGACAAAGGCGCAGCCTGGCTGGCCCGCTGGACCAAGGTGGTATTGAAATAAAGCCCGTTTGCTGGGCGTGATGCTGGCGCGCGTGCGCTCCGCCGTGGCACCCTATGCCCTGGCGTTCTTGCCGCTGGCTTTTCTGCTGGTGGTGCTGGTGGCGCCTGCGGTGCGTCTGGTGGCACAGGGATGGGTGGGCGCACCAGAAGGGCAGGGTGTTTGGGATGCCGTCTGGGCGCCGTGGCAGGACCCCTATTTGCGCTGGCGCATGGCCTGGTCTTTTTTGCAGGCGGCTGCAACTTGCGTGGCGGCCTTCGTGTTGGGCTTACCGGTGGCGTGGGTGCTGGCGCGGTTTGACTTTGCGGGTCGCACTCTGATTTTGCGCGGCCTGATGCTGCCCTTTGTCGTGCCCACACTGGTGGCGGCCATGGGGGTGCTGGCCCTGATGGGGCCGCACGGGCTGCTGGTGCAATGGGGTGGACCTGACCTGCAGGGCACGCCCTGGCTGCTGCTGTACGGCAATTTGTTCTTCAATCTGTGTGTGTTGGTGCGCGCCGCCACCGACGCGCTGGGCCAGGTGAGTGCGGCGCGTGTGGCCGCAGCGCGTACCTTGGGCGCCACCCCCTGGCGTGCGTTTTGGCGGGTGGAATGGCCCGCTATCGCCCCGTGGCTGATGTCGGCGCTGTGCCTGGTATTTCTGTACTGTTTTTCCGGCTTTGGCCTGGCGCTGGTACTGGGCGGCCAGAAATACGCCACCGCCGAGGTTGAGATTTACACGCTGGTGGCGCACGAGTTGCAGTTGGCACAAGCGGGGGTGCTGGCGTTCTGGATGCTGTTGCTGACCGCCCTGGTGGCCCTGGCCTACGCCGCCATCGAGCAGAGGCTGGCCACGCCGGTGCGTGCCGACCGGGTGGCACGCCGATCCCCTCAAGGTGTAGGGCAATGGGCGGCAGTGCTGGGAAGTATGGCGATTTTGGCTTTGTTTTGTGCTGCCCCCCTCGTGGCGATTGCGTGGCAAGCTATCTTTTCAGGAGCAAAGGCATGGCAGGTTCTGCTGCAGGACGACACCTTGCAAGCCCTGTGGAATACCACCCGCTTTTCCGCTCTGGCGCTTCTGTTGGCCACCGCACTGGGTCTGGCCCATGCCTTGGCGGCACGCCGCTCCTTGCTGCTGCGCACCCTGGTGTTTTTGCCCTTTGTGGTGTCGCCGGTGATGGTGGCCTTTGGCCTGCTGCTCTTGTACCCCACCTGGACGGGCAGCTTCTGGCTGCTGGTGGCGGCCTATGCACTCTTGGCCTACCCCTTTGTAGCCAAATCGCTGGCATCTGGTCTGGACAGCATGCCGGCCAGCTATCTGGCGGCGGCCCGCTCGCTGGGCGCCACACCGTGGCGTGGCTTCTGGCGTGTCACCTTGCCCTTGATGGCGCCCGCGCTGCGCCGGGGCATGGCCTTTGCCGCGGCCACGGCTGTGGGGGAGTTTGCCGTCACCCTGTTTTTGTCACGCCCCGAGTGGGCCACGCTCACCACCCTCATCTATGAACACCTGGGGCGCCCTGGCGCCGCCAACATGGATGCCGCGCTGGTGTTGGCCTGTGTGCTCATGGCCTTGGCGTTGCTGGCCTTTGTTTTGATCGAGTGGCCTGCGCCCGAGGAACACCCCCATGCTTGAATTGCAGTCGATTTTCAAAAGCTGGCAACCGCGCCAGGGTGAGACACGGGTTTTGTTGCGTGATCTGAGTCTGAGTGTGCATCCGGGCGAAACCGTGGCGATTCTGGGACCCTCCGGCAGCGGCAAAAGCACTTTGCTCAAGATCGTGGCGGGCCTGGAGCCGCTGGACGCCGGGCGAGTGCGGTTCAACGGCCAGGACATCACCACCCTGGCGCCCGAGCGGCGTGGCTTTGCCCTGATGTTTCAGGATTTTGCCTTGTTCCCGCACCTCAATGTGCAAGACAACGTGGCTTTTGGGTTGGTGGAACAGGGCCAGCGCAAGAGTGCAGCGCGAGAGCAGGCCCGTGCGATGCTGCAGCGCTTTGGCATGGCGGCGTTTGCACGGTCCAAAGTGTGGCAGTTGTCCGGGGGCGAGCAGCAGCGCGTGGCGCTGGCCCGTGCCCTGATCACACAGCCGCGTGTACTGCTGCTGGACGAGCCCTTTTCTGCGCTGGATGCCGAGCTTCGGTTGCAGTTGCGTGATGAATTCCGACAGCGCATTGCCTCGGCCGGGATGGCTGCGCTGCTGGTCACCCATGACGAGGCGGAGGCGCGCGCCATGGCCTCACGTGGCGTGCGCCTGTGTGATGGCGCCTTGCAAACTCTTTGGTAATTAACGGTGGTGTTGAGGGGCGGTGTTGAGGGTTTCATGCACATGCCGCAAAACCTGGGCCAGTGCGTCGGGGTGATCACAGGCCACCACATGGCGGTGCGGCATGGAGCGCAGCCATGTCATCTGGCGCTTGGCCAACTGGCGGGTGGCAAAGATGCCCCGGTCGCGCAACTCGGTCATGGAAAACACGCCATCCATCGCCTCCCAGGCCTGGCGGTAGCCCACACAGCGCATGGAGGGCAGGTCGGGGTTCAGGTCACCTCGCGCACGCAGGACATGCACTTCGTCCAAAAACCCCTGGGCCAACATGGCGTCAAAGCGCTGGGCAATCCGCTCGTGCAACCAGCTGCGTTGCTCGGGTTCCAAGGATATTAGGGCTCCAGCCCCCGTGGAATCTGCGTGAGCAGCTTCTGTTTTGATAGCATTTTTGGCGGCGTGAAAGTGTGACAAGGGCAATCCCGACAGACGGTAGACCTCCAGTGCACGCTGGATGCGCTGGCTATCCGCCGGTGCCAGGCGGGCTGCGGTGACCGGGTCCACCACCGCCAGCGCGGCGTGCATGGCAGGCCAGCCTTGGGCTTGTGCTTCCAGTTCCAGTGCTGCCCGCACTTCGGCGTTGGCGGCGGGCATGGGGTCGAGTCCCTCGGTCAGCGCCTTGAAATACAGCATGGTGCCGCCCACCAGCAGAGGCAATTTGCCGCGCGCTGTGATGTCCGCGATGAGCAACTGCGCGTCTTTCACGAACTCCGCTGCGCTATAGGGGTGCAATGGATCTCGGATATTGATGAGGTGGTGAGGTACTTCCGCCATTTCCAGCGCGCTGGGTTTGGCGGTGCCAATGTCCATGCCGCGGTACACCAGTGCCGAGTCCACGCTGATGATCTCCACCGGGTGCTCCCGTGCAATGGCCATGGCCGCAGCCGTTTTGCCTGCTGCGGTGGGGCCGGCAAGGGCCAGATATTTCACGGAAGGGGAAAACGCCATGTTGTAGAACCAATGTGCACAGGATGGGGAGTGTAGAACCGGTTGAACGAGGCGCGTAGAGGTGGCGTTTTACCAATGGTGCTGGCATGGACTGCCCAGCGATTCGTGCTACACTCCTTGGGTTTTGCTGGTGGCACCAATGATCGCCTGCAATTCAATCGCAAACCAGTCCCGTCAAGGTGTTGTCCGGTAGAGAAATTTTTTTGTTCTCGGCCGACAAAAAGCGGACTGAATTTTAGACCCAACCTTTGGAGTAATTTATGGCAGTAACAATGCGCGAAATGCTGGAAGCCGGCGTTCACTTCGGACACCAAACCCGCTTCTGGAACCCCAAGATGGCCCCGTTTATTTTCGGCCATCGCAACAAGATTCACATTATCAATCTGGAAAAATCGCTTCCGATGTTCCAGGAAGCGGCCAAGTTTGTTCGCCAACTGTCGGCCAAGCGCGGAAACATCCTGATGGTGGGTACCAAGCGCCAAGCCCGCGAGACCGTGGCGGAAGAAGCGCAGCGCGCTGGCGTGTCCTATGTGGACCAGCGCTGGTTGGGCGGTATGTTGACCAATTTCAAGACGGTCAAGACCTCCATCAAGCGCCTGAAAGACATGAAGATCCAGCAAGAAGCTGGTTTGGACTCCATGAGCAAGAAAGAGCAACTGATGTTTGCTCGTGAACTCGCCAAGCTGGAAAAAGACATTGGCGGCATCCAGGATATGACGACTTTGCCTGACGCCATTTTTGTGATTGACGTCGGTTACCACAAGATCGCCATCGCAGAAGCCCGCAAACTGGGCATTCCCTTGATCGGTGTGGTGGATTCCAACCATTCTCCCGAAGGTATCGATTACGTGATTCCCGGCAACGACGATTCGTCCAAGGCGGTGACTTTGTACGCCCGTGGCATTGCAGACGCCATCCTGGAAGGCCGTGCCAATGCCGTTGACGATGTGGTCAAGGCGGTTGTGGCTGAGAGCGAAGACGAGTTTGTTGAAGTGAGCGAAGCTTCTGCATAAAGCTTTGTTTGCCCGGAAAAGGGGGCTTGGTAGCCCCTTTTTTTTAAACTTTTATTAAATTTGAACTGATTACGGAGAATCGAGATGGCTGCAATTACCGCGAGCATGGTTGCTGAACTGCGTGGAAAAACCGACGCACCGATGATGGAATGCAAGAGAGCACTGACCGAAGCTGAAGGCGATATGGCCAAGGCGGAAGAGTTGCTGCGTGTGAAATTGGGAAGCAAGGCGGGCAAGGCTGCTGCGCGTATCACGGCTGAAGGTGTCGTGGCAAGCTGCATCGAAGGCACGGTTGGTTCCCTGATTGAAGTCAATTGCGAAACCGATTTTGTCACCAAAAATGACAGCTTTTTGGCCTTGGCCAATGCAGCTGCCTCCTTGATTGCCAAGAACGATCCGGCCGACGTGGCTGCATTGGGCGCACTTGCGTATTCTCAAGATGGCTTTGGTCCCACATTGGAAGATGTTCGCAAAGGGTTGATTGGGAAAATCGGCGAAAACATGACTTTCCGTCGTTTCAAGCGCTTCGCTTCCGGTGCCAAGCTGGCTTCTTACCTGCACGGTACCCGTATTGGTGTGGTTGTGGAATTTGAAGGTGATGATGTGGCTGCCAAGGATGTGGCCATGCATGTGGCGGCCATGAAGCCCGTTTCCCTGTCGAGCGACCAAGTTCCTGCAGAGTTGGTGGAACGTGAGCGTTCCGTGGCTGCTGCCAAGGCTGCTGAAGATGCTGCTGTGGCCACTGCTGCTGGCAAGCCAGTTCAGTCGCCTGAAATTGTGGCAAAGCGCATTGACGGTGGTGTTCAAAAATACCTGAAAGAGGTCTCTTTGTTCAACCAGACTTTTGTCAAGAATGACAAGCAGACTGTGGAGCAAATGCTCAAGTCCGTAGGAACGACCGTCAAAGGCTTTACCTTGTATGTGGTTGGCGAAGGCATTGAGAAGAAGGTCGATGATTTTGCTGGTGAAGTGGCAGCCCAAATCGCTGCTGCGAAGCAGGCCGCTTGATTTGCAATTTGTTTGAAGTATTGAGCCCATTCCTATGCAACTGAAAGAGTCACCCATGAACCAAGAGCGTCCGGCATACAAGCGAATACTGCTGAAGCTTTCGGGCGAAGCCTTGATGGGTGACGATCACTTCGGTATCAACCGGGACACCATCGTTCGCATGGTTGATGAGGTTGCTGAGGTGACGCGATTGGGTGTGGAGGTGGCAGTGGTCATTGGCGGCGGCAATATCTTCAGGGGCGTGGCCGGCGGTTCCGTTGGAATGGACCGTGCCACCGCCGATTACATGGGCATGTTGGCGACGGTTATGAATGCGTTGGCATTGGGCGACACCATGAACAAGGCGGGATTGATCGCCCGTGTGATGTCGGCCATTGGTATCGAGCAGGTCGTGGAGCCGTACGTGCGCCCGAAGGCATTGCAGTATCTGGAGGAAGGCAAGGTTGTCATTTTTGCCGCTGGAACGGGTAATCCATTCTTCACCACGGATACGGCCGCTGCGTTGCGGGGTGCGGAGATCGGTGCGGAGATCGTGCTGAAGGCCACCAAGGTCGATGGTGTCTACACGGCAGATCCCAAAAAAGATCCTCTTGCCACCCGGTATACGACGATTTCATTTGACGATGCGATGCGTCAAAATTTAGGCATCATGGATGCGGCTGCCTTTGCGCTTTGTCGCGATCAAAAACTGCCCATCAAAGTGTTTTCCATTTTTAAACATGGCGCTCTTAAGCGTGTGGTCATGGGTGAAGATGAAGGGACACTGGTGCATGTGTAAAGAGTCTTCGGATTTTGGTGCATCGGTTTTGGCGATTTGAGGATGAAAAATGGCAATTGATGAAATAAAAAGAAATTTGGAAAGCAAAATGGACCAGTCCATCGCTGCTTTCAAGAACAATCTCTCGAAAATCCGTACGGGGCGTGCCAACCCGGCACTGCTGGATTCCGTTCAGGTGGATTACTACGGGTCCATGGTTCCTTTGAGCCAGGTTGCCAATCTTTCCCTGCTGGACTCCAGAACGGTGAGCGTGCAGCCATGGGAAAAAGGGATGGGCGCCAAAATTGAAAAAGCCATCCGCGACAGCGACTTGGGTCTGAATCCATCCAGCATGGGGGATTTGATCCGGGTTCCTATGCCGGTCATGACCGAAGAGCGTCGGCGTGAGCTGACCAAGTTGGTGCGCAGCGAGGGAGAGAGCGCCAAAATTGCAGTTCGCAATTTGCGGCGTGATTCCAATGAAGCTGTGAAGAAGCTGGTGAAAGAGAAGCTGGCTTCGGAGGACGAGCAAAAGCGTTCAGAGGCTGAAATTCAAAAAGTGACCGATAGGCATATTGCTGAAGTGGACCGTCTTGTGGCCGCCAAGGAACAAGACATCATGGCGGTTTGACGCTTTCATAGATTCTGTGCCTTTTTTGGGTGTGCCTGGTTTATTCGTGCGCGTCCATGGCCGAAAATGTGGATGGACGTGGGTGAGCCTACTCCTGGAGTAGGCCACTGCTCACTACGGGAAGCCAGCACGCGAGTTCTCGCTTTTGCACGACTGGGCTATGCTCCTCCTAAGTGGCCATTTACTGGAACTGCGTGACAAGTGGGTACCTGTGTCTGTATCCAGACTAACCGAGGGTGTTAAATGCTGAAGCAGAGAATTATGACTGCCATCGTGATGTTGGCGATATTGCTTCCGACTGTTTTCTACCCGAACCCTCTGGCGTTTGGTGCTCTTGCTGTGGTGTTGATCGCCGCGGGTGCCTGGGAGTGGGCCAAACTCAACCAATGTGGCAAGGCAACCTCACTGGCTGTTGCTGGTTTGTGTGCGGGAATCTGTCTGGTGTCTTGGTCTGCAGGCATGCTGCAAGCCCCATTGCACTTGCTTTGGACGCTTGCTGGGGCTGCTTGGGTGGTGCTCGGCGCGTGGCTCTTGCGCGGCGGGGTGAAAGCGTGGAGCGCTGTTCCCAAGGGCATTCGTTTGTGCGGTGGAGTCATCGCACTATGGATCGCATGGCTGGCGGTTGCCCAAGCCCGCATAATGGGCATCAACTTTCTTTTCTCGGTCCTGGTCCTGGTATGGATTGCCGACATATTTGCCTATTTTGCTGGCCGGGCTTTTGGGGGGCGTTTTTTCACGCGCAAGCTGGCACCTTCCATCAGCCCCGGTAAAACGTGGGAGGGGGTGTGTGGTGGTATGGCGGGCGTGCTCTTGTGCGCATTCGTTTGGCGGGCTTTGGACGTTGCTGGTGCGGCTGACCAAGCCAGTGTGTACAGCCGGATGGGGGCCGTCAGTCCGGCATTCATGGTGCTGGGTGTTGTGTTTCTTGCGACCATGAGCGTGGTCGGTGACCTTGTCGAGTCCCTGTTCAAACGCAGTGCGGGTGTCAAAGACAGCAGCGGTTTGCTTCCAGGGCACGGCGGTGTATTGGATCGCGTAGATGCCTTGTTACCAATTCTTCCATTGGCAATGATGCTGGGTACTTTATGAAGTTTGAAAAAAGCCGCGTCGTGGTGCTGGGATCCACCGGCTCCATTGGCGTCAGTACACTGGACGTTATCGAACGGCATCCTGACCGCTTTGAGGTGTTTGCCCTTACGGCATCCACCAGCAATGACTTGATGCTGGCCCAATGCATTAAATTCAAGCCGACTTTTGCCGTGATGGCCAGTGAAACCCACGGATTGGCGCTGGAGGCTGCGTGCCAATCCTTGGACTTGCGGACCCGAGTGCTTTGGGGCGGCGAGGCGATTGAAATGGTGGCTGGGCATGAACTGGCCCATGTCGTGATGGCTGCGATCGTCGGGGCTGCGGGATTGGCTCCATGCCTTGCGGCAGCGCGGACCGGAAAGAGGCTTTTGCTCGCCAACAAGGAAGCCTTGGTGGTGGGGGGGCAGTTGTTTCTGGATACCGTGGTCGCCGGTGGCGCGACACTGCTGCCAATTGACAGTGAGCATTCGGCCATTTTCCAGTCATTGCCGGAAAACCCGGCGGATTGGGCATCCAGGGTGGACAAAATCATATTGACAGCCTCGGGAGGGCCTTTCCGAACCCGAGCTCCACAGACCTTGCGAGACGTGACGCCAGAAGAGGCCTGTGCCCATCCCAACTGGGTGATGGGTCGAAAGATTTCGGTGGACTCTGCCACCATGATGAACAAGGCGCTGGAAGTTATTGAAGCGAAATTCCTTTTCGGTCTGGCACCTCAAAAAATCGAAGTGGTTATCCATCCGCAGAGCGTGATTCATTCGATGGTTCAGTATGTGGACAATTCTGTTGTCGCACAACTGGGTACACCCGATATGCGCGGCCCTATCGCTTATGGACTGTCCTGGCCTCACCGTGTGAGTTCGGGGGCTTCGGCACTGGATTTTTCGGCCATGTCCGATCTGAGCTTTGAGGCAATGAATTCGCATGACCATCCATTGCGGTTTCCTGGCTTGGCTTTGGCATGGGCCGTTCTGGATGCGTCGCCAGGCACTACGGCGGTCCTCAACGCGGCCAATGAAGTTGCTGTTGCTGCCTTTTTGGCGCGCAGAATCCGGTTTGACCAGATTCACCATGTCAATGCTGAAACATTGGATGCAGTAAGGCCATGCCCTCCTGGCTCATTGGCTGACCTGCTGGCTTTGGATCAACTTTCCAGGCAAGCCGCCGAGGGCGCAATCCAGCGCTTTTCAGCCTGACCTACACGGAGCCTTGTTGTGCAGACGGTTGCCGCATTTGTTTTTGCCATTGGTATTTTGGTTGCAGTCCATGAATTGGGGCACTATGGCGTAGCAGTAGCCTGCGGGGTCAAGGTTTTGCGCTTTTCCATCGGTTTTGGGCCACGGCTATTGGGGTGGACCTCGCCCAAGTCTGGCACTGAATTTGTGGTGGGACTGCTTCCTTTGGGCGGCTATGTGAAGATGCTGGACGAGCGCGAAGGCGTTGTCCCTCCCCATGAGCGTGCGCGGGCTTTTAATGTTCAGCCGGTGCGCAGCAGGGCCGCCATTGTTGCTGCAGGCCCTCTTGCCAATTTGTTGTTTGCAGTTGTTTTGTATTCCTGGGTCAATTGGAGCGGTGTGGAGCAAGCGCAAGCGGTGCTTTCGCGTCCAGCCGTGGCGTCTATCGCAGCACAGGCTGGACTGGTGGGTGGCGAACAAGTTCGCCGCGTGGCGTTTGACGGTGAATCTCTGAAAGAAGTTGTCTCGTTTGAAGATTTTCGGTGGTGGTTGACGCGGGCAGCACTGGCCCACCGGAATCTTCAAGTGGAATATGCTGTGCCAGGCGCGGGTGCACAGGGCGATGTCAGGCAGACAGTTTTGGAACTTGCTGGCATGGACACGCGCCACGCCGATGTGCAAATGTTCCGGAGTATTGGGATATTGGGCCCATTTTCACAAGCCAGGTTGGGTGATGTGGTAGAAGCTGGCGCCGCACAACAGGCGGGGTTGCGGTCTGGAGACCTGGTGCTGCGGGTGGACCAGCTTGATATTGTGGACGCTGGCCAATTGCGGGACCTGATTCGCGCATCCGGGAGTTCGGGCACGGCAGCTCCCCAGACATGGTTGGTGGAACGTGTCGGCACCCGGCTCACCGTCGCGGTGTCACCCAAGGTTGAGCGGGAAGGAGATGCTACCGTGGGGCGCGTGGGCGCATACATTGGCGCGCCACCCGCGATGAAGATGGTTCACTACGGTCCTTGGGATGGCGTGGAGCGGGCCATCACCCGGACCTGGGAAGTGTCGGTCTTGACGCTGAACATGATGGGGCAAATCCTCACAGGGGATGCTTCCCTGAAGAACCTGAGCGGACCACTGACCATCGCCGACTATGCGGGCAAGTCGGCGGAGGTTGGGTTTACGCCATTTGTGATTTTTCTGGCGCTGATCAGCATCAGCCTTGGGGTGCTGAATCTGCTTCCCTTGCCGGTTTTGGATGGTGGGCACCTGATGTATTATCTTTGGGAGTTGCTGACCGGCAAGCCCGTCTCGGAACCGTGGATGGAACGGTTTCAAAAACTGGGATTGGCGGTTTTGTTGTTGATGATGACCATTGCGATGTTCAATGATGTCATGCGTTTTGTGGGTTGATGTTGCGCAGCCATGCCGGACTTCCCCGAGTACTTAGATCGGTAAACATGCAATTTAGTCGTACTTTTCTGCACAGAGCTTTTTGTGCTTCCGCGGTTGTTTTAGCCGTACATTCTGCGTGGGCCCTGGAGCCATTTGCGGTGCGCGATATCCGTGTGGAAGGGCTGCAACGGGTTGAGGCAGGGACGATTTTTGCTTCCATGCCTGTCAAGGTGGGCGACACCTACAGCGATGAAAAAGCTGCAGCCTCCATCAGGGCGCTGTTTGGCCTGGGATTGTTCAAGGACGTTCGTATTGAGGCGAATTCCGGCGTGCTGGTGGTGATCGTAGAAGAGCGCCCCACCATTGCAGATGTGGATTTTTCGGGCTCTAAAGAGTTCGACAAAGAGGTGCTGAAAAAGGCCTTGCGGGATATTGGATTGGCAGACGGTCGGCCGTTTGACAAAGCGCTGGTGGACCGGGCCGAGCAGGAGTTGAAGCGCCAGTACATCAATCGCAGCATGTACGCCGCAGAGGTGGTTACGACAGTCACGCCTATTGAACGCAACCGGGTGAATCTGAGTTTTGCGGTGGTGGAGGGCGACACCGCAAAAATCAGCGACATCCGCATCGTGGGAAACAAAGCCTTTTCAGAGTCCACGTTGCGAGGCCTTTTCGACCAGGATACGGGAGGGTGGTTGAGTTGGTACACCAAATCCAACCGGTATTCCCGCACCAAAATGAATGCGGATATTGAGACATTGCGCTCTTACTACTTGGCCAGAGGCTATTTGGAGTTCAAGGTGGACTCCTCGCAGGTCGCCATTTCCCCGAATAAGCAAGACATCAGCATCACCATCAATGTGACGGAGGGTGAGCGGTTTGTGGTTTCCAAAATCAAGCTTGCGGGCAATTACCTTGGCAAGGAAGAAGAGTTTCAGTCATTGATCGCCATTCAGGCGGGTGAGGCTTACAACGCGGATCAGGTTGCACAAACCACCAAGGCGTTTACCGACTACTTTGGCAACTTTGGTTTCGCGTTTGCGCGGGTGGAGGCTGTTCCTGAAATTGACCGCAGCACCAATCGGGTGGAAGTGACTTTGCGCGCGGACCCCTCGCGCCGGGTGTATGTACGCCGAATCAATGTGGCAGGAAACGACCGTACCCGTGACGAAGTGATCCGCCGTGAGTTTCGCCAATTGGAAGCGGCTTGGTACGACGGTGAAAAAATTCGCCAATCCCGCAATCGGGTCGACCGCCTGGGTTACTTCAAAGAGGTTTCTCTGGAGACACAAGAGGTTGCCGGATCACCTGATCAGGTGGATTTGACGGTTACTGTCGCTGAAAAACCCACCGGAAGCCTGAGCTTGGGTGCGGGTCTTTCCAGTGGTGAAGGATTCGGTTTTACGTTTGGATTCAAGCAAGACAATGCATTTGGTTCGGGCAATTCGTTGGGCATGGAAGTGAATACGAGCAAGGTCAACAGAACCATCGTTTTCAATACCACCAACCCTTACTTTACCGAAGATGGTGTTTCCAGAACGATTGACCTTTACCAAAGAAATTCCAAACCCTACGTAGACTTGGACAGTTACTCCATTGAAACCACCGGCGCGAGTATGCGTTTCGGTATTCCCTTTACCGATACCGACACGGTGTACGTGGGGGGCGGTGTGGACCGCACCACCGTGGTGCCGGGCACTTTGTTGCCGACGGTGTACAAGGAATTCACCGATGAGTTTGGTTTCACCACCAATGCGGTTCCATTGACCATTGGCTGGGCGCGCGATACACGGGACAGCGCCATGGTGCCCAGCGTGGGTAAAGTAATGCGCACCTCGGGTGAGTGGAGTGTGGGCGGTGAATTGCGTTATGCGCGTGGCACCGCCCAATACCAGCAGTTTTTCCCTGTGTCGAAAAAGGTGACTGCTGCGTTCAACGCGGAGTTGTCTTTGGGCGCGAGCACCGCCAGCACTTCTTACCCTGTGTTCAAGAATTTTTACTCCGGCGGATTGGGTTCGGTTCGGGGTTTTGAACAGGGGAGTTTGACCACCGGCGCACAGCGGCTTCAGGCTATTCCTACGGCAACCGGCGGTTCCAGAAAAATCACGTTTAATGCCGAGTTGCTTTCACCCCTGCCGGGTGGTGGCAATGACCGAACTTTGCGCATGTACGGGTTTGTGGATGCCGGTGGTATTTATGGCGCCGACGAGGCCATTCAATTAGGGGATATGCGCAGTTCGTTCGGTGTGGGAATCAGCTGGATTTCACCAGTCGGCCCTTTGCGATTGGCCTTTGCCAGACCCATCAAGCAGTTCGATAGCGATAAAATTCAGAGCATGCAATTTCAAATCGGGACAACTTTCTAATGAAAACATTTAAGTCAAACTTGTGGCTGGGTCTGGTACTTGCCGTTGCCGCGGTTGGCGCAATGGCGCAGGACTCCAAAACGGGTTACATCAACACCCAGCGCATCACTACGGAATCCGGACCTGCCAAGGCCGCTCAGGGCAAACTGGAGCAAGAGTTTTCCAAGCGACAAAAGGACCTGGCCGATCTGCAGGGTTCCTTGAAATTGTTCAGTGAAAAATTTGAACGGGATGCGCCTACCCTGACTGAAACGCAACGCGTGAGCCGTCAGAAAGAGTTTGCAGAACTCAATCGAGACCTGCAGCGCAAGCAACGTGAGTTCCAGGAAGATCTGAACGGTCGCAGGAACGAAGAGTTGCAGCAAGTACTGGAGAAGGCCAATAAAGCCGTCAAACAGGTGGCGGAAGCCGAGAAATACGACCTGGTGATTCAGGAAGTGGTGTACAGCAACGCCAAACATGACATCACCGACAAGGTACTCAAGATCCTGAACGCAGGTTCCAAGTAAAGCCTGGACTCCAAGGTCATGGGCATGGAGTTGGATTTGGCCGCGGTGGTGGCTGCCCTGGGCGGTGAGTTGCATGGCGATGGAGCACTTCGGGTGTCCGGTTTGGCACCGTTGGAGACGGCGACTTCGCACCAGTTGAGTTTCCTGAGTAACCCCAAATACCAGCAGCAGTTGCAAGCTTCGCAAGCAGGCTGCGTCATCGTTGGGCCTCAGATGCGGGAGTCGGCGTTTGCGCGTGGCGCCTGCATTGTGACGGACCAACCGTATTTGTATTTTGCCAAGCTCACCCAGCTGTGGAAGCGCGGGCGGGATCAGCAGCTGGGGCCGGTAGTCCATCCCAGCGCGGTGATTGACGAAACTGCGGTGGTTCATCCCACGGCGTCCGTCGGCGCGCTGTGCGTTGTCGAACGCGGTGCGCGCATAGGCGCGGGTACGGTGCTGAAATCCCGGGTGACCGTGGGCGAAGACTGTGTTGTGGGCGAACGTTGTCTGTTGCACCCCGGTGTGGTCATTGGCGCCGACGGTTTTGGGTTTGCGCCCAACGACGGGGCCTGGGAAAAAATAGAGCAGTTGGGCGCGGTGCGCATTGGGAACGATGTGGAGATCGGTGCCAATACCTGCATTGACCGCGGTGCCTTGCACGATACGGTGATCGAAGACGGGGTGAAGCTGGACAACCTGGTGCAGATCGGCCACAACGTCCACATTGGCAAACACGCGGCCTTGGCGGGTTGCGTCGGGGTGGCGGGCAGTGCCACCATTGGATCCCATTGCACGGTTGGTGGCGGAGCGATTGTGTTAGGCCACCTTACCTTGGCTGAGGGGGTTAATATTTCAGCCGCCACCGTGGTGACACGGTCCATTCGCAAGCCAGGACATTACACCGGCATGTTTCCATTGGATGAAAATGCCAATTGGGAAAAAAATGCTGCTTCGCTGAAACAGTTGCACAGCCTGCGCGAGCGAATCCGCGTGCTGGAAGACAAGCTCAAAATATAAAACCCGATGGGCAGTTCGGCGCATCGCGGCGCACTGTCCCCAACCAATAAGGACAACTCAAACCATGATGGATATTCACGCAATTCTCAAACAGCTACCGCACCGATACCCGTTTTTGCTGGTGGATCGGGTGCTGGAGCTGGACAAGGGCAAGACGATCAAGGCGCTGAAGAACGTCACCATCAATGAGCCCTTTTTTGAGGGGCACTTCCCACATCGGCCGGTCATGCCGGGTGTGCTGATGCTCGAAGCCTTGGCGCAAGCCGCTGCCCTGCTGGCTTTTGACGCACTCGACACCTCTCCTACGGATGAGATGGTCTACTATTTTGCGGGCATTGATGGCGCTCGCTTCAAACGTCCCGTGGAGCCTGGTGACCAGTTGATTTTGGAAGTCGAGCTGCTGCGCATGAAGGCCGGCATCTTCAAGTTCAAAGGCCGCGCCTCGGTGGCAGGTGACTTGGCGGTGGAAGCCGAGTTGACCTGCGCCATGCGCGCCATCAAATAAGGTCCCGGTCGTGACCACGATTCACTCCACCGCGATTGTGGACGCCGGAGCCGAGCTGGACAGCTCGGTCACCGTGGGGCCTTACACACTCATTGGGCCACACGTCAAGGTAGGCCCCGGTACGACCATCGGCCCGCACTGCGTGATTGAAGGCCACACCACCATTGGAGCAGACAATCGGATTTTCCAGTTCAGTTCGCTGGGTGCCATCCCGCAAGACAAGAAATATGCGGGTGAGCCCTGTGAGCTGGTCATTGGGGACCGCAACACAATCCGCGAGTTTTGCACTTTCAACATCGGCTCGCCCGGTGACACCGGTGTCACCCGCGTGGGAAACGACAATTGGCTGATGGCCTATGTCCATCTGGCGCACGATTGCGAGGTTGGCAATAACACCATTTTTGCCAACAATTCGCAGTTGGCGGGCCATGTGCATGTGGGCGATTGGGCGATTTTGGGTGGCTTTACCGTCGTTCACCAGTTCGTGAAAATCGGTGCCCACAGCATGACGGCCATGTGTACTTTGCTGTTTGCCGATCTTCCGCCCTTCGTGATGTGCCAAGGCCAGCCCGCGCAGGCCCGCTCGATGAACTATGAAGGCTTGCGCCGCCGTGGCTTTTCGCCGGAGCGCGTTTCGGCTGTCAAAGCCATGCACAAAGCGCTGTACCGCGATGACCTGACGCTGGAAGCCGCCCGCGTGCGTATTGCCGATTTGCCGCTCACCATTCCCGAGTCTGCGCCGGATGTGGAGATGATGCAGTCGTTTCTGACGCAAGTTTCGCCCCAGCGCGGCATTGTGCGTTGATTTGACTCACACGACTCCTATGAACGATACCAGCGTCCGGGCTGCTAGCGCGGGGCGTGACCTGTCCGGCGACACGCTCAAAATGGCCATGGTGGCGGGTGAGGCGTCGGGCGATTTGTTGGCCGGATTGCTGCTGGATGGCTTGCGGGAGCGCTGGCCGTCGGCGACTTCAGTTGGAATCGGTGGTCCGCAGATGAACCGACGCGGCTTTGAATCCTGGTGGCCGCACGATAAATTGTCTGTGCGTGGCTACGGATGGGATGTGCTGCGCCGCTACCCCGAGCTTGTGGGTATACGCAATCAACTCAAGGCGCGGTTGCTGTTGCAGCGACCCGATGTGTTCATCGGCGTGGATGCCCCGGATTTCAACCTGGACCTGGAGGCTGCGCTCAGGGCGCAGGGCGTCAAGACGGTTCATTTTGTTTCTCCTTCGATCTGGGCTTGGCGGCCTGAAAAAGTTGAAAAAATCCAACGCGCTGTGGACCATGTGCTGTGCATCTTTCCGTTTGAGCCCGCCTTGCTGGCGCAACACGGCATTGCCGCCACCTACGTTGGCCATCCGCTGGCCCAGGTCATTCCCATGGTGCCAAATCGGTCTGCGGCGCGGGCCCAGCTGGGTCTGGCCGACAATGACCGTGTGGTCGCGATATTGCCTGGCAGCCGAAAATCCGAGATTGAACACCTTGCTTTGCGCTTCTTTCAGGCTGCAGCCCTTATACAACGTGCGCAAGCAGCTATCAAATTCATAGTGCCAGCGGTGCCCTCCCTGCAAGCGCAGATCGAAGCGGCGGCCCAAGCCAGCGGCATTCGGGAGCATTTGCAGATTGTGCGGGGCCAGTCGCACACGGTGCTGGCGGCGTGCGATGTCACGCTGATTGCCAGCGGCACGGCCACGTTGGAGGCGGCCCTTTTCAAGCGGCCCATGGTGATTGCCTACCACATGGGCTGGCTGTCATGGCAAATCATGCGGCGCAAAAAATTGCAGCCCTGGGTGGGATTGCCCAATATCCTGTGCCGGGACTTTGTCGTGCCGGAATTACTGCAAGACGCCGCCACCCCGAAGGCGCTCGCTGCAGCGGTGCTGGAATGGCTGGATGCGCAGGCGTCCAACCCTGAAAAAATCACCCTTGTGCAAAATAAGTTTGCAGAGTTGCATGTGCAACTTCAACGAGATACCCCCCAATTAGCCGCCCATGCGATCCAGCAAGTACTCCAAGGCTGACCCAGCCACCACGCCCCAGGCCGCGCTGATGTGGGATATTCCCGGTCTTCTCGTCGCGGGCGTCGATGAAGCCGGGCGCGGCCCGCTGGCCGGACCCGTGGTGGCCGCCGCCGTGATTCTGGATGACCTCCAACCCATCAAAGGGTTGGCGGATTCCAAGAAACTCACCGCTTTGCGGCGTGAAAAATTGTTTGACGAAATTCGTGCCAAGGCCCTGTGCTGTTCTATTGCACAGGCTAGCGTCGAAGAAATCGAACATTTGAATATTTTGCATGCGACTATGCTGGCCATGCGCAGGGCGGTCGAGGGTTTGCGGCTTAAGCCCAAATTGGTCTTGGTCGATGGCAATCGCCTGCCGGTGCTGAATGTGCGGGCCGAGGCCATTGTGCAAGGCGACGCGCTGGTACCGGCCATTTCAGCGGCTTCCATTCTGGCCAAGGTCACCCGCGACCGCTGGTGTACCGAGTACGACCTGCAGTTCCCCCAATATGGTTTTTCCAAGCACAAGGGTTATGGGACGGCCGAACACCTGGCGGCGCTGCAGTTGCACGGCGCCTGCCCCCAGCACCGCAGGCTTTTTCGTCCGGTGGCGGAGGTGCTGCGATGAGTGCCGCGCCAGCCCAGCACATCACCTCGCGGGACAATGCCTTTTTGAAGGACTTGCGCCGGCTTGCACAGGACAACACCGCGTACCGCAAGCAGGGGCGTTTTTGGGCCGAGGGCGACCACCTGTGCCGCGCGGCAATGGTGCGGGGCGTGCAGCCTGCGGTAGGCGTTTTTTCCGAATCATTTTGGCAAAACCCCAAGTCCAGGCCTCTAGCCCCCGTAGAATGGGCGCGGGCAGCTATTAAAAACATAGTGATTCCAGACGCACTGTTCCGTGACATCAGTGGTCTGGAGTCACCCGCCAGCATGGGTTTTGTGGTGAATTTGCCCAACGCAGCCTCGCTGCAGCCAACCACGGCCTCCGTCATTTTGGACCGCGTGCAGGATGCCGGCAATGTCGGCTCCATTTTGCGCAGCGCCTCTGCCTTTGGTTTCAAACAGGTCATTGCCCTCAAAGGCACTGCGGCCCTGTGGAGCCCCAAGGTACTGCGCGCCGGTATGGGCGCCCATTGGGGGCTACAGCTCATAGAAGGCGTGGAACTCTCCGATTTGGCGGTGCTGGCGCTGCCCATTCTCGTGACCAGCTCGCATCGTGGCTCATTTTTGCACCAAGCGCTACAAAATAAGGAGCTGCCTACGCCCTGTGTATGGGCGTTGGGGCACGAAGGGCAGGGCGTTAGTGCGGAATTGGAGGCACTTGCCAGCCTGCATGTGCGCATTGCACAGCCCGGTGGAGAAGAATCACTCAATGTAGCCGCCGCCGCCGCGATTTGCTTGCATGCCAGTGCGTCCCTGAGCCACGCAAACTGACCGCCGCCAGTCCATTCCCGGGCGTGAAAACCTTGCCTGGAGGAAACGCCGGGCGTGTGGTGGCAAGCAGCCGGGTGAAATTGTCTCCCTCGGCTATAATGGGAGGCTTCACCGCATCCTGTACGTCCCGAGCCCCCTCAAGCCAATCCCCTTTAAGCAGCAAGCCGAGAGATGTCTCTTGAGCGCGTTTGGGCGTACCCGAAAACCCCATCCGGAGAACCCAGTGCTTTTGTCTTTAAAGGGAACTACCCCCCACGCTATTTTGGCGCTTGCGGACGGCATGGTCTATATTGGAAATTCCATTGGAGCTGCAGGCTCCACCGTCGGAGAGGTCGTGTTTAACACGTCCATGACCGGCTACCAGGAAATCCTTACAGACCCGAGCTACTGCCAGCAGATTGTTACGCTCACCTACCCCCACATCGGCAATTACGGTATCAATCCCGAAGACGTCGAGTCGAACAAGGTGCATGCCGCAGGTTTGATCATCAAGGATCTGCCGCTGATTGCTTCCAATTTTCGCAAAACCCAGAGCCTGAGCGAGTATTTGGTGGCCGAAGGTACGGTGGCGATTGCCAACATCGACACCCGCCAGTTGACCCGCCAATTGCGCACCCAGGGTGCACAAAATGGTTGCATCCTGGCTCTGGCTCCTGGTGAATCGATTACCAGTGCCGTGGTCGAAAAAGCCGTGGCTGCGGCCAAGGCAGCCCCCAGCATGGCGGGTTTGGATCTGGCCAAAGTGGTATCCAGCGCCGACAGCTACGAGTGGACGGAGTCCGAGTGGACTCTGGGCGCGGGCTACGGCCAGCAAACGGCGCCCATATTCCATGTGGTTGCCTACGACTTTGGTGTCAAAAAGAACATCTTGCGTATGCTGGCCGAGCGCGGTTGTAAAGTCACCGTGGTGCCTGCACAAACGTCTGCAGCCGAGGTGCTCAAGCACCAACCCAACGGCATCTTCCTGTCCAACGGCCCCGGTGACCCGGAGCCTTGCGGCTACGCCATTGCGGCGGTGGCCGAGTTGATTGAAACGGGCATTCCCACTTTTGGCATTTGCCTGGGGCACCAGATCATGGCGCTGGCCTCGGGTGCCAAGACTTTTAAAATGAAGTTTGGCCACCACGGTGCCAACCACCCGGTCAAAGACCTGGACAGTGGCCGTGTCAGCATCACCAGCCAGAACCACGGTTTTGCGGTCGACGAAAAAACACTGCCCGCCAATTTGCGAGCTACCCACATCAGCCTGTTCGACAACACGCTGCAAGGGTTGGAGCGCACCGACCAACCTGCGTTCTGCTTCCAGGGTCACCCTGAGGCCTCGCCGGGTCCACATGACATTGGTTACCTGTTTGACCGTTTCATCCGGGAGATGACAACGCAAGTGGAAAAGCGCGCATGAGCTTTTACGGTGTGACCGATCTGTGGACCTATGTGTTCGGCGCTTTGGGCATCATTTTGTTACCCGGGCCCAACTCTCTGTTCGTGCTGTCGGTGGCCACCGCGCGCGGTATCAAAGCCGGGTACCAGGGGGCAGTGGGTGTATTTGTCGGTGACACCATTTTGCTGATGGCGACCGCTTTGGGCGCAGCGGGATTGCTGCGCAGCAATCCGGCCTTGTTCATGGTGGTCAAATATTCCGGTGCAGCGTATCTGGCCTGGATGGGGGTCAACCTGATGGGAGCTGCCCTCCAGAAATGGCGCAATACGGATGCACCAGTTGCCGTAGTGCAGGAGCTCCCCGCCCATCTGGCGCACCCCTTCAAGCGGGCCTTGGTGATCAGCCTGCTGAACCCGAAGGCGATATTGTTTTTGCTGTCGTTCTTTGTGCAGTTCATCGACCCCACGTATGAAACCCCCGCTGTGCCATTTTTGATTTTGAGCGCCATTGTCATGGCCTTCAGTGCCCTGTATTTGTCCGCATTGATTTTTGCGGGAGCCCGCCTTGCGCAAGCCTTCAGCCGACGCAAGCGTGTGTCAGCCAGTCTGTCCAGCGCAGTCGGTGGCTTGTTTGTGTGGTTCGGGGCCAAATTGGCCACCGCCAGCCTGAATTGATTAAGAGTAGAGAAGTAAGAATGCCAAAACGTACCGACATTAAAAGCATCCTCATCATTGGCGCTGGCCCGATCATCATCGGCCAGGCCTGCGAGTTTGACTACTCCGGCGTGCAAGCCTGCAAGGCCTTGCGCGAAGAAGGATACAAGGTCATTTTGATCAACAGCAACCCTGCCACGATCATGACCGATCCGGCCACGGCCGATGTCACGTACATCGAGCCGATCACCTGGCAAACGGTGGAAAAAATCATTGCCAAGGAACGTCCCGACGCCATTTTGCCCACCATGGGTGGCCAGACCGCGCTGAACTGCGCCTTGGATCTGTGGCACCACGGTGTGCTGGAAAAGTACAAGGTGGAGTTGATCGGTGCCAGTCCTGAAGCCATCGACAAGGCCGAGGACCGCCTGAAGTTCAAGGACGCCATGACCAAGATCGGTCTGGGCTCCGCCCGCTCCGGCATTGCACACAGCATGGACGAAGCCTGGGCTGTGCAAAAATCCTTGGGTTTCCCCACCGTCATTCGCCCCAGCTTCACCCTGGGCGGCACCGGTGGCGGCATTGCCTACAACTCGGAAGAGTTTGAGGTCATCTGCAAGCGTGGCCTGGAAGCTTCCCCCACCAATGAGCTGCTGATTGAAGAGTCGTTGTTGGGCTGGAAAGAATACGAGATGGAGGTGGTGCGCGACCGGTCAGACAACTGCATCATCGTCTGCTCCATCGAAAATCTGGACCCCATGGGTGTGCACACCGGCGACTCCATCACCGTGGCCCCGGCGCAAACCCTGACCGACAAGGAATACCAGATTTTGCGCAATGCCTCTTTGGCCGTGTTGCGCGAAATTGGTGTGGACACCGGTGGTTCCAATGTGCAGTTCTCCATCAATCCGGTCGATGGCCGCATGGTGGTGATCGAGATGAACCCCCGCGTGTCGCGCTCCTCTGCCCTGGCTTCCAAGGCCACTGGCTTCCCGATTGCCAAGGTGGCTGCCAAGCTGGCGGTGGGCTTCACATTGGACGAGCTGCGCAACGACATCACCAGCGGTGCGACGCCTGCCAGTTTCGAGCCCAGCATCGACTACGTGGTTACCAAGATCCCCCGTTTTGCATTCGAAAAATTCCCTGCAGCCGACAGCCGCCTGACGACGCAAATGAAGTCCGTGGGCGAGGTGATGGCCATGGGCCGTACCTTCCAGGAATCCTTCCAGAAAGCCCTGCGCGGCCTGGAAGTGGGCGTGGACGGAATGAACGAGAAAACCCAGGACCGTGAGGTGCTGGAAAAAGAGCTGGGTGCGCCCGGCCCCGAGCGCATCTGGTACGTGGGCGACGCGTTTGCCCAGGGTATGAGCGTGGACGAGGTGTTTGCGCTGACCAGGATCGATCCCTGGTTCCTGGTGCAGATTGAGCAAATCGTCAAGATCGAATTGGAAATTGAACGTTTGCCGGTACCCGACAGCGGTACGGCCTTGGACCGCATTGACGCCGCTACGCTGCGCACCCTGAAGCAAAAAGGATTCTCGGACCGCCGTCTGGCGCGCCAGTTCAAGACTAGCGACACGGCCGTGCGTAACAAGCGCCACGCCTTGGGCGTGCGCCCGGTGTACAAGCGGGTCGATACCTGCGCGGCCGAGTTTGCGACCAACACCGCCTACATGTATTCCACCTACGAGGCTGAAGGCTCCGAGTGCGAAGCCGCACCCACCGACAAGAAGAAAATCATGGTGCTCGGCGGTGGCCCCAACCGCATTGGTCAGGGTATCGAGTTTGACTACTGCTGCGTACACGCCGCGTTGGCCATGCGCGAAGACGGTTATGAGACCATCATGGTCAACTGCAACCCCGAAACCGTGTCTACCGACTACGACACGTCCGACCGCCTGTATTTCGAGCCGCTGACCCTGGAAGACGTGCTGGAAATCGTGGACAAAGAGAAACCAGTCGGAGTGATCGTGCAGTATGGCGGCCAAACGCCTTTGAAGTTGGCACTCGACCTGGAAGCCAATGGCGTGCCCATCATCGGCACCAGCCCGGACATGATCGACGCCGCCGAAGATCGCGAGCGCTTTCAAAAACTGCTGCATGAGCTCAAGCTGCGCCAACCCCCGAATGCCACCGCCCGTACCGAATCGGAAGCGCTGGAAAAGGCTGCTGCTCTGGGCTACCCCCTGGTGGTGCGCCCCAGCTACGTGCTGGGCGGCCGCGCCATGGAAATCGTGCACGAGCAGCGTGACCTGGAGCGCTATATGCGCGAAGCGGTCAAAGTGAGCCACGACTCTCCTGTGCTGCTGGACCGCTTCCTGAACGACGCCATCGAGTGTGATGTGGACTGCATCCGTGATGCAGGCTCGGACGGTGTCGAAGGCGCAACCTTCATTGGTGGCGTGATGGAGCACATTGAGCAAGCGGGTGTGCACAGCGGCGACTCGGCCTGCTCGCTGCCTCCGTACAGCCTGAGTGCTGAGACGGTGGCCGAGATCAAGCGCCAGACCGCGGCCATGGCCAAGGCCTTGAATGTGGTCGGCCTGATGAACGTGCAGTTTGCTATCCAGAATATCGACGGCAAAGACGTTATTTATGTGCTGGAAGTGAATCCGCGCGCCTCGCGCACCGTGCCCTTCGTGTCCAAAGCCACGGGCATCCAGCTGGCCAAGGTGGCGGCGCGCTGCATGGTTGGTCAGTCGCTGGCGTCGCAGGGAATCACCAAAGAAGTCACACCTCCTTACTTCAGCGTCAAGGAAGCGGTGTTCCCCTTTGTCAAATTCCCAGGTGTGGACACCATTCTGGGACCCGAGATGAAATCCACGGGTGAAGTGATGGGGGTGGGCAAGACGTTTGGTGAGGCTTTTGTGAAGTCCCAAATGGGTGCCGGCACCAAGCTGCCACGCGAGGGCAAGGTGTTTCTCTCGGTGAAAAACAACGACAAACCCCGGGCCATTGAAGTCGCCCGCGCATTGGTGGACATGGGCTTCACCGTGTTGGCGACCAAGGGAACCACAGCGGCCATCAACGCCGCTGGTGTACCGTGCGTGGCGGTGAATAAAGTCACCGAAGGGCGTCCCCACATCGTGGACATGATCAAAAACAACGAGGTGGTGTTGGTCATTAACACCGTGGAAGAGCGCCGCAACGCCATTGCAGATTCGCGCCAGATCCGCACCTCTGCTTTGCTGGCTCGGGTGACGACCTTTACCACCATCGCCGGAGCCGAGGCCGCCGTGCAAGGCATGCGCCACATGGACCACCTGGACGTGATTTCAATTCAGGAAATGCATGCGCAACTGGCAATCGCCTGATGCACGGCTGACAATCACGGCATAATCCGTTTAATCAGTTGGGGACAGAGCTTGCGGCCTTGCCGCTTCGGACTGTCCCGCAATGTTTTCCTATACCGCCGATCGGCAACGCTCGGCGGTTTCCTTTTGTGTAACCCCCAATATCTATTACTTCAACGGAGCAGTACGTGGCTACCATTCCTATCACCAAGCGCGGCGCCGAATTGCTCAGAGCCGAGTTGCACAAACTCAAGACCGTGGACCGTCCCTGGGTCATCAATGCCATTGCCGAGGCGCGGGCACAGGGTGACCTGAGCGAAAACGCCGAATACGAGGTCGCCAAAGACCGCCAGGGTTTTATCGAAGGTCGTATTCAGGAGGTTGAAGGCAAGCTGTCTGCCTGCCAAATCATTGATCCCTCGGAACTGGATGCCGAAGGGCGCGTGGTGTTTGGCGCTACGGTCAAGCTGGAAGACGAGGATTCCGGCAGTGTGGTGACCTACCAGATCGTGGGAGAAGACGAGGCCGATATCAAGCTGGGGCTGGTCAACATCAGCAGCCCCATTGCACGGGCCTTGATCGGAAAATCCGAGGGGGACACGGTTGAAGTGAAAGCCCCTGGGGGCGTGAAATCCTTTGAAATTGTGACGGTTTCCTACGTCTGAGGCCATGCGTCAGCTGCCACTGTGGCTTGCTGCGGTCTGGTGGGGTAGCCTTGGCACACTGGGGTTCTTCGTTGTTCCCATGTTGTTTGTGTACCTGCCCAGTCCGGCTCTGGCGGGCGGCATGGCCGCCAAGCTCTTTTCTGTGCAAACAGTGATCTCAACCCTGTGCGGTGTGGTATTACTACTGCTTTCCAGATCCAATAGGTCGCCAGCCCTTGCAGATATTGCGCAAGCAGCTACTCTTTTTATAGTGGCTGGCGTGCTTCTGGCATTGCTCGTGGAGTTTGCGGTGGCGCCCAGAATCGTTGCACGGGACAACTTGGCGCTGTGGCACCGGGTGGGCAGCGCCATGTATTTGGGGCAGTGGTTCTGCGCGACCGTGGTGTTTGGCAAACTTGCCCGCACCACGGGCATTGCTTCCTGTGCAGAGACGTGAAATCTGATCAGGTTTGGCTGCGTTTTTTGACGCTGGTTTTGGGTTTCGGTTTTGCGCGGCGAACATTGCCACCCGCCGTCAGCCGCTGGTTACCGAGCACCCGCAGGGTTTTGACCTCGGGGCGCTGTCCGGCACGTTTGCTGTATTTCAGTACTTTGAAATCCCGTGGGCCCGCCATGCGATCTTCGTCAACGGTTTTTTCTTTTTCCAATTTGGGGCGCCACAGCACCAGCAGTTTTCCGATGTGTTGAATCGGCGCGGCGTTCAACTCGTCCGCCAAGGTTTGAAACATGGTTTCGCGGGCCACACGGTCATCGGAAAATACCCGGACCTTGATCAATCCATGGGCATTCAAGGCCGCGTCGATTTCTTTTTTGACGTTGGCGGTAAGGCCATCGCCCCCGACCATAACGACGGGGTCCAGGTGGTGGGCTTCTGCCCGTTGGTCTTTGCGCTGGGCAGGTGTAAGTTGAATTATGGGCATGCCGGTATTATCGGTGCAATGAAAACTCCTAGCAAAGGCAAAAAGGTCAACAAGGCCTGGCTGCACGACCATATCAACGACCCTTATGTCAAATTGGCACATCGAGAGGGGTACCGGGCGCGCGCCGCCTACAAACTCAAGGAGATCGACGAGACCTTTGGACTGATCAAGCCCGGCCATCTGGTGGTGGACTTGGGCTGCACTCCGGGTGCGTGGAGTCAATACGCCCGCCGACGCATGTCCCCCCAAGGGGCTGCGGTGGGTGATCTGAATGGCACCATCATTGGGCTGGACCTGTTGCCCATGGAGCCCATTGAAGGGGTGACGTTTATTCAGGGGGATTTTCGCGAGGCGGAGGTTCTCAGCCAGTTGGAGGCCGCTTTGGCCGGAAGGCAGGCTGACATTGTGGTGTCCGATATGGCGCCTAACCTGTCGGGCATTGCGTCGGTCGACGCAGCGCGCATCGAGTACCTGATCGAATTGGCCATTGAATTCGCCCAAAACCACATGAAACCGCATGGCGCCCTGGTGGCCAAGGTGTTCCATGGTGGAAGTTACAACGATGTGGTGCAGCGCTTCAAGGCGGCGTTTGAGCAGGTTAAACCGTTCAAGCCCAAAGCGTCGCGGGACCGTTCGTCCGAGACTTTTATGGTCGGCATCGGGCTCAAGTCACCCGGTGGCAAGCGTTAATCAAGGTTTATTCTTCGGGGTTTGACAAATCCCTGGATACCCTTCTATCTTTGTGGCTGAAAACCTGAATATCGCGTGCTTTGTGTCTTGAAACGCCTAAAATGGGACTCAAGTACGCAAAGTATTTCTTATTGCGCCTGTATTGGAGCTTCGCTTGAATAATCAGTGGTTTTCGAAAATTGCAGTTTGGTTGGTGATTGCGCTCGTGCTCTTCACCGTGTTCAAACAATTTGACTCGCATGGTACGGCAGGGGCGGGTACGCTGGGTTACTCCGATTTCCTGGAAGAGGTGCGTGGCAAACGTATCAGGAGCGCCCTCATTCAAGAGGGGCAGGGGGGCACCGAGATTTTGGCGGTCACCACCGATGATCGCAGAGTCAAGACCATGGCCACCTATCTGGACCGCGGTTTGGTGGGCGATCTGATCAATAACGGCGTCAAGTTCGACGTGAAGCCCCGCGAAGAAGGTTCTCTTTTGATGACCCTGCTGGTTAGCTGGGGGCCCATGCTGCTGCTGATCGGGGTATGGGTGTACTTCATGCGCCAGATGCAGGGCGGCGGTAAAGGCGGGGCATTCAGTTTCGGCAAGAGCAAGGCACGTCTGCTGGACGAAAACACCAACACCGTAACTTTTGCCGATGTGGCCGGTTGTGATGAAGCCAAGGAAGAAGTCAAGGAAGTGGTTGACTTCCTGAAAGACCCAAGCAAGTTTCAAAAGTTGGGTGGCCGTATTCCCCGTGGCCTGCTGCTGGTGGGGCCACCCGGAACCGGTAAGACCCTGTTGGCCAAGTCCATTGCCGGGGAAGCCAAGGTGCCATTTTTCAGCATTTCTGGCTCAGACTTCGTCGAGATGTTTGTAGGCGTGGGTGCCTCCCGTGTGCGCGACATGTTCGAGAACGCCAAAAAGAATGCGCCTTGCATCATTTTCATCGACGAAATTGACGCCGTAGGCCGTCAGCGTGGTGCCGGTTTGGGCGGCGGCAATGACGAGCGTGAACAAACGCTGAACCAGATGCTGGTGGAGATGGACGGTTTTGAAACCAATGTCGGCGTGATCGTGGTGGCAGCCACCAACCGGCCCGACATTTTGGACGCTGCGCTGTTGCGTCCGGGGCGATTTGACCGCCAGGTCTATGTAACGCTGCCCGACATTCGGGGCCGCGAGCAGATCCTGAACGTGCACATGCGCAAGGTTCCCTTGGGCCAGGACATCAGTGCCAGCGTGATTGCACGCGGCACGCCTGGTATGTCGGGCGCTGATTTGGCCAATTTGTGCAATGAAGCGGCTTTGATGGCGGCCCGCCGTAACGCACGTGTGGTCGAAATGCAGGATTTTGAGAAAGCCAAGGACAAAATCCAGATGGGTCCTGAGCGCAAGAGCATGGTGATGCCAGAGTCGGAGCGCAAGAACACGGCTTACCACGAGTCGGGCCATGCACTGATCGGGAAGATGCTGCCCAAGTGCGACCCGGTGCACAAGGTCACCATCATTCCGCGTGGCCGTGCCTTGGGCGTGACCATGAGCCTGCCTGAGCAGGACCGCTACTCGTACGACAGCGAGTTCATGCTCAACCAGATCAGCATGCTGTTTGGTGGCCGGATTGCCGAAGAGGTGTTCATGAACCAGATGACCACCGGTGCCAGCAATGATTTTGAGCGCGCAACCCATATTGCGCGTGACATGGTGACCCGCTATGGCATGACCGACGCCTTGGGACCTATGGTGTATGCCGAGAATGAGGGCGAGGTTTTCCTGGGCCGTTCGGTCACCAAGACCACCAATATGAGCGAGCAGACCATGCAGAAGGTCGATCTGGAGGTGCGTAGGATCATTGACCAGCAGTATTCCCTGGCCCGCAAGCTGATTGAGGAAAACAAGGACAAGATGCATGCTATGGCCAAAGCCTTGCTGGAGTGGGAAACCATCGACAGCGACCAGCTCGACGACATCATGGCAGGTAAAGAGCCACGCCCGCCCAAGGATTGGACGCCGCGCGCTCCCAGTTCTGGTGGCAACAGCAGTGGTGGTGGCGCCGCAGTGGCTACCGATGCAGCACCCACGGTGGCCTGAACCATTCGATCCAAAGAAGACGGGGCCTTGTGCCCCGTTTTGCTTCGCAACCGCACCATCGCAACCGAGGTCAATCCATGCAGTGGCAAGTGAGCCGTTCAGTCATCAATTTGGCAGTCCCCCAGGTCATGGGCATTGTGAATGTGACACCCGATTCTTTTTCGGACGGCGGTCTGCATGCCTCCCATGATGCTGCGCGGGCGCACTGCGAGCGACTGCTTCACGATGGTGCGAACATCCTGGACATAGGTGGTGAATCGACCCGACCGGGGGCGTTGGCGCTGTCGTTGGAGGAAGAGTTGTCCCGCCTCCTGCCCGTCGTGCGCCATGCCGTGACTTTGGGGGTGCCGGTGTCGGTGGATACCTACAAGCCGCAAGTGATGCAAGCCGCGCTGGACCTGGGCGTCGACATCATCAATGACGTGTGGGCGCTACGCTGGAAAGACGCGGCTGACGGCTTGGACGCCCGGTCGGTGGTGGCGGCCCACAAAAGCTGCGGCGTGTGCCTGATGCACATGCACCGCGAGCCCCAGACCATGCAGGTGGCGCCCATGGAGGGTGATGTGCTGGCTCAGGTGCTCTCATTTTTAGAGCGCGCTACGCTCGATTTGCAAGGGCTAGGAGTCGAAAAGGCCCGCATCTGTATTGATCCGGGAATTGGGTTTGGAAAAACCGTGGCGCAAAATTTTGCCCTGCTGGCCCGCCAACAAGAACTTTTGTCTCTGGGCTACCCGGTGTTGGCGGGCTGGTCCCGCAAATCTTCATTGGCTGCCGTGACCCAGACGTCATTGGCGTCGGTCGCGACACTGGATGTCCATGACCGCATGGCCCCCAGCGTTGCGGCAGCCTTGCTTGCGGTTCAGCATGGTGCCAGTGTAGTGCGGGTGCATGATGTGAAAGAGACGGTACAGGCACTGAAAGTATGGGCTGCCATGCAAGCGGCAGGCCATGATCAACAACAATCTGCAAGGTAGGTGAGGGTATGAAACGACAGTATTTTGGAACCGATGGAATTCGCGGTACGGTGGGGCAAGCGCCTATCACCCCTGACTTTGTTCTGCGCCTTGCGCATGCGGTGGGACGGGTGCTCAAACAAACCGAATCCCGCCCCACGGTGCTGATCGGCAAGGACACCCGCATATCCGGCTACATGCTGGAGAGTGCCTTGGAAAGCGGTTTTAACTCCGCGGGGGTAGATGTGGTGTTGTTGGGGCCATTGCCCACGCCCGGCGTGGCCTATTTGACCCGCACCCTGCGTGCGTCACTGGGTGTGGTCATTAGTGCGAGCCACAACCCTTTTGCAGACAACGGCATCAAGTTCTTCAGTGCGCAGGGCTGCAAGTTGCCGGATGCGTGGGAACTGGCCGTGGAGGCTGCGTTGGAGCAACCCCCGGTGTGGGCAGCGTCCTCCGATCTGGGCAAGTCCCGCCGCTTGGACGATGCTGCAGGGCGCTATATTGAATTCTGCAAAAGCACCTTTGCCAATGACCTCACCCTCAAGGGCGTCAAGATTGTGGTGGATGGTGCGCATGGTGCGGCCTACCAGGTGGCTCCCAAGGTGTTCCATGAATTGGGTGCCGAAGTGGTCACCATCGGTTGCGCCCCTGATGGTTTGAATATCAACCATGAAGTGGGTGCGACCCATCCGCAGGCGCTGGTTGCGGCGGTCAAAGCCCATGGTGCACATTATGGAATTGCATTGGATGGTGATGCCGACCGCTTGCAATTGGTCGATGCCGAGGGGCGCCTGTTCAATGGGGATGAAATCCTTTACCTGATGGTGAAAGAGCGGCTTTCCCGCGGCGGCAAGGTGGTCAGCAAGCGGGCCGGTGAAGCCATTCCCGGCGTGGTAGGGACTTTGATGACCAATATGGCGGTGGAACTGGCCCTGAAAGCCAGCGCCGTGGAACTGGTGCGCGCCAACGTCGGAGACCGCTACGTTCTGGAAGAGTTGAAGAAGCGTGGCTGGCTGCTGGGTGGGGAGGGTTCCGGTCATTTGTTGGCGCTGGACAAACAGAGCACGGGGGATGGCATTGTGTCGGCCTTGCAGGTTTTGCAGGCCTGCATACGCAGTGGCGAAACTCTGGCGGAATTGCTGGCGGATGTGACCCTTTTCCCGCAGATTCTCATTAATGTTCGCCTCCAACCCGGCCAGGACTGGAAGGCCAGTCTGAATTTGACGGCCGCCACCCAGGCCGTGGAGGCCGAGTTGGGGGATACGGGCCGGGTGCTGATCCGTGCCAGCGGCACCGAACCTTTGGTGCGTGTGATGGTGGAAGCCCGCAATGCGGACCAGGCCCAAGCCTGTGCGCAGCGTATTGCCGACACCTTGAGGGTCTGAACATGGAGTCCAGCCCGATTCGTGTGTGCCGTGCCGACTATACCAATCCCCGCCATGCCCAGGCATTGGTGGAATTGTTGGATGCCTATGCCCGTGATCCCATGGGAGGGGCGCAAGCGCTGAGTGATTACGCCAAAGCCAATTTGGTGTCCAGCCTTGCGGCCTGCCCGCAGGCCTTCAGTGTGTTGGCGTTTGCCGGGGACGATGAGACAACCCCCGTGGGTTTGGTCAACTGCTTTGAAGGGTTTTCCACCTTTGCCTGCCGCCCCTTGGTCAACGTCCATGATGTGGCGGTATTGGGCAGTTACCGTGGGCAAGGCATTGCCGAGCGCATGCTGGCATTGGTGGAAGAAATGGCCAGGGAGCGTGGGGCGTGCAAACTGACGCTGGAGGTGTTGCAGGGCAACGCGGGCGCCATACGCCTGTACGAACGCGTTGGTTTTGCCAATTACCAACTGGACCCCGCCATGGGGCATGCGCAGTTTTTACAGAAGAAGCTGTGAACGCAGAAACGCCAAAAATTGTTCTGGCGGCACCGGTCGGCTGAAGTAATAGCCCTGCACTTCGGTGCAGCCTTTTTCCTGTAAAAAGGCCAGCTGACCCTGGGTTTCCACACCTTCGGCGATGGTTTGCATGCCCAGGCTGGCGGCCATGGAAATGATGGCGCCCACAATGGCCCTGTCGTCGGGGTCCTCGGTGATGTCGCGCACAAAGGACTGGTCGATTTTGACCTTGTAGACCTGGAATTTCTTCAGGTAGCTCAGCGAGGAATAGCCGGTGCCAAAATCGTCAATGGACATGCGCACGCCGCGCTGGTGCAAATTGTTCATGACGGCAATGGCACCCTGCGGGTCGGTCATGGCGACACCTTCGGTGAGTTCGAGCTCCAGCAGATGCGCTGGCAATTGCGCTTCTTCCAAAATGGTGGTGACCAAATGGGGCAAGTCGGCATGGCGAAACTGCACGGACGACAGGTTGATGGCCATGGTGAAGGGTGGCACACCGGCATCAATCCAGGCTTTGAGTTGCCGGGTGGCGGTGCGCAGCACCCATTCCCCGATCGGCAAAATCATTCCACTGCTCTCTGCCACGGGGATGAACTCGGCCGGTGACACCATGCCCAGTTCCGGGTGATTCCACCGCAACAGGGCCTCCGCGCCAATGATGCGACCGTGCGCCACGGACATTTGCGGCTGGTAGTGCAGGCTCAACTGGTCACGCTCCAAAGCGCGCCGCAATGCATTTTCCAGGGTCAGGGCTCGTTCCGAGCGGGCCTGCATTTCGGCGGTAAAAAAACGGTAGTTGTTGCGCCCATTCTGTTTGGCGTGGTACATCGCTGCATCGGCGCAGCGCGACAGGGTGTCAAAGTCATGGCCATCGCTGGGATAGACGGCAATCCCGATGCTGGGCGTGATGGTCAGTTCATGTTGTTCAATTTGAAAGGGGCGCAAAGCGGACTGCAGCAGCTTTTCGGCGACGTGTGCCGCTCCTGCGGCGTCGGTGTCGGGCAGCACCAGAATAAATTCATCACCCCCCAGGCGGGACACGGTGTCCTGGTCGCGCACGGCATTTTTGAGCCGCATCGCCAGCGCAACCAGCAGTTCGTCGCCCACCCGATGCCCCAGGGAGTCATTGACGTTCTTGAAATGGTCCAGATCCAGAAACACGATCGCCACCGAACTGGCATTGCGTTGCGCGGCGTGCAGCGCCGATTGGCAGCGGTCGGCCAGCAAGGCGCGGTTGGGCAGGCCGGTGAGGGCATCAAAGTGGGCCAGCAGCCCTATTTTTTCGTCTGCCTCCTTGTTCTGGGTGATGTCGCGGGACAGCACCACAAAACGTGCTGTTTCTCCGGGCACCGCGGCCTTGCGCGCGACCGAGAGTTCGAACCAATGGGTTCCAATATCCAGAGGCAATTGAAATTGTTTGCCCGTAGACCATGTTTTGTCGTTGGCCTCCTGCAGGGCCGACATGACCACCTGAGCGGCCTGCGGAGGCAGGACATCATGGACTGTTTTGCCCAGCAGTTCTTCGGACGGACGGGCCAGTAATTCTGCGTGAGGGGAGTGTGAGCTGTAATAGCGCCCGTCCAGCCCCATCTCAAAAAGCAAGTCCGGTATCGCCTGGATCGTGGCTTCCAGGTGTTGCTGGGTGGCCAGAATTTCTGCTGTGCGTTGCTGGACCTCGGCTTCCAGTTGACCATCGCGTATGCGCATGGCCTGGAGCAACCAGGCCAGGTAAGCCATGAGCACGCTAACCAGCAGCCCAAAGGCCGATTTGAGTGCCACCCGGCCCGGGTCACCCCAGCCATTGGCGGGGGCGATACTCAGGGTCCAAAGTCCATTGGGCAACTCCAGCGTGCGCTCCACGGGAGAGTCAAGAGCGGTATTGCCGGAGGCTTCAATGGTTTGCCGAGCTCCCGTATCCGGCACGGTGCGCCACAGCTCGAATGCGTAGCCACGCTCGCTCAGAAGTGGCAAACGCGCGGAATCCAGTGCTTGTGGAAAGCGCAGCGTGACATAGGTAAACCCCCAAAACTCTTTGCGCTCTCGCGGACCATTCAGAAAGATGGGCAATCGACCGACAACACCCAGTCCCCCCTGGGTCAGCTTGAGCGGGCCTGCCAGCGTGAGTTTGCCGGTGTCACGGGCAATGATGGCCTCCTTGTTTTGGGCAATGTCCTTCAACTGGTTGAATCCAATGCTTTTTTCATTGCCGACCAAAGGCGCCACATGGCGAATCACACCCCCCGGCGACAGCCCGAGCGCCGCAATGCCTGGATAAAACGGCAGCATTTCTGTCGCCACCGCTTCGAAATCCGGCAAAACGCCCTGGCCTTGGCGAACCAAGGCGGCGATGGCGTAGGTGGCGGACAGGGCGCGTTCAATGCCGCGCTGCAGTGACTGTGCATGGTCTGCCGCCAGATCGGCGGCCCGCGCCTGGGCTTCGGAACGCTCCTGTTGCTCCGAGCGGCTGATCCACGTTGCTGCCAGCGCGGCGGTGCCCAGAAAGACGAACAGCGCCAGCATCCATTGGCGCGCAGGGCATCGCTGTAAGAGGCGAACTATCTGGTTCATCGTCTGGGGAGTCTAGCAACTTTCAGGTACATCTGGCACCGATACCGCGCTGGCAAAGTCCGTTGCAGTTGATGCGATGGAGACCCTAAAACCGCCTTGGTGGCATGGGTACCCACCCAGGCTTTTGCCGCCATGGGAGGGGCCTACTTGTAAAATGGCCCAGGTGGCTTGGCTCAACAAACTTCCAGGGTATCAGCGCACTCCTTATGGATTTGAGTGGGTGCTGTTGCGACGGATGCCAAAGGTGGCGGTGGCGGGAACCCTGTTCCCTGCGCTGCTCTCGGGGGCCGCCCGTTTTTTCATGACCGCGAGCAGTTCTGCTGAACTGGCGCGTCGTATTCAATGGTTTGATTTTGTGATGATCGGCTTGGTCGTATTTGTATGGATGCTGGTGCTGACGGTGGTGATGGGGTGTGTGGTGGTCTGGCTGATGAAAGGCCCCGCCTATGTGGCCGATCCGTACGAGGTTTCGCACAGCGATGAACCCAAGCGCTGATACCTATTCCCAGCTCCAGCCCCAGCGCTACGCGCCCAGACTGCCCGGCGACCTGGCGGTGTGGCTCATCATCCTGGCGGAGCTGCTCACCTTCGGGATTTTGTTTCTGTCTTATGCCTTTGCACGGGCGCTGGATGTGGAACTCTTCAATGCGTCGCAACGTACCCTGGACTTGAACTCCGGCGCCGTCAACACGGTCTTGCTGATCACGGGGAGCTGGTGTGTGGTCCACGCCGTCAAGGCCGTCCGGCGCGACGCGTCGGGCCAGGGGGTGCGCTGGCTGGTGGCCGCCATGGTCTGTGGCGCCGGTTTCATCAGCCTCAAGTCCATGGAATTTTCGGCCAAGGCGGATGCGGGTATTGACCTGTCGACCAACACCTTCTACATGTTTTACCTCATGTTGACGGCCTTTCACTTTCTGCATGTGGTCGTTGCCATGGTGTTTCTGGCCATCTTGCTGGTCAAAACCCGGCAGGGCGCCTATGGCAGCCACGACACCCATGCGCTGGAGACGGGCGCGGCCTTCTGGCACATGGTGGACCTGTTGTGGATTGTGCTGTTCCCGCTGGTCTACGTCATGCGCTAGCGCAACACCGAATGTTCAACAATTCCATCAATCGCATCTGGATCGCCTTGCTCATCGCCACCGGCGCGACCTTCTGGCTCGGTGAAAGCGGCCTGTCGGGCAGCGCGGGCATGACGCCGGTGTTACTCATGTTTACCCTGGCCGCAGCCAAAGGGCTGTGGGTCATCTACGACTTCATGGAGCTGCGGCACGCCCCCGCACTCTGGAAGCGCCTGCTGGTGGGGTGGCTGGGTTTTGTCACCGGCATGATTGTGCTGGCCTACTGGATCGGGCAGCGCTAGAGCGAATTCACCCTGACTGGCAATAGCCGCAGTGGCGAATGTAGTTCTCGCATTCACCGCCGCTGAATTGGCCCAGCAAAGAGCCAATGGTGTTCCACAGCTTTTCTACCGTGCGGGCCTGGG
>Ga0209343_10000843_pt1 | contig 42701 bp, 40 predicted proteins | sample RifCSPlowO2_02_FD_184026 | JGI IMG/M metagenome (GOLD analysis project Ga0209343, IMG submission 184026) | Groundwater microbial communities from Rifle, Colorado - Rifle CSP2_plank lowO2_0.2 (SPAdes) (version 2) | ecosystem: Environmental > Aquatic > Deep subsurface > Groundwater | place...
GGCGCAAGGCAACGAAATCGCAAGTCAATTTGGTGCATCAGGTCTGCGTTCTGCATAATTGTTTCAGACCACCGAGTATTCTAAAAATTCACGAACTTATTTCTGCGCGGCTCCTTAATGATGACAAGACGCCCTAAGTCTTTCATTACCACTACTGATTAATGGTGCTTGCTTGCCATTTCCGACGTGTCGACCGCTAGTGGCTGGTACTGGTGACATATGTTTAGCGGTGTCGAGGATAATGTCAGCTGTTTGGTCGATCGCTTCGTTATTGGCCAGTCGTCTGGCCATGATTCGGCAATTTGTTTTGACGGATTCATCGCGCAGCAACTGATCGAGCTTTTTGGCTAATAAGCGTGGCCGATAGCGAAACGGCAGCAGTTCATCGCCTACGCCAAGACGCATTACATTGCTTGCATTGTCGAACTGATCGTATGCAAATGGTCGAATCAATTGAGGCACTCCTGCATACATTGCCTGGCTGGTAGAGCCAATGCCGCCGTGATGCACAAATGCGGCTAGCCTCGGCAATAACAAACCAAAGGGCACATAATCAAAGTGGGCGACGTGATCTGGCAACGGCGAAGGAAGCTGGTCTGAAAACGTCGTCAACAATATCGCGCGACGACCGATGCGCTTGCAGGCTTGAATAGACGTCGCAAAAAAATCTTTCACGTTGGCCGTTGCAGTTCCTGCGGTAAATGCAATCGGCGGCGGCCCGGCATCAAGAAAAGCTTGTACGGCGCTGGGCAGAACTTGCCCTTGCTGATGGTCATACAACGGGAATCCCGTCATGCAAAGATTGGCCGGCCAATCTTCTTGCGGCTGTGTAAACCAGGGCGGGAACAAGCCGACGAGCGCATCCGCACCATGAATCCATTGATCAAAGAGCCGCTTGACCGGGGGAAGACCAACTTCTTTTCTGTGCTGATTTACCGTATTTCCCAAGCACGGATCAAAGAAAAAGGTGTCGAGCGCATAATAAACCAGGCGTTTAACCCATGTCGGCGCCTTGTTGGGCGCAGGCAGCGGCGTAGCACGTGCCTGTTTATAACGTGAGCGAAATGTCGTCGAGTGCAAATGCACAATGGTGGCCGGGGTGCCGTACTTTTCCTGGATCGATCGCACAGAGAATGCGAGCAGCGACCCAACCAGAATCGTGTTGCCTGGCTCGAGGTCGGCTTCCAGTGCCCGATACGATACCGGCAGTATTTCCGTGAGTGCCCGGCCAAACAACCGAAATCCCTTGAACGTATTTTCAATATCGGGATGACGAATCAGCCGATCATATGTGTCGGCAGAGGCAATCGCCTGGAATGGCAACCCCGCTTCTGCTGCATACCGCTCAAAATAGCCCGTGGAATAAAGCTTGACGTAATGGCCGCGCTGCTGCAACTCCCTTCCAATTGCAATAAAAGGAAGTACGTCGCCGTGGGAGCCGAATGCTGTAATCAGTATCTTCATTTATTTAAGCCGATATTGGATATGCAAAATGAACCATGTCGAGTGCATTATAGGAATGAAGATTGCACAATACTTGTACAGACACGACATCCTCGCTCACCTTTAGTCAAGTGAAACGCAGATCCGGCGATATTCGTCTGCTGTCATTTGATAAAACCAGTAGGCAGGGTCTTTTTCCTTCATTTTTTTGACAAGCCGAATCGGCGACAATCCGCACCACTCAATGAATTCTCGGTGCATATGCGGCTGGTCGTAATAGCCAAATTCATGCGCGATGTCAGTCAAGTCTCCATGTAATGCTGTGTTTTTGAATAGCTTTTCAAGCGTTAAGACAAACCGCACAATACGTCGAAAGCAGCGCAGTGGCATTCCCACTTGGTGGCGGACACGACGTTCGAGCTGCCGCTCCCCGACGCCGACAAAAAGTGCGAAGTCAGTCAGGGGCAAAAATAGTTTGTAAGACACGTCTTGATACGCTTGGCGGATTCGGTCCATTCCGCTACATCGGATCGCCGCAGCCAAGATGCTTTGGAACTCGCCGATGATTCGTGGGATATCAGTATCAGCGTCGATACATTGGGTGATGTCGGACGCGGCTTGGTCCCCAAGCACGGCAGCCAGCTCCATGTGTTGATCGATGATTTCGGCAGGAGATATTCCTATGGTCGGCAAAATCAAGCCGATGCGAAAAGGTAAAGCGAGCACCAGCGTTCCGGGTTCTGAGATCAATTCACTCGGCGCCAAACGCGGACCAATCAAACTCAGCCGAGGATAGTACACGCAGGTGCCGTCTTGTTGGATTAGCTTGGTTGAGCCCGAAATATGAACGAGAAGTACCGAGGTTGCTCGCACCGGCATGAAGTATCGCGCGCAATCAAATTGCAATACCATGCCATCCAAGAAAACTGACCGCAGTCCGGCGGGAGGGGAAAATGTTTTAATCAGCATTCATTGTTCTCGCTCTGACGACTGCGGCTTTCGTCTGCTGACCGTGTGCTAGGCGGACAGTCAAGCAGTTTCACTTCCTTATGTTTAAGCCGAGCCGAGAAGCGGCTTCGACTTGAATAAAGTGTCAGGCGGCGCTTGCAGCCACCCATGTAAGCGCCGCGACGGCCAACAGGGCCACCCACCCGGGATGACGCCCCTTGGTGCCGACCAGTACCAAAATGGCGCCGCCCAAGTTGGCAAAGACGATTGCGACAACCACGAGTGATGTTGGAGGGGCCGGTGTAAACGCCAGCCTGATCAGAACGCCGGCGAACGCCCAGCCAAAGATACTCCCAAGGTGCCAAGTAGCCCAAATGATTCGGACATGTCGCTCGCGAATCGGTGGTGCGCCGAGAGCCGGAACCAGACCGCCATCTCGAAGGTGCCGAAAGATCAGTCGCTCACCAAAGACGGAATGGACAATGCCAGTGAGTATGGAAACGACGCCAGCGACAAGATATAGGTTTTGCATATAGTCATCCTTGAAGGTTTATGCGCAGCCTATTCAGCACCTGCACTTTGCGCACCATGCCGTACAGTATGGTGATCATTGCATTTGCAATTGCAATTGTCAATACCTTTTGGTATGGTACTGGCATGGAAGAACGAAAAACTCGAAAAAGCTGGCTCGACGCCGGCTTGCAAGCACTTGCCAGTGAAGGGGCTGACGGCTTGCGCATCATGTTGATCGCCGAGAAACTGGGCGTAACCAAAGGTAGTTTTTACTGGCACTTCAAGAATCTCGAGGAATATCAGCTGGCCGTGCTTGGGCAATGGGAGCATTTGCATACCGAGCAAATAATCGAATACGTGGAGCACGCAGGTGGCGAAGTCCACGCGAAGCTGTACAACCTGGTGGCGGTGACGGTCAGTTCGGACTTTTCACTGAGCCGGGCGATACGGTCGTGGTCGCTGGTCAATCAAAACGTGCGGGAGGTACAAGCAAGGGTCGATCAAAAGCGCATCGAGTATGCCGCCAAACTCCTGCGCGCAACAGGCTGGTCCAAAGACGACGCAATGACGCTGGGACGCTGGGGATATTGCGCGTTGATCGGACATTCCGTGCTGCCCGGACCGCCGATTACGGAAAAGCAGATCAAGCTCATTCTCTCGACCTGGATACCACGCTAAGGGTTCCGATTCTCTGTCGATCACGGACGTTACGTCACAGTTTTGCGACCCACGTTCTACAACGAGGAGTGACGAGAGGAGTGACGAGGGAGTGACGAGGGTCAGGTCTCCACTTTTGCCTTTTCCGCGACAGGCAACAATGGAACCCTGACCCTTTAACTGAACCTGTGTCGGGAAGGGTTCGGTGAAAACGACAACCTGCTTCTTTACAGCCTTCGCTGCCCGCTGCATTTTGGGACTGCTAGTAATACACCACAGTCAGCCTTGCCCCTACTCCATCCAGGATACGCACGTAGTTGGCCGATGTCTGGTCACTCGAGAACTTCAACCGTAACTGCGTCTTCGCGCCGCTGCCTTTGCTAATCGCCGCCAGCCCGGCAGCGTTGAAGTCACTTGACCGTTGGCTGACGTCCGTGAACTTGGGAATGGCAGCCACCGCGCTTGCCGTGGCCGGCGCCTGCCAATCGGCAGTTTCAGTGGCGGAGGCCGAGCCGAAAAAACCGCTCTTGACATCGATGACCATGCTATTGCCCGCGGGACTATCCCAAGGAGCGCCGTAACTCCATCTGTGGGTGACTGTCACATAGGCTTGAGTAATGGTCGCGCCAGAGGGAATATGGCTTGTGTCGAAAGAGAGGATGGCACGATTGAACTTGCGATCGGTGCCGCGACCGATCGCAAGGCTGGGGAAGACGCCGACGGCAGGCAAGGTAGCGTTGGCGTAGGCCTTCACGTAGCCATCCTCCATGACGTCGCTCGTGAAATCCGTGGTAGTCGTCGTACCGCCGGTAGTTGTAGTGGTGGCGGCGCTAACGGTATTTGACGCCGCGCTTTCGACATTGCTTGCATTGACCGCTTTGATGAAATACGAATAGCTCGTGCCGCTCGACAAGCCTGAATCGGCATAGCTCGTGCCGCTTATCAGACCTGGATTGACCTTGGCGCCGTTGCGGTAAACATTGTAGCCGCTGAGGTTCGGCCCCGTACTCGCGGCCCAGGCAAGCGACACCGAGTTATCGGTCGTAGCCGAGACGACCAGCGCAGTGGGCGGCGCTGGCGCTGGTCCTGGTCCTCCGCCTCCCGCGATTCGGTCGATCATGTTTTTGACCGCCGCGATCTGGACGCCATTCTTGGCATCGTAAGTCTTGGAAGACGCGGCGCCGCTCTCGTTATAGCCCCACCAGTCGAAGCAGCCCCGTGGGTTGAACGGGATGCTCAATGGGCCGTTATCGACGGCGATGGCCTGAGGATAGAGGACAATGATGTTGTTGGTATCTGCCCATTGGTTCAGGCCGCTATTTTTGATGTAGGCATCATTCACCCATTCAGTGAATTGGAAGCACCCATGGAAAGTCACATGGAGTTTGCAGGCCGCACCGGCGGCGCAGCTTGCCGGCACGTATGCCCAACCTGTATCGTCCATGCTCTTGGCACGAGGGTTTGCAATAAACTCGCGTTGATGAAATTCGATGAACTGGCCGCTTAAAGTGCCCGTGTTTCGAGGGTTAAGCGGGCCGTAGATATGCTGCAGCAATGCTCCTGCGGCATCGTAATCGCAGTCGTTAACGTAAGCGTCGTGATTATTGGATACGTTCTTGTGGTTACAGGGTTTAATGCGATTATCACCGTCGAGGACGACCAGATTGTGAAAGGTGGCAATATCCTTTTTGTAAAAGATATTACTGCTCGGCATGAACTCGCGGTAATAGGCCGGGAGGGTGTCAACTACAGCCGGGCGGACTATATCGTCAGCGCTTCCCACGAATATCCATGCTTTCTGGCTTGCCAGATTTGCCGGATTATCGATCGCGCCGGTTGCTGCTCGATCACGCGTGCGTTGCGCAAAGCGCGCGATATCGGTTGGCGTCGGTGCTGGATTAAGCACGTTAGGCGACATGCAGCGACTTAACGCGATATTGAGATCGCCCTCCGCGCACTGATAGGGCCCGGCTGCAAACACGCCGACACCCTTCATGATCGAAGAGTGCGCCACATGCATTTGGACCGCCATGTATCCGCCGGCGGAGAGACCGGATACGGAGGTTTGGGATTTGTCGACGCTGTAACTCGGCAGATTGATCGGGGCGGCAAGAGACGATATTGGCATAAGCGCCATCGCCAGCAAGGCAGCCGCCAGGATCGGAGTGCCCACATGCTCTGCGCAATGATCTATTTTGAGATGCATGATAGAGCCTGTTCTCCTTCAGGCGGCGGATATCCGGATCGCGGTCGAAGATCACGACTTCAATCGGCAAACTTCTGTCTTCGAGAGTCGCCAGATACCCGATCAACAGGCTGCCACCCATACGAACAATCATGTGGGAGCAGGAAATTTACCGTTTGGTATCCTGAAAATTATCACTTGCTAATTACGGGCATATTAGCGCCATCGCTTCGCTGCCAACTGATGTTGCGCAAACCCGCTGAAGATTGTGGTGACTTACCCTAACGGCATTTTTAAAACCCTAACTGGCTGTAGCCGCCACATTGGCCCGCGCCATATGCATTTTTTTGTAGCTGTCGATCAGGCGGCGGTGCCTGTCGAGTCCCTCCAGTTTGATACTGGTTGGCGTCAAGCCAAAGAAGCGCACGCTGCCGTCCACTGAACCCAGCACCGCGTCCATCCGCGGATTGCCATACATCCGACGGAAATTGACCACGTAATCGTCCAATTCCAGGTCGTCATCGAGCAGCACCTCCAGCACCACGTTCAAGGCTTGATAAAACAATCCGCGCTCGACCGTGTTGTCGTTGTACTGCAGGAAGGCGCCCACCAGTTCGTGCGCCGCCTCAAATTGCTGCAAGGTGAGATGAATCAGCAGCTTCAACTCGAGAACGGTCAACTGTCCCCATTCCGTATTCTCGTCAAATTCGATGCCGATCAACGTGGCGATATCGGAGTGTTCATCGAGCTCATTGTTATTCAAACGCTCAAGCAGCGCTTCCAGGCTTGCGTCGTCCAGACTGTGCAAGTTCAAGATATCGGCGCGGAACAACAGCGCCTTGTTGGTGTTATCCCAGATCAGATCTTCTACAGGATAAATCTCCGAATAGCCGGGCACCAAAATCCGGCAAGCAACGGCGCCTAGCTGGTCATGCACTGCCATGTACACTTCCTTGCCCATGTCTTCAAGAATGCCGAGCAAGGTCGCGGCTTCCTCGGCATTGGAATTCTCGCCCTGGCCAGAAAAATCCCACTCGACAAAATCGACATCCGCCTTGGCGCTGAAAAAGCGCCACGACACAATGCCGCTGGAATCAATGAAGTGTTCAACAAAGTTGTATGGCTCAGTCACGGCTTCACTGGCAAAGGTGGGCCGAGGTAAATCGTTCATGCCTTCAAAACTGCGGCCCTGCAGCAATTCCGTGAGACTGCGTTCCAGCGCCACCTCGAAGCTTGGGTGCGCACCGAACGAAGCAAACACACCGCCGGTTCGTGGGTTCATCAAGGTGACGCACATCACCGGGTAGATTCCACCCAGCGACGCATCCTTCACCAGCACCGGAAAACCTTGCTCTTCCAACCCTTTAATGCCAGCCAGAATGCCGGGGTATTTCGCCAGCACTTCGTGCGGCACATCAGGCAGTGCCATTTCGCCTTCGAGAATTTCGCGCTTGACCGCCCGTTCGAAAATTTCGGACAGGCATTGCACTTGCGCTTCGGCCAGCGTATTGCCGGCACTCATGCCGTTGCTGACGTAGAGGTTTTCGACCAGGTTGGACGGGAAATACACTACCTCGCCGTCCGACTGCCGCACAAAGGGGAGCGAACAGAGTCCGCGCTGCGCATTGCCGGAGTTGGTGTCGACCAGGTGCGAGCCGCGTAACTCGCCATCGGGGTTGTAAATTTTCAGACAGTACTCATCGAGAATTTCAGCCGGCAGCGCATCTTTACGGCCAGGCTTGAACCAGCGCTCGTTCGAGTAATGTACAAACGCCGCATTGGCGATGTCTTCGCCCCAAAACGACCCGGCGTAGAAATGGTTGTTATTAAGCCGCTCGATATACTCTCCCAACGCCGACGCCAATGCGCTTTCTTTGGTCGCTCCCTTGCCATTGGTAAAACACATCGGTGAGTGCGCATCGCGGATATGCAGCGACCACACATTGGGAATGATATTGCGCCAGGAAGCGATTTCAATCTTGATGCCCAAGGCCGCCAGAACGCCCGACATATTGGCGATGGTTTGCTCCAACGGCAGATCCTTGCCGACAATATAGGTGCTGGCGTCAGAAGCCGGCTGCAACGTCAACAAGGCCTGAGCATCGGCATCCAGGTTCTCTACCGCTTCAATCACAAACTCGGGTCCGGCTTGCACTACTTTTTTCACGGTACAGCGCTCGATGGACCGCAAGATGCCTCGGCGGTCTACGTCCGGGATATCTGCCGGCAACTCGACCTGAATCTTGAAAATCTGCTGGTAACGGTTTTCCGGATCAACAATATTATTTTGCGACAGGCGGATATTCTCGGTAGGAATATTGCGAGTGTCGCAATACAACTTCACAAAGTAAGCCGCACACAAGGCCGACGAGGCCAGAAAGTAATCGAACGGACCGGGCGCCGAGCCGTCGCCCTTATAGCGGATAGGCTGGTCGGATATCACCGTGAAATCATCGAACTTGGCTTCAAGACGAAGCTTATCGAGAAAATTGACCTTAATTTCCATGGGGGAATTCCAAAAATAGTGCGCAAAATGACGTGGCCGTTATTATCCGTCGCCACGCCGACGCATTGTAATAAATCGATGCTTTCCACAAACGCTGCTGCATACGGATGGGAATTGACACACACAGGGACGCACAGCTTGAAAGCGCATTACGCCGCGCGCTGGCCGGCAGAGGGGGGATTATTACAAAAGATGCTCCGGGCAACCTGCAAGCGCAGCTGAATGTTCGCGACCATTCGGTTACCACCGATATCAAGTGGACCGGCAACCGCGTGATCTTCCCCTACGTCACCAGCGAGAACATGGACTATGAGGTAATCAATGACAAAGTCTACATTGACCGGTATTACTACCGCTGGCTCAAGATTCTTCGAAAAGACATTATTTCATTTCTGAAAAGAGAAATTGGCGACAGGCCACGATTAGCTTTTACAAAATCATGGTCTGTCACCGGCACTTCACTATTACCAAGAACAAGAATGCTGTTGGCTCAAATATGAAAGCGAGCCGCCGAACCTGGCCGTCTCAACTCTCCTCTTTATTCCGCTATCTTCCTGAGCTGTCCGCTCCCAATGCCCACCCCCATTTACTGCCCGCTCGGCATTCAACAACTTCTATTTTCGAACCCTGGCGACCGCTTCGATCTCGATCAAGGTTTCCGGCGTTGCCAGCGATGCGACGCCGATACCAGTAAGCGCTGGACGAGATGCACCGAGAAGCCTGGTGATGATAGCAACCACTTTTTCCATGTGCTCGGCTAGTTCTCCACGAATATAGGCACGCAGATGCAGGATGTTATCCACGGAAGAACCCGCCTCTTCCAGGACGATCAGCAGGTTCTTCGCCGTACTCTCGGCCTGCGCTTCGAGCGTCGCATGCTTTACCTGGTAGTTCGTGTCCCAATCCACCTGTCCTGACACAAAGACGAGTCCGCTGGCCGTATCGACGGCAGCCTGCGACAGGCCGAAAGGGGCGCCGTCATATAAAGCGGCGGGATTGATGTATCTGGTATTCATTGAAAGCCTCTCGCTGTGATGTGTAATGAAACGTCAGCATAGAGATGCGGTGCATTGCGGGCAATCAATGAGCGCTTGTAACCGATACAAGCAGCGTTATATCGAAATTGGAACCAGGCGCTTTACCCGGTCAAGCAGCCAGTTCATGAACGGGTCGCTCTTCGTATTGGGATGGTATGCGGCGACGACCTGGTACCCGGGCGGATATTTTTTTAAAGGAATTTCGAACAATCCTTCGCAAGGCAAAATGCGCGAAGGGAGAAAACCGACAAGATCCGATTGTTTCAGGTACTCCTGGGCCATGAAGAAAGACGGGACCGACACAACCACATTCCGGGGGAAACCCTGCGTTTCAAACCAGGCGTCTGCAGAACCTTTCAAGCTGCCTACCCCCGGCGATACGACAATGAAATCGTTCTCGACCAGTTTTTCCAGAGGCAGATAACCGTCGAACTCGACCTTTTTATTCGAAGTCACGCAAAGGTATTTTTCTATGAACAGCGGTTCCGAAATGAGACCTTCAGGAACGTATCCATCCGAGGTAAACGTCAGGTCGATTTCTCCCTGATGCATTTTCCTGGTCAAGTTGCTGGCCTCGATATCCGACACGATTATCTTCACGTGAGGCGCGGACGTCCTCAGCTCCCGGATCAACTTTCCCACAATGACTTTTTGTGTGTAATCGGTTGCGGAAATGAACAGCGTCCTTTCGATCTTTTCCGGCGTAACAGATTCGGGAAGCGGAATGCCGTTGATGTGAACCAGCACCTGATGAATGTGAGGCTGGATCAGCCGGGCATAAGGCGTGGGCAGCATGCCGTGCCCGGTTCGCACAAACAGCGGGTCGCCAAGGATTTCCCTTAATCTCTTCAACTGAAGGCTGATCGCCTGTTGAGACACACCGAGACCTTCCGCCGCCGCCGAGATGTTTGCGGATCTCAACAAGGCATCGAGCGTTCTGAAATGATTTACTTCGAGCTTTTCTATCATGAAGCATGTTCCTTCCTGTTGGCGTCGTTGCGGTCACGGGCCCAAGCTTAGGGCCCGCGCAGAAATAACTTGCACATTTTTGCTGGCCGGAGCGGGCGCGCTGCTGCGTTGCCCGCCGCTTGCAGTGCTCGCACTGCGGCGGCATCCTCTCCCTCGATCCCTCTCCACGAGTGGAGAGGGAAGCTATTTGCACCCTTCTCCCTCTGGGAGAAGGGATGGGGAAGAGGGAAAGCGCCTTGCGTCGCCTCCCGCTCCGACCGCCAAATTGCACAACTTATTACTGCGCGGGCCCTTAGGCTGGCGGAATGCTTGGTGCGTAATGTCCCGAAGACCCGACTGCTATCGCGGCTGCATCGTGGCGGGCTTTTGTATATATATAACCGCATATATTGAATCAGACACGACTAAATTGCAGCATTCTTTGGCCGTACCCTTAAACAGCGGCCCGGTGCGTCGCTCCGTTACGCGCCCTGCCTGCTAACAAGGGACAGGCCACAACTAAGCATTGCGCATAATCGTGGCCTATCACCGATAGTCCCAATTACCTCAAAAGAAAAAGCTATTGGTCTGAATATGAAAGGCCCGGAGCCCGGTCTTTTCAGCCCCTCTCTTGATTACCCTATCTTCCTAAGCCGCCAACTCCCAACGCTGCCCCTCCCATTGCGGATCAACCGGCGTTTGCGCGACGTGATTCACATAGTTCGTCAGCGTCTTCACCGACACCCATCCGATCAGTTCGAGTAGTTGGGCGGGGCTGAATCCGGCTTGGAAAAAATTCGCTTTTTCCTCTTCGCTCAGCCAGCCGCGATTGCGTACCAGCGACGTCACTGTCGACCTCAATGCTTCAAGACGTGGGTCGTTCAACGGCAAACCTTCTCTTACCGCTTGCAGCACTTCGGAAGAAAGATCGGTGCCCACCGCCATTGTCGAGTGCGCGGCCACGCAGTAATTGCATCGATTCTCCCGGCTGATCGCGATCGAGACGAGTTGTTGCTCAGCCGGCGACAAGGTGGCGGATTGGGTCAACGCGCCATAGGCGGCCCACAGCAATTCGATGGCGGGCGGCGATTCCGCAAGTGCACCGCCCAGGTTCGGCAGAAATCCCCATGCCTTAACGAAATTGTCGATGGTGGCCCTGGAACCTTCCGGGGCCGACTCGCGTGTGTGAATGATGTATTTCATTTTCTTAACTCCTTAGTTAAGCTCATGTACTGCACATGAGCGATGCATCATTTTTGCCGTTACAGAGGAATTGATCGATAATGAAAACGCTTGTTTTCTTATTCAATCGTCTTTCTTGATATCTGTTTCGAACAAACCCAAGGAGTGCAAATGGACGTGTTGAGCGATGTGTTGCGTGTGGCCAGCCTGGGCAACGGGCTACTGAGCGCGTCCGAACTGGTGACGCCATGGGCGATGGAGGTCGGACCGAAAGTGCGGGCGGCGGTACATCTGGTTCAACGCGGCGTGTGCTGGCTGCGGGCAGAGCACTTGGACGGGCCGGTGCGCTTGCTGGCGGGCGACATCATCTTCATTCCAAACGGTGCGACGCATATCCTCTCCGACGATCCGCGTACTCCGCCGCGTCCTTATCTGGAAGAGCTTGAGGAGCAACGGCGGCGCAAAGACCTGGGACAAGGCATGGATGGAGAGCGCTGCGCGCTGCTGTGCGCGGAGATCACGTTCGACCAGACCGAGGCCCATCCTTTGATGTCGGTACTGCCGCAGGTTATTCACATCAGTGCAGATGCCGCAGAAGCCGATGAAGCGCTGCGCGCGCTGGCGCGCGTATTGATGAAGGAAGCATCGCAACGTCACGCCGGCGCCGAACTCCTGGTGCCGCGCCTGATCGATTCATTGCTGATTCTGATCGTGCGCCATTGGCTCGCGACGCATCCATTCCAGACCGCAGGCTGGCTCGGCGCACTGCGCGATGCACAGATCGGCAAGGCCCTCGGCCTGATACACCAGCAGCCGCAAAGGAAATGGACGGTGGAAGAACTGGCGGCGAGCGTCGCGATGTCCCGTGCCGTCTTCGCCAGGCGGTTCGCGGAACTCGTCGGCGAACCGCCATTAACCTACCTTACGCACTGGCGCCTGAACATCGCCGCCAAGCGCCTGCGCGCGAGCAACGACTCGGTGGAGCAGATTGCATACCTGGTCGGCTATGAGTCGGCGACATCGTTCAGCAATGCATTCCGGCGCCATCTGTCGGTACCGCCGGGACAATATCGCGCATTGGGCAATGCGCAGTAAAGACAGGGCGCGTTGAACCAAGCGAAGCGGCGGTGACTGTGAAAATCGCAGGCGATTAAAGCGGCCAGGCTCGCATCGCTTTATCCCTCGAATGCTTGCCATCCTGCGGCATGGCAACGCTCGCATCACTTGCAAGCAAATGGCTCCTGCTTTGGTTAATCGCCGCTTTGGTTAATCGCTGTACGTATCGGCAGCGAACTCAATCAGGCAAAAGCCGTGACCGAACGGATCTGAAAAGGTGATGCATTTCGAACCTTTCCATTCGACGCACTCACTTTCTTGTTTCGCCCCTGCTCTTAGAGCCCGATCCGTGGCCGCCACAACGTCGTCCACGACGAAATCAATATGCACTGGCGTCCAATGTCGTGAGTAGAGGCGCTTCGCTGCGATGGAACTGCCTGGGGCCGATCCGGCCTCTTTGGCCATGAGATAAATGACTGAAGAACCGCCGGTAAGCTCTGCTACGTCATCGTCGAGGATGCAACTTAGACTGAGGTCCAGTGCAGCACTATAAAATTCTATGGCCGGTGCAAGTTCCGGTACATCGATGTTAACGATCATTCGCATGGACGTGCTCCCGGCTAAGTGATGTGTAATGCGCAGAGATCAGATTCAGGATTCCTGTTTTGCCTTTTCAAAGCGCATAGAGTGAGAGGCGACAGAACAGAATTGGTTTTTGAAAAAAAATTTAACGGCGCGCAAAATGCAGCGGCAAAGTCACCCCAGGCAGTTTGAGCCATATTCTCAGGGCCGGTTCGATTCGATCCGACCGTTGATGTACCTTGGTTCCGGGTGTCATGATCATCCGCCGTAGATCATGAGGTGTGCTTCCATTTTCATTCAGAAACGTTGCATCCGCCTTGTCGTATTTGCAGGTCGGCACGAGCGGTATTTTTGCTTCGGCATGACATCGCGGATCAAGCGTGAGTTTCCCTAAAAAACAGGTATGTCGAACCTATGTCGGGAAGGCTCCGGTAAAAACGACAACCTATTTCTTCGCAGCCTTCTCTCTCCGCGGCTTTTTGGGACTGACCGGTTTTTCCTGCTCGCCCTGATCGAGGCATAGCAAGGTGTCTGCGTAAGTCATGAAGCGATTGAGATAGTCCGGCGAAACCTCGCGCATCAATGCCAATGAGCGCAGTACCAGCATATGGGAATTGATCGGTCCGGCGTTCTTTGGGGCTTGTTCAAGCGCCTGCGCCACTTGCTTGTCGACACTCAGTTTCGACCAGGTGTTTCTGAAATTGCGGATGGTTTTCAGCTCGGGACGCGGTCCGATACTTTCCATCCGGGGCACTTCCACCTGTTCGGGAGAATGCTGCTCAAACCGGCGCACCAGCGCGCTCAGCGATGCACCTTGTTCGCGCATTTTCAGCCGGGCGATCAAGCGATGCAAACCCTTGGAGTCGCCGGCGTCAAGGAGCCGATGCAGATCGGTGGCCGCAGCCGGATATTGCTGCACGCTTTGGGCGACGGCATCCCTGGCATCGGATTGCGCGAGGTCGAAGCGTTTCTTGAACATCGCCAGCGCTTGCCCCAGTTTAGCGTCGAGCAGTTGCCTGGTGCGCCCCTGGTGCCCGCTCGCGCGTTTGGCAAGTGCTTCGATGTAGTGCAAGCCCACGGGATCAAACTTGTCCGCACCCGATGCGCGCAGCAATGCGATCAGTTCGCCGGCCTCTGCGGGTGCATCGGGCGGCACATCCGGGACTTCGCTGCGAGCCAGGTTGTTCATGGCGCCGGATTTTTGGGAGCGGCAGTCTTCGGCACGGGCGCCATTTCCACCCGGCGGTTTTGTGCACGCGCGTCGTCATCGGTGTTGGGCTTGACCGGCTGCTCGGAACCGAAAGCCGCGGCAAACACCATGGACGACGGCATCCCTTCCTCGATCAGGGTGCGTGTGACAGTCAATGCGCGCTGGGCGGACAATTCCCAATTGTCAGTAAAGGGGCCGCCGCGGATCGGCTTGTCATCGGTAAATCCGCTCACCATGAGCAGTTCACCGCGCGCGGCAAGGTACGCTTGTATCGGCGTGACCAGGCTATGCAACAGTTGCCGGCCTTCCGGCTGCAACTGATCCGAATTGAGCGCGAACAGTACCTGGCCGCTGATGCCGATGCGACCATTGCTCAGGGTAATGCGCCCTGCCGCCAGCGGCACCGCCAGCGCTTTTTCCAGGCTCATGCGGCGCTGCTCTTCAAGCTGGCGCATTTTCACTTCATTCTGCAGGTGCGATGTCAATTCCATCTGGACCGCCATCACGCCGACCAGGATCAGTATGAACGCGCCCAGCAAGCCCGACATCAAGTCGCCGAAAATCGGCCAGAGCGGCGCGGCATGCTCACCGCTTGCGTCAATGTCATCCATTACCTGACCTCTTGCGCGGTCAGCGCCTGCTTGCCCGGCAGTTCGCGCAGCGCTTCGAATATGTCTTTCTGCGAATTCATGGACAGGTCGATGATCTCGCGCGCCTGCGCCACGTAATAGGCCAGCTGTTCGTCGCTTCGCGACATGGATTTGTCCATCGCGTCTTCAATGCGCTGCAGGTTGGCAATCAGTTTTTCATTGGCGTCGTTGAACGATTGCACCGCAAAGCCGAAGGCTTCGGACAGGCTCGATACTTCGACCGCGCTGGTGGTGACGTTGGCCGCGATGTCGGTCAGTTTTGCGGCTTCGGACGCCACATTGTCCGAGAACGCGGCGACGGTCGCGTTGAGCGTCGTCGCGGACGACGCCACCAGCGAATCGATCACGCCGCGCTGCTCGGCGGATGCATGATTGATCGCATCGAGCAGCGAACTGAGCGTTTCCATGATGCGGCCGCGCTCTTCCAGCAACTCATTGTCGCGCGCAACGCTGGTGGAGATCTGCTGGCGCAATTGCCCGATCACTTCTGCCGCAGCGCGCGGTGCTTCGGTCGCGGTTTCGATCAGGCGGGTGATCGGCTGTTCCAGCGCGGTGCCGAGCGTTGTCAGGTGGCTGGTCAGCGCGGTTTGCAACTGGCCCAATCGTTCCACCGCCGCATTGCCACGTGCGGCTTCGTCATCCTTGAGTGCGCCAAGTTCCGTACGCAACATGCTGGCCAGTTGATCCATGCGTTCGCGATGCTGCTCGATCCACTGTGCTTCGGAGGCGATGCGCGAGCGCATCAATTCTTCCGCCGACGCGATCAGGCGCGTGGTCTCGGCGAGCGTCTTGCTGGCGCCGGCCTGCGCCTGTTCCGTCATGTCGTGTGCCGTCCGGATCAAGGTGTCGCAGATTTTCTGCTGTTGAGAAAGCGTCTGCACTCCGGTCTGCTTCCACTCTTCGGCAAGCCCCGCAGCCATCGTTTCCAGCGATTGTGTCCATGCCTGCTGCCGCTGTTTGTCGCGCTCGGCCTGATCGGTCTGCAGGTTGGCGTAGGCATTGCCGACCTTGTCCACGAGCGCGCCTGAGCGCTGCTCGAATGTCTGGTTGAATGCAGTCAGCGAGCGAGTTACCTCGGCGGCGACACCGGCGCTTGCCTGTTCATGGGTCGCGAGCGCCTTGGACCAGGTGCCTGCCACGGCGTCTGCAGTTTCGCTGAAGCGCACGGAAAAGCCGTCGAGTTGCGTCTGCATCGTCCCGGCCATGCGTTCGTGCATCGCTTTCGCTTCCTGCGCAATGCCGCTCATTGCCGTCTCGACTACCGGCTTGATACTTTCGCCGGCAGCATGCGCACTCTGGGTCAAGCTTTCGCGCAGCGATAGCCCGACAGTGCGCGCCAGTTCCGCATAGACGTCCTTGACGTTGGCGTGAAAGCTTTCCTGGTTGCCGAGCAAGCGGTCGCTGAGTTGCTGGCCCAGCTGCTGGTTCGTACCTTCCATGCGCTCCATCATCGTCTGCAGCTTATCGACGACGGCGGGCAAGGCCTGGGATTGCGACTGCAGCGCCTTGAATGTTTCCTGACGCTGCCAGGCAAATGAAAAACGGCGCAAGCCGGTGGCGATCTTGGTGTCCAGCAGTTGCGCTGCCTGCATTCTCTCCCGGCGGCTGAGCGCCGACATCAGACCGAGCATCGCGGATGCGGCAACGCCTGCCACCGAAGTGCCGAACGCCAGGCCCAATCCCATGACCGGCACCGCGAGCGCCGAGCGGATCGCCTGAAGGTCTGTGGTCTTTTCCAGTGCGAAGACGGCACCGTTGAGCGTGACGACCATGCCGAGAAAGGTGCCGAGCATCCCCAGCATCACCAGCAGTCCGACCAGATACGGCGTGAGTGCCGGTCCCGGCAAGCCGATCCGCTCACCCTCGATGCGCAGTCGCACCGCGTTTTGCAGTGAAGGAGGCAGACCTGCGATCCACGCATCGAGACTTGCCAGGTTCTCCGGAATGGCAGCCAATGCCGCAGTCAATCCGGAAGTCGCCTGGCGAAACCGGCGCAGCTCGAGCGCGCCGAACACATAGACTGCCCCGATGATTGCCGTCATCGCCAGCGCCAGTAAACTGGAGCCGATAAACGCCGCGCCCACCCAAACGATCGCGAGTGCGCCCACCAGAAAGGCGGCTGTGATTGCATGTCTGTTCATTGCATATCCTGTTTAAGTGCTTCCATGAGTCCGATCGTCGGCTGCAGGCGAAGCTCGACTTCGGCCAGCAGCAGCATTTGCATGTCATTGCAAAAACGTGCCAGCCACCCTCCTGCCTGCGTCCAGCCGGCCGGGTTGTCTGCCTGCTGCAGCTCGATCAGCTTTTGCTGGTGCTCTTTGTATAACTGTTCCAAACGCTTTTTTAGCAGCACCGCCACCTTCGACAGCAATTGACGCTCGCGTTCGTACAGAATCTTTTCAAGTACCGCATCCAGCTCGGCAAGTTTGGCGAGCCTCGGTGACGCCTTTGCAACCGTTTCCCGAACATTGAATCGCAGCGGCCGGATACTCAGTTCCATGTCGCGTTGTTGCGCTTCATAGAACCGTCGATACGGCGTGTAAGCCGCTGCAAGGTTCATCGGCAGCTCAAGTATCGGTGCAGGCAGGCTGATGTGCGTCCTGGCCGCGCGCGGCGAGCAGCTGTTCTTGATGGAAGTTATCAAGAACGCCTGGATGCGGCTGAATTCGGCGTTGACTGCATCATGCACGGTGGTTCGCGCTTCGGGCCGTAATTTTGGCGAAGTGGCAATGCGATCGTTGTGTACGGCAGACAGCGTGATGGCATCGGAAAATGGAACCCACGAGGCCAGTTTTTCGGCGAATCCATTTGCGGGGTTGACGGTATCTACCATTCCCAGATCAGCCAGACAACGAACCAGTTTCGAACTATGGAAATTTGTACGCGGTAAGGTGCGCGTCATAAGCGGGTGCAATCAAAATCGAAAAAAGCAGAAGGCTGCAGGAGGACTTGTCATTCACGCCACACTCCGTATGCGCACGTGTTTGCTCCTGCTTGAGAGAGGCTTTGCCATGCTTGTCGACCAACGCATGGCGTAAACGAAGCGGCGATTGTATCGCGGAGGAGGTTGGAACTCAATTGCGTAAAAGGCACAACTCCGCGCTAGCGACCTGGCGATTTCAAGACCTCGCCCTGAATCTCTGAAAGTCGGGTAAAAGCTGCGCCTGCACCGCATGACGATTCGTAAGACATTCGGGGACAGATAATTCCGGCAAACTGACAGCCGACAAATCAGATTTCAGCCTTCAGGTTTTTGAACGTCTTCCAGAAACGTCACTATTAAGCAGGTGGACAAAAGTCTTTTGACAATCAATGGCTGGACATCGAGCTTCCTTCGCCCGCTGGCGGGAGAGGGAAGCAAGACAATTGAAATACTGGACATAGCGCCTCCCGGCGACGCCCGCATATCCGTATCTTGGTTTTGCCCTATACTTTTCGGCATCCTTTCCATCGCGCACCGCGCCGCTTCTTTTGAATCTCCTTGCATTGATCACCATGATGGTGCTGGCGCACATTACCTTCACCGGCAGCCGCGTGGCACTGACGTTGTTTGCGATTGATCTTGGCGCAAGCCCGCTCAAAGTCGGGATCCTGATGAGTTTGCTTGCGGTGATTCCGATGTTTCTTTCGGTGCACGCCGGTCGCTGGACCGATCGTGTCGGGGTGTTCAGGCCTACCCTCATTTCTTTATCCCTGCTGACAGCCGGGTCGCTGCTGCCTGCATTCCGTCCCGGATTGGAAAGCTTGTATGGCGCGAGCATTCTGCTTGGTTCTGGATTCATGATCACGCATGTGGCAATCAACAATGCGGTCGGCCGTGCAAGCACGCCAGAAACCCGGACCAGCGCTTTCTCCTTTCTTGCAGTGGGCTTTTCCACATCTACCGTGCTTGGCCCCGTGATCGCCGGATTCATGATCGACTTTGCCGGACATCCGGATACCTTCCTGTCACTGGCGGCATTTTCACTGATCGCACTGATTCTCCTGGGATTGACGCAACGATCCAATCCGGCTCAAAAACCATCTTCCGCGCCGTCCGGCAAGATACGCGTGATCGACCTATTGCGCCATGGGCCGTTGCGCGCGGTGTTTATTGCGAGCGGCTTGCTGTCGATGGGCTGGGACCTGTTTACGTTCATGGTGCCGATCCAGGGCGCACGCATCGGCCTGTCGGCATCGACCATCGGCGTCATCATGGGGACGTTCGGTGTCGGCACTTTCGTGATCCGCCTCGCGATGGGAAGGATATCGCGCAATTTTTCCGAATGGCAGGTACTCACCGGCGCACTGGCAATCACTGCGTTTGTGTACTTCCTGTTCCCGTTGTTTACATCGGTTCCGGTATTGCTCGCGCTTGCGTTTTTGCTGGGCCTGGGACTCGGATCCGCACTGCCGATGATCATGAGCCTGATCCACCGCACGGCGCCGCAGGGCCGGACCGGCGAAGCAGTCGGTGTGCGCTCCACGCTCATCAATACGAGTCAGACGGTGTTGCCGCTGCTGTTCGGTGCAATCGGCACGGCCACCGGAACGGTGCCTGTATTCTGGGCACTGGCTGTGCTGCTCGGATCAGGCGGCCTGTTTGCCAGCCGCCGCAAGGATAGTAATGGCTAAGCAGATAGCCGAAATATTTTGACAAAATTTGATGTGGCCGAAGCCGCCTGAGAAGGTTGTCAACAATCTTTTGACAATCAGCGCGCTGCCGCCAAGGTCAGGTATCGATTTTTGCCGCACCAGGAGCACAGTGCAATACCCGATTTCGTCTCTTGGCTTCCTTGTGCCTGTATGCGGGCAAAGCCTACACTGCGCCGCCCAGGCGTTCGCTTATGTAATCGATGAACAAGCGCACCTTAGGTGTCAGCCGCCTGTTCTCCGGAAACAGGATGAATGGCTTCGGTCCACTCACCTCGAATTCTTCAAGGACGCTCACCAAACGACCATCGGCGAGTTCTTCCCGAATATTGAATTCAAGCGCTTGCATGATGCCGACCCCGGCCGTGGCCGCTGTGGCCAATGCACTGGAACTCGTGGTCAGGAAGTTGCCGTGCGGGCGCATCCTTTGTTCCGTACGGCCCTTGTTGAATAACCAGTCGATCGGCATGCCGGTATTTGCATTCAGCAGAACCAGGCAGTTGTAGGTAGGCAAATCGTCCGGCCGTCGCGGTGTTCCATGTTGCGACAAGTAGCCTGGCGCCGCCGCGGTGATGAGGCGTCGGATACCGAGTTCTTTTGCGACAAGGCGGGCATCCGGCATTTCGCCAATTCGGATTGCGACGTCAAAGCCTTCCTTGACCAGATCGGTCACGTGGGCCGACATGTTCAATTCGATCTTGACTGCCGAGTGCTGCTTCAGGAAGCCCGGGATAAGCGGCATGATTTCCGCCATCCCGAATGAGGGGGAGACGGTAACGCGAAGTAATCCGCGCGGTTCGGCCTGCGCTTGCACCAGGGCCTGACGCGCATCTTCCATGTCGCTGATAATCCGGCGGCAACGCTCAGAGAAAGCCTGCCCTTCCTGGGTCAGCGTCACGCTGCGAGACGACCTCGTAAACAAGCGTGTGCCCAAATCTCCTTCGAGCTTGCTAATCACTTTGCTGACGGCGGACGGAGAAATCCCCAGTCGATGTGCGGCAACGGTGAAACTCCGCGTCTCCGCCACATGCACAAAGGGAAGAATGCCACTGAACTCATCCATCTTCTGCGACCTTCGTTGAATTTTTTTCACAGATACATTTCCATCTGCATGGATTATATGTTTTTCGGAAAACTTGTATAGTGTTTTGACTGACTGGTAGATGGCACTCCCTACAAACAAGCGAAGGAATTTTCGATGAGCGACAAGAAAGCTGTTTTGGTCATTGGTGCGGGTGACGGCACAGGCGGCGCGATTGCACGCCGATTCGCCCGCGAGGGTTATATTGCCTGCGTCGTGCGCCGCAGTGCAGATAAACTGGCGCCGCTTGTAAAGCAGATTGAAGATGCCGGCGGCGTGGCCCATGCTTTCGGCTGCGATGCTCGAAAAGAGGAAGAAGTGATCAAGCTCGTTGACGACATCGAGCGTGATATCGCGCCGATTGAAGTCATGGTATTTAACATTGGCGCAAACGTCCCATGCAGCATTCTCGAAGAGACCGCGAGAAAGTATTTCAAAATTTGGGAGATGGCTTGCTTTAGCGGCTTCCTTGTAGGACGCGAAGTCGCCAAGCGCATGGTAAAGCGAGGCCGCGGGACCATCCTGTTCACCGGGGCGACGGCAAGCATGCGCGGCTCAGCGAATTTCGCCGCGTTCTCTGGAGCAAAGCATGGCATTCGTGCGTTAGCGCAGAGCATGGCGCGCGAGCTGGGTCCGATGAATCTGCATGTCGCCCATGTTGTGGTCGACGGTTCGATTGATACCGAATTTATCCGGGAAAATTTCCCGGCCAAGTATGCGATGAAAGATCAGGACGGTATTCTCAATCCGGATCATATTGCTGAAAACTACTGGTATCTACATACGCAGCCACGAGATGCCTGGACGCATGAACTGGACTTACGCCCGTGGACCGAAAAATTTTGAAGTCTGATACCTGTATTTTAAAGGAGCGACCGTGAAGAATATCAATGCAGAGTTTTTGTTTGACTTCGGCAGTCCGAATGCCTACTTGAGCCATAAGGTTCTCCCCGGCATGGAGCAGCGGACCGGAGTGAAGTTCGAATATGTTCCCGTTCTGCTTGGAGGCCTCTTCAAATTAACGGGTAACCGGTCTCCGGCCGAGTCGCAGACCGGAATCAAGAACAAGCCCGAGTACGAAAAACTCGAAACGTCGCGATTCATAACCCGTCATGGCTTGACGGCTTTCAAATGGAATCCACACTTCCCCGTCAACACGCTTCAGATCATGCGGGGAGCCGTCGCGGCAAAACACGAAGATATTTTTTCAGAATACGTAAACGCCGTTTTCGCCGGTATGTGGGAGCAAGAACTGAAAATGGACGATCCCGAAGTCATCAGGGCAGCGCTGATCAATGCAGGGTTCGACGCCGACAAACTCATTGCACGGTCTCAAACCACCGAGATCAAGGAAGAACTGCTGTCGAATACGAAATCCGCTTTCGAGCGGGGCGCATTTGGTTCGCCTATATTTTTTGTGGAAGGTGAAATCTACTTCGGAAAGGATCGCTTGCGTGACGTCGAAGAAGAAATAATCCTGCGTTTGAATGATGGAAAGTAAGTACGCGGCAGAGTTGTTTCGAGCTTGTCCTGAGTGAAGCATGCGCGGTATGTCGGGGCGAGTGCAGCATGCAATCCGTGGCGCTCCAACAGCGGACATTTTCGGGGACAGACCACGATTAGGCATTGCGCATAATCGTGGTCTGTCCCCGGAGATAATTCAGATAATTCGGCAAACTGACAGCCAACAAATCAGATTTCAGCCTTCAGGTTCTTAAACGTCTCTTCCAAAAACGTTGCTGCAGGCCGATTGCCCGTTTGGCTACTCCAGGCATCGAGCGCCAAGCGCATGGCGCCGATCGAGACCATTGCCACAAGACGTAGTGCCGAACGCCGTTCCGGTTGTCGCCAGACTTCGCATAGAGTCGCAAACAGGGCTTGCTCTTGCGCCCCATATCCGGCCTGCTTCAGGGTGCGCAGTGCCTCGCTCGAGCGCATTAGCCGGTCGATTGCAATCAATTGCTCCGATTCAAAGCGTGAGACATGTATCACCATTAAATTGCAAACCGCATCGAGCGGTGCCCGATCCGGTGATTCCTTGCGCAAGTCGGCGCGCAATGCATCCCAGGTACCGCTTTGCCAAGCCAGCAGGATGTCTTCCTTCGACTTGAAATAGGAGAAGAACGTCCGCCGCGAAATTCCAGCCTCCGCGGCGATTGCGTCCAGCGTGGTTCTCTCGTATCCGTTCGCGAGAAAGAGCATCAGACCAGTTTCGGCTATGCGCTGCAGCGTCTCACGCCGCTTTCGTTCACGCAAACCTTCCTTTTGTCCCGGAACATTCCCTATATTTTTTTGGGCCAAAATATCTTTCTTGTAAAATTGCACTAAGTGCAGTAAATTGTGCACTTAGTGTATAAAATTAACCCCGAAAGGTCAATATCATGGCAGGCTGGAACACATCCGACATTTCATCACAAAGCGGCCGTTCGGCGGTCATTACCGGCACGGGCGGCCTAGGATTTCAGAGCGCACTGGCGCTCGCGCGTGCCGGAGCACACGTAATCATCGCAGGCCGCAAGCCTTCAAAAGGCAATCATGCCGTCGCGCAGATTCGCCAAAGCGTTCCGGATGCGTCGGTTCGCTTTGAATTGCTTGACCTGGCCAGCCTCGAATCCGTCGCGGCGTTCGGTGCCAGATTGCGCGCCGAACGCGACAGCATCGACCTCCTTATCAACAACGCGGCCGTGATGACGCCACCAAAGCGTCAAGTAACCTCAGACGGGTTCGAGCTGCAACTCGGCACGAATTATCTCGGTCATTTCGCGTTGACAGCACATCTTCTGCCCCTACTCCGCAAGGGAAAGAATCCGCGCGTCGTCACCGTCTCCAGCATCGCTGCCCGCAACGGGGCGATCAATTTTGAAGATTTGCAGGCCGAGCACCGTTACAGGGCCTTGGCAGTCTACAGCCAGTCGAAGCTTGCCTGCCTGATGTTTTCGTACGAGCTTCAACGCCAAAGCGATGCAGCGGCATGGGGCCTTGCCAGCATCGGCGCACACCCAGGCCTCTCGCGCACAGACCTGGTTGCTAACGGAGCAGGTTGGTTTAGCGCCTTTGGCGTGATCCGACTACTGTTCGCAAAAATTCTATTTCAATCCGCATCCCAAGGCGCTCTGCCGACTCTTTATGCAGCAACCTCTCCGAACGTCGGGCCGGGCACCTACCATGGGCCTGACACGTTCAACGAAATGAGAGGGGCGCCCACCATAGCGAAACCTCCATTGCAGGCGCTGGACACCAACGTTGCCAAGCGTCTGTGGGAGGTTTCCGGGAAGCTGACAGGTGCGCGCTTTGAATGAAATCGAGCGCGTTCGCTATCCTGATGCACGTCAGTAAAACGCACAAGATCAATTAAAGGGGTTAGGCTTGCATTAAAAATATGCGAACCTGCTACGCCGGCTGGGCAATGAAAAAGCGGCGAAGGAATTCGCTTATCTTGACGGCGCACTGGAAGGGCGGGATTGGCTTTCAGGCGGAATGCGGCAATCACCGGCGCATCAAGGATAAGCCCGACACAGCCAGGCCGCCTTATCGAACCAGCGCAACCCCATCCCGCCGCGCTGCCCCCGGCGACACGCCCATGAATCGCTTGAACGCACGGCTGAATGCCGCCTCCGACTGGTAGCCAAGCCGGTTGGCCAGTTCGCCGAGTCCGACATCCTGCTCCTTCAGCGACGTCAGCGCTACCTGCATTCGCCAGCGTGCAACGTAGTACATCGCCGACACGCCGACCAGTTCGGTAAAGCGCGCGGCGAAGGCGGAACGGGACATCGCCACTTCGGCAGCGAGCGATGCCAGCGTCCATGTGCGGGCCGGCTCGCGGTGGATCAGCGCGATGGCGCGGCCGATCTGCCTGTCTTGCAGCGCGCCGAGCCATCCGGTTTGCGCGGCGGGGTCTTTCTCGATCCATGCGCGTATCGCCTGGATCACCAGGATGTCGGCCAGGCGGGTAATGACCGCTTCTCCGCCGGGACGCAGGTCCCTTGCTTCGGCGGCCATGAAGCGCAGCGTGCTTTGCATCCAGTCCGTCTGCGGTACGTTGGCGGCATCAATGCAGATGGTTCTTGGCAGCATTGCGATGAGCTGGCGCGCTGCGGGATGGTCGAAGCGCACTGCGCCGCAGACCACGCCGACGGCAGCGCCGCCCATGCCGTGCCGCAGTATTTCGAAGCGGTCGCTCACTTGCTCGCGCGGCAAGTCGAACAATTGATCTGCGGGCACGTCCGGTTCGCTGGCGAGGATGTGGCCCTGGCCGTGCGGTACGAGTACGAAATCGCCAGCCTGCAGCAGGCGCGATTCGCCGTCGGCATCTTTCAGCCAGCATCGGCCTGAGGTGACGACATGGAACATCAGGCAGTGGTCGATCGGCGGCATCGCCACTGCCCACGGCGCCGTGAATTCCGAGCGGCAATAAAAGACGCCATTCATGCGCAAAAAATGCAGTGCTTCGCCGAGGGGGTCTACCGGGTTCCAGAGGTCTTTGTCGTTCATGTTGGCCACCGTGATGTTCCATTTGCACGATGCTTGAGTATGCGCGCGGCGCTTTCATGCCGTCCAGATGTTCTGGACGAACGGGCATAAAGTGCCGACTTTCGATCATTGCCCGTCCCGCTGCGCGGGACTACATTGGACTACACGCAATGGTGCGCAATGACTCGAAACGGAGGCAAAAGATGGAAACTGCAAAAATGAAAGTGTTGGTGGTCGGGGCGACCGGTGGCTCCGGCCGCGCCACGATAGAGGCGCTGCTGGCACGCGGCCATGATGTCACCGCGTTTGCGCGACGGACCGACCGGCTTCAGGCCCTGTCGTCGCGAATCAAGATCATCAACGGCGATGCGATGCATCCGGACGATCTGGACCGCGCGGTAAAAGGGCAGGATGCGGTGATTGTCGCGCTGGGCATCAGCGAGAATCCCTTCCGGGTACGGTTGCGCGGCAGCGCCGGTACGCCGATGGATATCCGCTCGGCCGGGACCCGGAACGTGATCGCGGCGATGCATCGGCATGGCGTGCGCAAGCTGGTGGTGCAAACCAGCTTCGGCGTCGGCGAGACGCGACAAAAGCTGCCGTTCCTGTACCGGCTGTTTTTCAAGTTGGTGCTGAAACCGCAGATCGCGGATACCGAACGGCAGGAACAGGTGGTGCGCGCCAGCGGGCTGGACTGGGTGATTGCACAGCCGGTGAATCTGACGGACCGGCCTGACTTGGAAGAGGCCTTTGTGTCGCCGGACGGCGAAGTGCGCGGCATGCAAATCTCGCGCAAACGCGTCGGACGCTTTCTGGCAGAGGCGCTGCAGAATGCCAGGTATGTCGGCCGGTCGGTGGCGTTGTCGGCGGCATGAGTGGACGGCGCCGAGGCCGATATTTAACGTGGCGCGACAGACTGCGATTATTCACGCTTGTGAGGCCGCCTGCGCACCATCAGCGAAATCGGTGCAATGAGGTTGAGCAGTGGGACCTCGGAGCCGGGTCTTGTCTTTTGCCTCCAACATAAACGCAAAAGGCAAGACCTCGTATATTGACAGAGTCGGCCAAACGGATTGCAATTTTACCGTTAAGCAGGCTGAACTCCCAGACATCGGCGAGACATTCGATTCTTAACCTGCATCACCGGCTCGATCTCCACTTTCGCCTCGAACGCCATCGTGGCGATTATCTTGCTTACCCGCGACACCGACAACCCAAGCGCTCTTGCAATGGCCGTCATCGGATGACTGCCTTCATGATAAGCCAACGCAATTGCCGCATTTCGATTGGCGCACTGCGGTATCCCATCGCTTCAATCCTTGCCCTGTGCATCTACGGGGGAGGCAAAAGTGGAGCCTGCCCCCGAGTTTCCTTATTGCAGTTTTCTTAGAATAAATTTCTCCATCGTTTCATTTCCGTATATTTGTAATACCGGAATATTGAAAACCCCCTGTAGGCCTACTTGGGCAGCCCGGTTCTTCAAGGCCCTTGCATGATAGGGATGATGGTAAAAAATACTTATATTGGTATTAGGAGATACTTCCGGAACGTTCTTGTTTTCAACCCAGATTTCCGGATCAGAACTATCCATTTGCGCGAGCATGTCTACTTCTTTACGATAACTCACAATTTCAGGATCATTTAATTGCGAAAGACTACTGATTCCATATAGACGCGTAACAGGAGTTGCGAATGGCGTCAAAGTCGTGTTGTAGACTGAAAAAATATCCAGCCAGCGAACGAGATCTAAAGTGGCCTGCGTTTGCATTGCCGCTACCGCCAAAACCCTCGTTGATTGCCTTTGCGTCACATCCGAGCTCGCAGGATTGGCCATGTCGTCATGAAAACCAAGCCATAAGGCCGTGCTCGCCCCCGCTGAACTACCCAGTAAAAGGGTTTTATTCGGGAGGATATTGAAGCTACTGGCATAACGACGAGTAAATTGTAAGGCTCGTTTAGATCCATTAAGCGACTTCATCACGCCAACGGTATCGTGGTTCTGAAGAAGAGGATAGTTAATGGTGACGAACGCAATTCCTTTTGAAAGCAAATTAGTGATTAATTTTCTGGTGCCGGATGATGAATAGATATCCGATTTGTCACCGCTCGTGAAACCGCCTCCATGGATAAAGATGACTAAGGGAGTTTTGGTCTTGCTGTCATATTGAGCCTTCGGGAGAAAGGCATCTAAAACTTCGTAACTCTCATGCGATCCGTAAGAAACATTTTTTGCAAAATAGGCCGAAGCGGAACCTAAGTCAAAAGGTGGCGATGTGAATGTCGCAGCTTGAACAAATTTGCTACTCAATCCAAAGAGAAGAGCAAAAGCAAAGATGCTAAAAATGAAGGTCCTTTTCATGATATTAAATCTCCTTTTTTATATTTAGAAACTGGCAATTGGTTTGAAAACCAATTTCTTGATTTAAAAACCAGATTTATTATTGGACGAATAAGTTTAATTAGTAATTGAATAGTTTTATTGCCTTTGGTCCGTTATGAAGTTAAATAACGGCAATATGGCAATGTAGGGTCAGAGGTTTTTTTTTGCGATTGCATCGGTGGCGCGCCTGCTTGCTCCAAACAGCGATTGATGATGTCTCATTGCATCTCCTGTAATAGTTATGTAAGAGGCCAGGTAATCGCCGAACAAGCTTCCTGTTTCTTGAAACCGTTGATCGGAAGTCGCGCGCCTCGTGGGTTGCTTCATCGAATTGGCAACCACGCCAGTGAAGCCGACCGGACTGGCGCAAGTGTTTTTTCGATGCAAGAACACTAAGCATTCCCGGGAGGATCGTCAGTGACTTTGCCAGCCAAGTTGATGACGCCGCAGGACAATGCGTTGTGCACATGCGCTGGATCAGATCTCCTCTCTTGCCTTCTCAAAAATCGCCAAGAGAAAAGAGCTGGCCGGCCCCTTTAACTTTCCGGTTACCAATTGAGCACTTTGAAGACCGGATCGTAACGTTGATGCACGCAAACATTCTGTCTGATCAAGTCTCATCTCACACGTTCAAGCATTGAAGGTATTTATCGGCATTTATCGATGCGAGGTGTTTTTGATGACGATTCTGGAATTATTCAAACCATCAGCGGATAATAAAACGGTGACAGAAGTACTCACATCTCCACCCACATCCCTCTCATGAACGCGCTCCGTTTATCCATATTGACAGCGTCGGTCCTGCTATCCGGATGTGGCGGTGGAGTATCGGTGAGTGTGGTGGTGGGCGACCATGATCATCGGGACGATGATCCGATTACGCTCGCTCGGCTCAGCGCATGCCCCGACTCCGGTAACGGATATTTGTCGCATGTGTATGGCTGCATGACTGGCGTGGCAACCGGCCAAGTCAGTTACAGCAACCAGATCTGCTCGCTCCTCATCAACGAGTCCGGGCGCATAACACTCGGTATCGCGGGCAGCAATTACGGCCAATCGTTTTACATTTATTCGGACGACGCTTATTACACCAAATTGCCAGGCGTGGTGCGAGGCAGCTTTACGCTTGATGCGACAAATCAATATCGCAACTTCTTCATGCATGTCGTCTGGCCGGGTGCTGTACTCCCTTCGGGAGCAAGCGTGGCGACGATGTCAGTCTCGATCGGCACGCTGTCCTGCGACTTCGTGCTCTAGCGCGTGCACCTCAGGTAGAGGCCTGTTGAAATGATCAGATTTTCTTGGATGAAATTAAAGAGCCCGGCTCGCATTAAAAAATCGGCGAACCTGGGCTCTTTTACTCCCGCATGCCTATTTCTCATGACGATGTGTACAGTCGGAAAGTCAGACGCCGCGCTCAGTCGCGGTAGCTTGGATCGATTCGATCGAGCTTGCGCAAGAGGCCCGGCCAGGCCAGCATGCCGCCCATATTCAGCAGGTTTTTCTCGGCCATCATCCGCGCGCCGTCGACAATCTTCTGCGGTACCTGGATCAATTTGCCGCCGGCCTGCGCCTGGATCTGCACCTCGCACGCCTTTTGCAGCGTGTACATCAACAGGAAGGCGTCCGGCACACTGCCCGCACAAACCAGCAAGCCGTGATTGCGCAGGATCATGAAGGCGGCGTTGCCGAGATCGCGTGCCAGCCGCGGCCGCTCTTCCTCGGTCAATGCCACGCCTTCATAGTCGTGATAGCTCATGGAGGCCAGCGGGAATATTGCTTGCTGGGAGATCGGCAGCAGCCCACCTTCCTGCGCGGAGACCGCGACGCCCTGTGTGGTATGGATATGCAGCACGCAGTTCACGTCCGGCCTTGCCTCGTGGACGGTCGAATGGATATTGAATCCGGCAGGATTGGCCTGGTGCGGAGAATCGCTGACCTTGCAGCCGTGGTGATCGACTTTCAACAAACCGGATGCGGTGATTTCCTCGAACATCAGTCCGTACGGGTTGATCAGGAAATGATCCGGCGCATCCGGCACCCGCATCGAGATATGGGTAAATACCAGATCGTCCCAACCGTACAGCGCGGTCAGCCGGTAGCAGGCTGCGAGATCGACGCGAGCCTGCTGCTCTGCATCGGTGATGGAGGGAAATTGAGGTTGACGTGCGTGAACGGCGGTTGACATAATGGTCTCCTGTTATCGGTTTTGATACAGCCTAAGACCTTCGCCGAACTAAATCTGTCAGATATTTGCACTCCGAGGAATGGTTGAATGGCCCAGCTTTCGCCCGCTCAGATCAAGACGATGCTGGACAATCGATGGTTCGGAAAACTGCCCGAGATCGTCCGCCAAGAAGTGCTTGACCGCGCACGGCTGCGTCACCTGAAAAATGGCGAAGTGCTCTTCTTCAAGGGACAGGCGCCCGACGGGTGGTATGCAGTAGTCGAAGGCGCCATCAAGACCGGATCGACGTCTCCCGACGGCAAGGAGGCCATTCTCACCTTTGTGGAACCGGGCACCTGGTTCGGCGAAATTTCCCTGTTTGACGGATTGCCGCGTACACATGACAACACGGCGCATGGGGACACAACGGTGCTGGTAGTGTCCATCACCGATTTTCGTGCCGCACTCTCAACGTATCCCGTGCTCTATTCGCACTTCATGGAACTGCATTGCCAGCGGATCCGCTTGATGTTTGCGGCGATGGAGGAATGGAATACGCTACCGCTGGAAGATCGACTGATGCGCCAGTTGCGGCACCTTGCCGACGTCTACGGCAAGCCATGTCCCGAGGGTATCGAGATCAATCTGCACCTGCCGCAAGAAGATCTGGCGCAGCTTCTTGGCGTCACGCGACAACGGGTCAACCAGAGCTTGAAGTCATGGGAACGCAGCGGCTGGGTTCAATTTCACTATGGGAATATATTATTGACGCGTACCCTGCTGGACATGTCGCCCGATTCCCGTCCCTGGGCGGGATCGTCGAAACGCAACGGCGGCGCATGACGCCACGGCCGATGCCCATGGCCCCATGAAGCTGCATCAAGCAGGGACCTCAACCACCTTGACGGTAACGCGATCGCGTCCGTACTCTTTTGACTCATAGAGACATTTGTCTGCCTGCTCCACGACCTCGGTCAGGCTCATTTGGCCTGCCCGCGGGATAACCGCAACGCCCAGGCTTACCGTAACGACGCCCGCGGCGGATTTTTCATGGGGAATGCCAAGCGCGCGGATATTCTGGCGAATCCGTTCCGCAACGCTTCGGGCTCCCTCGACGGTGGTGGCTTGCAGGATGACGCCAAATTCTTCTCCGCCATACCGGCTCACGCTATCGCCATCCCGGCACAACGCGCCGGTAATGGCTTGAGCCACGCGCCGCAGGCAATCGTCGCCGGCAACGTGACCATAGGTATCGTTGAATTTTTTAAAGTTATCGACATCGATCATGATGACCGCAAACGGCGACGGATTATGGACCACCTCACCAAGCATTTTGTCGAAATAGCCCCGGTTGGTAATCTCGGTCATCGCATCACGGTCGCTTTTCTTCTCCAGGACCTTGTTGCGCTCACCCAGCAAGCTTAACGCCACCTCCAGTTCGCGTTCCTGTGATAACTCCCTTAGCCTGCGCTTGAAATTGGTTTTGGAAATGGCGATGGACAGAAGGCTCAGGATGACAAAGTAAACCAGGACGTTCGTGTATTCAGGATTGAGACGGGCAAAGGTGTGCATGGTGTAGCCGGCGGCCACGAAACCCACGGCACAAATGAACGTAGACAGCCACACCGGAATATAAGTAAAAGCCATGAGCCCAAAAAGAACGACGGTGTAGGCGAGCAAGCTAGGTTTAACTATCAACAGCATGCCCTGGAGGTAGCCTATGGAGGCCATCACGACGACCATGCTTGTAATAAAGAGCCCATGTTTTACCCGGACGCCAACGGAGTTGCTGTGAAGCCCCGCCAAAAGAACCATCAGGAACAGGACGATGATGATCCGGACAAAAAAGAATTCCCGTACCGCCTCATCAATTGGAGTTGCACTGTAATAGTGCGGAAAATGTTTTAAGAGCCTAGCCGCGTCATAACTCAACAGTTTGAAGCCGGTAATCGTAAACGCGATAAGCGCTGCCACCAGGACCCACATGATGATCCGCAGATTTTTGGTGTTCTCGTCATGAAACTCAGGTTTCACAACGATTCTCCCGAATAGTGATTTCATAACTGCCGATGAGGTTTGTAAGATACGGATAAAGTATATTCTTAACTTTCCCTACGGCAAGTTTTTTGACGGGCAATTTCGACTGCCCTGAACAAGTGTTACAAATCCGCATCTGATGACGCGCATATTGCAGGAAGCCGGTCAGTGCGCTAAATAATCTGCGTCGTTGCAGTGCATGGGAGACCTGGCACCACTTTTCCGCGCCGGATCAAGCCAGGCTTTTCCGGAATTCCTTCGGCGATACGCCCTGGATCCGCTTGAACGCCTTCGAAAACACGAACGAATCGTTGTAGCCCACCGATTCGGCGATCCTCTCCACACTGTCGTCGGCGGTGCGCAACATGTCCATCGCACGTTGAATCCTCAACTTGGTCAGGTAGTGGGCCGGTGTGTCGCCGGAGATGCGCTTGAATTTCTGCGCAAACGCGGCGCGCGAAATGCCGGCAGTGTCCGCGAGGTCGTCCACGCTCCAATCCCTGGCCGGTTCGGCATGCATCGCAGTGATCGCCTTTTGCAGGTGCGTGTCTTTCAGCGCACGGCGCCACGACTGCCCTTCGCCTTCACGCTGCGCGATCCACTCTCGCAAGATGTAATGGAACAGCATGAGATGTATTTGATCTTCCGAAAAAATGAATGACATCATGATTCGTTTATTTGTGGGTAATCCTCAGCCCGGCAAAGCCGGGGGATCTCCTATGTTGGTTTAACCACTGCCTCCGATGTCTCGGATGCGATAGCAGCGTAAATCTATGCACTCACGCACGGTTCCTTCCGGTGCGCAAGTGCAGCGCTCGTGGCCTGATCAGGTGCAGGCCGTCTTCTTCCGTGCAAATAATTATTCCAAATTTTCCGGTTTCACCGTTAATCGTATACAATTTTCAATCAATTGCCCGCCCTACCGATGTCTCCCTCTCTTGCACTCACCATGTTGCGCCGCTTGCAGGCCGCCGCTCACCGGCATGGCGGAGAATGCTTGGCAACCGCCTATCGTGGTCCTGAAGAAAAATACCCTTTTCGCTGTGCGCAGGGGCATGCATGGGCCACCCGGCCGGCAAACATCCGCAATGGCAGCTGGTGCCCGGTTTGCGCAGCCACGACGTATTGGGACAAGGCCCGGCGCGCCTCCCTGCACCGATTGCAGACGTTGGCCCATCAACAAGGTGGCGCATGCCTGGCACCGGCCTACTTGGGTTCTGTGCACAAACACGCATTTCGTTGCGCCGCGGGCCATATCTGGGAAACCGAACCGCGCTTTATTCAGAAGGGACATTGGTGTCCGACCTGCCACTATCTGCAAGCGCGGCTTGAGTTCGAGACAATCCAGGTATTGGTGCAGCAAAAAGGCGGCCGCTGCCTGTCTGACATCTACGTGAATTGCAAGACCCCGCTGCTGTTGATGTGTGCGCAAGGCCATACGTTCTTGCAAAAGCCCTCGGCGTTGCAACGGGGACACTGGTGCCAGCAATGCGCGCATCAGCAAATGCGGAAAACGATTGTCGATATGCAGGCAGCAGCACGGGCCCGCGGTGGCGCATGTCTGTCAACGGCATACATCAATAATAAAACCCACTTGTACTGGCAATGCGCCGATGGCCATGTATGGCGGGCAACGCTAGGCGCGATTACGGGCAGCCGCAAGCAATGGTGTCCGCAATGCAGGGCGGGCCGCACAAAGAAAGAGGCGCAGCGTGAGCGCATCGCACAAATGAACATGGAAGGGACGGGTCCATTCCGATGAACAATCCATGACCGTAAAGCACAAGGCAATCGGCGATTATGCCGGTTGTAAGGTACGTGATATGGCTCGGGTCAAGATCAGCAAAGATGAAAGAAAGCAGTCAACGATCACCAGCACAGGTGGTCAATACAATTGACCCGCGTGCCGGTGTGGGCGGACCTCTGGCGCTGGTTTTGCGCTTTTCACGCACCTATTTTGTTTAGAGCGTCACTGTTCTTCTTCGGAAGCCTGGACCAACCGGCGCACCGGTTATCTTCGCTTCATGCATGACCGGGATCCTCCCTAAAAATCCCATGAACATGGGATAGCTTTTTCAATGAACCGTGATCCTGCCACAATCTCTTGCCGGAAATGCCGCGGAAGGCATAAAGCACGGTTGATTGCTGGTATGCTCCACCACTGTTCAAAACAGTAATTTTTAACGGAAGCGATGCCGAAGCGCATCTCTATAAAAATATCAGGGAGTGTTTGTGAACCACACCTTACACCTGCGCTGGGGAGCGGCGCTGCTGATCGCCCTGGCCGCGTCTGCGGTCGCCGCACCGAAAGACAAGAAAGAGAAAGACAAGGGGAAGGTCGACGTCAGCCTGACGGCACCGGCCGCGCATGCGAGCTACACGGCACCGGCGGCGATCGTCATGGCCGCCCATGCCATCTCCGATCAGCGCAATCATCCGGTCGTCAAAGTCGAATTCTTCCAGGGGTCGACACTGTTGGGCACGGCAAGCAGCGCCCCATACAGCTTCACCTGGACCAATGCAGGGGCCGGCAATTACCGCATTTCGGCCACGGCCACGAATGACAAGGGCGATACCGCCACAGCGGATCCGATCGATATCAATGTGAATGCGCCGCCCACCGTTGATTTGGCTGCACCCGCAAACCACGCCAGCTACATCGCCCCAGCGCACATCGTCTTGACCGCCAATGCCGCCGACAGTGACGGCAGCATCGCCAAAGTGGAATTCTTCAGCGGCGCCACCTTGCTTGCCACGGTCACCCAGCCGCCCTACCATTTCGCCTGGACGGACGCCCCTCCAGCGCACCATTCCCTGACGGCCAAAGCGACCGACAATCAGGGGGCGAGCACCCTCTCCAGGGTAGTGGCCATCACGGTCGTCCCCAACCAGTTGCCCACCGTCAGCCTGAGTACGCCGACCCGCGACCAAAAGTTCGTTGCCCCGGCAGGCATCCTCTTGAACGCCACGGCAAGCGACGCGGATGGCAGCATCGCCAAAGTCGAGTTCTATCAAGGCAGCACACTCATCGGCACGGTCACGGACACGCCGTTTATGTCCTACTGGACGAATGTACCGATCGGCAGCTATAGCTTGCGGGCCAAGGCTACCGATAACCTGGGAGGAACTACCACATCGGAGGCCATTCAGATCGCCGTCGTCGCGAATACGCCACCTTCCATTACCGTTAGCGCCACGCCCTCCACTGCAACGGCGCCAGCCAGCGTCCACCTGACTGCCAGCGCGACGGACACGGACGGCAGTATCGCCAAGGTCGAATTCTTCAATGGCGCGACGCTGCTGGCCACCGTTACCCAGGCACCGTATGGTTATGACTGGCCGAACGTTCCGGAAGGGAGCTACACGATTATGGGCCGTGCCACCGATAATTCGGGGGCGGTCACGAGTTCGGCTTCTGTGATGGTATCCGTCACCACCGGCCAACTGCGGCCCTACTTTATCGAAACCGATCATCTGAATACGCCGCGGCGCATCACCGATCAAAGCAACAATGTGGTGTGGCAGTGGCAGAACAACGATCCGTTCGGCAACAATGTGCCAAGCAGCAGTGCCGGATTCGAATTCAACCTGCGCTTTCCGGGACAGTACTTTGACAGGGAAACCAATCTCCATTACAACTACTATCGCGATTACGATCCGAGCACGGGGCGGTATGTGCAAAGCGATCCGATCGGGCTGGAAGGTGGCATCAATACGTTCGCCTATGCTTTAAATAATCCGATCTCATGGGTGGATCGGCTTGGTTTAGATGTCTATCTATGCAGTCAACCTGCGCTCGGGTTCTTGCCAGTTGATCATCAATGGCTAAAAACGGATACTGTTGAAGCTGGAATGGGTGGAACGCGGGGGAATGAGGCTGGTAATCAGAGCGGAGATTGGCCAGGCGATCCGGTGAAGGTCGCTGATCATAGCGGACGAAGTAAGCAAGAAGGGGCTTCCTGTGAAAAGGTAGAAGGGGTCGACGAAAAAGCGGTGAACGACCTGCTAAAACTTGACCGTCCCCTTGGACGTTGGGGACCAACGAACCAATGCCAATCTTTTGTTAATGATGTTCTCAGCAAAGGGAGACGCTCCAGTAGCGGCGCGGTCAAATGACTAAACTTAAGATTAAATATTTTTTATTAGGCGCGATTATTGCCGGGCCACTTCTTTTTATTCTCCTGATGAGTTTGCGTGGTATTGGCGACAAGCCTAGTCTGGACTATATGGCTGTTGAAGCCGCAGCTAAGGGAATTCATTGTCCCGATGGTGCAGCGTGGGAATATGGCAACTGGGGAGAATCTGGCTGGGTGGTGGCATGTAAATTAAACCATGGCCCCTACATTGCGGCTGAACACGGCCATGTTGTGATCAAGAGTGAATACTCCATGGGGAAGCTAATTGGAGAGACAAAGGTATTTGATGCATCAGGAAAAGTGGTGAAATCAGAATCCAATAAGTAATATTGTTCTAGCCTATAGGTCGCAATGCGTTGCGCCGAATGAATAAACAACGCCCGCTGTCGCGGGCGTTGTGCATTGAGGCATACAGGATTTATTTGCGCAAGGAGGTATCCTCTGGCTCGACAAAGCCGATCGAGCGTTTCTTCGGCAGCGGCTCGACATCCTTCTGCGAATGCTCGGCGTATCGCTCTCTTCTTCAATAAAAAAACCTCCTCTTTCCGGTGTTCATCGGATGCAGAGGCGGTTTCTTTTTTAGCCGCCAGGAAGGCGGCGCTCATTGAGGCGGTGTGCTTACTCTGTCGTGATGACCAGACACCCCATCATCACGCGCACGCGGATGCGTGACTGCGGCGTAAATCCCGCTTGCGCCAGCCACTCAAACTCTGCACCACCGCCACGTAGCTCTTGCCCTCCTTCAAATTGGCCAAACCGAGCAAGCGAAGACGCCGCCGCGCATTGGCTTGCTTGCGTGCCAATCAGGATCAAGCGATTGGCGATGCTCTGCCGTCGCCCTGGCGGCGCAAGCCGCCCCAGAAGAACGTTGGCGCCGCTTCGTGTCCAATGCGTTGCACAGATTCGTGGCTGCCGATGCTCCGGCGCCAACCCCTTGCTGGCTCACGTTGCAGGCGATCCGTTTGACTGCCCGGGTGACGGCCAGCGGCATTCCATTCAGGCTCGTGGCTCAAGCTCCAGGCCCCTTACCGGACTTGCCGCCGCCGTCGACACTCATGCAAAACAACGCGCCAGATCGAACGGTTGGTGCTCCTTGAGAATGTGGTAGCAGGCGCGCGCCAACTTGTGCGCCAGCGCCTTGGTCGCCACCATGTTGTTGGTGCGCGCCTTCTTGCGTTGGTAAAACTGCTTGGCCTTCGCATTGAAGCGCACCGCGAAATTGGCCGCTTCGATGTAGACCCACGACATATACTTGTTGCCGTTCTTCGCATTGCCTTGGCCTTTCTTCTTGCCGTTGCTCATGTGCTGGCTATCGACACAGCGTGCATACGACGCATAGTTGCCCGCAGTGGCGAACCGGTCGATGGTGCCGGTTTCGAACAGGATGACGGTGGCCAGGATCGGGCCGATGCCGGGAACACTGGTCAGCAAGGCATAGTCCGGCTCGGCCGCCACGCATGCCTGCAGACGCTTTTCCAGCAGGTCGACTTGTTCGCACAGCGTGTTAATGACCGCCAGGTTGCTCTGGATCGCCAGTGCCACATCGGCCGGCGAAGGCATCTGCGCAATGTCGTCGATCGACATGCGCTTGATCTGGTTGCTGGTGAAAATGTGCGAACCTGGTCCCTTTACTCATAAGTCAGAAATATAGGCGACACTTGGATGCTTGAAAAACGAACGGACCAACGCAGGCTTGTTGCCGATGTCGGCAAGCTGTGCCGCCACGCGCTCCTGCAGCTTCTCACCCGCCTGCAGCGGTCTGCGCGCGTTGCCGGTGCGCTTGGCATGGCTCCATACCAGTTCATCCGGATTCAGGTCAGGCGCATAGCCGGGCAGATAATGCAGCGTCAGTTTGCCTTCCGTGCTCGCGACATAGTTTCTCACCACCGCCTTCTTATGCGCGGGCAGTCCGTCAAGTACCAGGTGCAGCGGCTTCCTGCGGCGGTACATCAGCTTTTCCAACAGTTCCACGAACAACTCACCCGTCAATGCGCCTTTATACGTATCAAACCAGAATGCGCCTTTGACGTTGACGGCCGAAGCCGCGCTGATGCTCTGCCGTTGTCCCGGCACCTGCACCACCGGCGTTTCGCCTTTCACACCCCATGTCGTGCCTTGTACCGCATCGGCGCGAAAGCCGGATTCGTCCCAGAAGTAAATGTCCGCCTTCTCTCTCCTGGCGCGCCGCGCAATGGCGGGGTATGCCTCGCGCTGCCAGCGTTCGATCGCTTCCGGATCGCGCTGGTACGCACGTTGCAACGGCTTTTGCGGCGTCAGTCCCAGGCGCGCCAACAGCCCGCCAATCGACGCCAGACTCAACGTGACGCCAAATTCGCGATGCACCAACTCCCGTACGATCTGACGCGTCCACAGTCCGAAGTCAAATCCATATTGCATTGGATTTTTGCCTCTTATCCAGCGAAATACCTGCCGCTCCTGCGCCGCATTGAGCTTCTTCGGACGCCCCGTCCCCTTGCGCGCCCCCAGCGCCCGCAACCCTTTGCCACGCCCCGCGGCAGCTTTCATCCAGCGATAAATCACGCTCCGGTGAAAGCCATAACTGGCAATGACCGCGCTCGGCCGTTCGCCTTCACGAACCCGCTCGATTGCCATCTTGCGGATTTCTTCCAGCGTCCCATGATCCATTCTGCGTCCGTCTCGTTTCATGCATATTCTGATCATGATGAAAATGTAAAGTTCACAGAATGTCGCCTAAATTTCTGACTTATGAGTAACTACAAGAGAACCCGGTCGATGCAATCAAATGATCTCATTGATGCTTGCCGGGTCGCTCGATCGGTAGCCCATACGGAATCCACCCCAATGCTTGCCGTTGACATGGATCGGCACCGACAAGTCGTGCACCACTTCACCGGTGTCGCGCTTGTAGGTCTGCAACAGGAATGACTTCATACTCGATCCGCATCGTGAGCCGGTGCGGTCGTTAAAGATGCGCTTGGTGCGGTTGTTCACCAGATCGATGTCATAGTCGCCGGTGAGCGGTTGGGAGAATTTGCGATTGTGTGTGGGGAAGTAGCCGTTATTGTCGACCGCGCCGGCATACACAAGGTGCGGCATCTCTTCCAGTACTTTTTCCTGGATCGCGGGCAGCACGCGGTCGGTAAAGGCATCGAACGCCGTCGAATGTTTCTCGGGATTGGTGTTCGGAATGGGTGTGTATGTGCGGTCGAAGAGCGCGGCCTCGCTGATATCGCCATTCGCGATTGATGCCTCGAACAACTTGCCGACCATCTGCGAAACCCGATGGGCGGCGACTCGAATATCGTCATGCGTGGTGCGGACACCCGAATGCGACAATGCATCGAACAGGGTCTCGCCGCGTTCCGACAGGAGCATCGCGGATGTGATTGCCCGCGGCAATCCTTCCTTGGTTGCCAGGATGCCGTCGCGGATGCGCGAGATGACTTCGGCGATGAGTTGCGACGTCTGCACATGCTCGCGCGACGCTTCGGCGATCTGCTGAATTTCGTTTTCTGACTTGCTGGCTGAACTCTCGATACTGCTTAGAAAACCGTGCACGCTTTCAACGTTGTGCGCCGCCTCTTTGACCGTGTCTGTCAAGTGCGCCAAATCGATTCCGGCGCGTTCCGCTTCTTCATTAATTTCACGCACCATATTGCCGATGTCGTCGTTGGCTGATTTGGTTCTATGAGCGAGCTGCCGCACTTCTCCCGCGACGACCGCAAAGCCGCGTCCGTGGTTGCCGGCTCTGGCCGCCTCGATCGCCGCATTGAGTGCGAGGAGATTGGTTTGGGCGGCGATCTCATTGATTACCTCGGTGATCGTGCGAATCTGGCGCGCCTTGTCTTGAAGAAGGCTCATGGTTCCGGAGGCAGTTTGCGCATTTTTTTGTGCGTCGCCGATTTGCCGCAGCCCTCGATCCACTTCAGCGCGTCCGGCCACGCTCTCGCTGCGCACATCCGCAGCGACATTGAAGGCGCGCTCGGCATTGGCGGCAATGCGTTCCGTATTCTGCGCGGTCTGCATGGCCAGCTCGACGACTTCCTCGGTGGCCTGCAGGTCCTGGTCGACCTTTTTCTTGGTTGAGTCAATGAAATACGATGTCTCGGCCGCGCCGATCATGATGTGATCGACTTCGCCCCCCATCTGTTCGATATGGTGGAAAGTGCTGCTGACGCGCACGCGGGCGAGAAGGTTGAACACAACGACGGCAACGACGGCGGCAAGCGCGGCAGAAGGTGCGCCGGCAAGCGCGGGGCCAATCATCCAATCGGCGCCGGCCGATGCTGCCGTACCACCGGCAATCGCGGCGAACCCGAATATCAGGTGCCGAATGCCGATATTGTCGAGTATCTTCATTGCATGCCCCCTTGGAATGATCCTTCTTTGTTCGCCTCATTATTACCGTTATTGGCGTAAAGAAACAAGACTGTTGAATAGCGCAGTGGCCTTTTGCGACAAGAGGAGCCGGTACTTTCTCATGGGTATGGGATGGCTAAACTGACGGAAATGGGTATGTTTTTTTAATTTCCAATGGAATAAAGGTGGAATTAAAGAGGGCCAACTCGCATTTTCGTAAAGCCGGCGCGCAGACCAAATACCATCTATATGGGATTCGATTTCACGATCCGTGATGCTACAGTACCGGCTGGCTGGCGCCCGCAGCCATACGCTCATTGCGGACAACCCGCTTTCTTGACGCTTCGGGATGCGCCGGCAAGGATGATGAAAACAAGACAGGGAGCAGGCATGGAAATAGACCAGGACGAATTGAAACGGGCAATCGCGCGATTGATGGAAGATCCGCCGGAACACTCAACGCCAGTCTATTACTGCAACCCGCTCCAGGTCGCCCGGGAAGAATCGCGCGGTCAGGCATACGGCAAGATCGATACCGGCTTGAAGCCGGATGTCAACGCCAATCGTCCCCACCTGGGATCGCTCGACGCGCCACTATCGGTGGTGGTTGCGGAAGAGTCGAATGAAGAATCGTTCAGGCAAGCCGAGCGGCAATGGCAGAACCGGGGCAGCCCACGATAATTGAAATGTCCGTTGGTCTGCAGAAAGTGCGGCATGCGAGGTGCATTGATTTAAGGTATCGATATTGTTGAATCGCTGGGTTACCCGTACAGTGCGCTGCTGGTAATATCAATGCATTCCATATCGATTTAGCCTGCTTAGGTACCCCCATTGGTTTTACCCTACTCACTTGTTGAGTTAGACCAGGTTATCAGCACTGCCTCGCGTTGGCGGATCATCGCGATTTGCCTTGTAACCGCAGCGGTAATCGGCGTTGTGGATTACCTCAAGGGCATCGAAGTTTCCTTTTCCCTGTTTTATCTCGGGCCGGTCGGCTTTGCCGCATGGTATGCCGGCCGCTCGGCTGGCGCTCTTATTTCAGTTGTTTCGATTTTTCCGACCGCATGTGCGCGCTTTGTTGAGGGCCATTTCGTCAGTCATCCAGGCTTGATCCTTTGGAATGTCATTTTGCAGCTTGGGACCATGCTGATTATTGCTTACCTGATGGAAAAGCTGCACCACCTTCTTCAGATTCAGGAAACCTTGGCGACTTCGGACCCTCTCACCGGAATCTTGAACCGCCGCGCGTTTATGAAGCGGCTTCAGTACAGCCTTGACCTGTCAGGGCGAAATGGAAGTCCAATTACATTGGTTTATATAGATCTGGATAATTTTAAAAAAATTAATGATTCGTTCGGGCATGACGGTGGCGACCGTGTTCTGCGTCGTATTGCCTATGCGTTGACCCATTCAATTCGGCGCACGGATTTTGCTGCCCGCCTAGGTGGGGACGAATTTGCACTTTTGCTTCCAGGAATAGGCGAAGCCGCCGCACGAACGGTAATTGCAAAAATCAGGCATTCCTTGGCTCAGGATTTTGATTCCCAAATTTCACGGGTAACGTGCAGCATCGGATGCCTCATCCTGCAGGAACATCTACCTAAGATGACAGAAGCGATCAAAGCTGCGGACCGGTTAATGTACGAGGTGAAAGCAAATGGAAAAAATAGCGTCGTGTTTGCCCGCTATATTCCAGAGATCAATTGAACTGACTCACTGCGAGTTAAAATGGCCAGGCGCGCGCAAGCCGAAGCGTGGGAGCGATCTGGTAAATGCAGCGCCGGACGGCGGGAATTGCGCCCGTAAGAAATATGCCGGCCTGGCCTCTTTTCAACTTTCCCCAGCCTATCGCACGTTTTCAGAGCAGGTATCCGGCCCACGTCATTTCGGCGGCAGCGTACCCGCGAACTGGTAGCTCTTGTTCACCCAGTACTCCAGCGCCTCATCCGACTCGAAGCCTTCGGGCTCGACGTACACATAGCCCTTCATCGGCTTGCCAGTGAAATCCATCTCTCGCACGTGGGGCATGGAAAGCGCGTGCTCATATTCATCGTGGCCGATCCTGGCCATAAGCCTGTCGCCGATTACGCCGATGAACATGTGACCGCGCGACATGACGGCAAGGCCGCCAAACATCTTTCTTTCTGTAATCCCGGCGCGCGAGCGCACTGCGTCTCTTATGCGTTCAACCACCCCTTCGTCGTATGCCATAGTGAAATCCTTTCTCGGTTGAAGCCCTGCTCGCTCGCTTTTGCTGGTAATTAAAAGGGCAAGGCCTGCATTTAAACCCTGCTCGCTACGCTCAATGTAATCCGATTCTATCCCGTTGCCACTAGTGGGTCACTTGGCAACAGAAGCAGCATTGCGTTTAGGCGGTGTAGGTGGAAAACAAGGCTGTAGTTTCAAGGAACGGCCAAAGCCCAGTGCCTTCCTCCGAAAACGCAAGACGGTTTGTCCTTCGTGGTGGCTTGCCGGGTGTCGCCCCGGCGGGCGAGGTACTTTCTTTTGCGTCGCCAAAAGAAAGTACCCAAAGAAAAGGC
>Ga0209343_10000844_pt1 | contig 42693 bp, 42 predicted proteins | sample RifCSPlowO2_02_FD_184026 | JGI IMG/M metagenome (GOLD analysis project Ga0209343, IMG submission 184026) | Groundwater microbial communities from Rifle, Colorado - Rifle CSP2_plank lowO2_0.2 (SPAdes) (version 2) | ecosystem: Environmental > Aquatic > Deep subsurface > Groundwater | place...
AAAATCTCCGTGTGTTCCTGATTAATGCTGGAGAGCGCGGCAATGGGCTCCAAATCATTGACCGTCACCACCTGGTGCTGAATGCGGCGCAACTTGTCGAGTGCGCGCTCTGGTGAAATTTTGGTCTTGCTGTCACGCAGGCGGCTGCGCATCACCCGGTACAGAATCAGCGCCATAAAGCAAATGGCCGCATGGGCGTGAATCCGCTCGGGCAAGCGGTGATAAATCGGGCCAATCTCGATCTCCGACTTCAGCACCCGAAACCCGCGCTCAATGTCAGCCAGAGATTTGTAGCGCTTGACTACCTCAGCGGGCGTAAAGTCCGGTGCATTGGTCACCAGCAGCAACTTGCCATCCATCATTCTGGCGTGCTTCAAAGCCCGCTCATCGATGTCGTAGGTAAAAAGCTCGCTCTTGAGATCGACCTTCACAATACGCGCCAGATGGGCCTCGCACACCTCGCGGTAAAACTTGGCTCTGGCCCCGCCATCGGAGAGCTTACGCCCCCGCTTTTTCTTGCCCTCATCCTGATCGTTGAGTTTGCCCACCCACTGAGCGGCCTGCGCTTTCAACTCGTCAATGCGCTTGTCGCGCTTGGCACCCGCCTCCCGTGACACGTTCGGATCATGGGCAATGACCAAGCGCAGCTTGTTCCAGGCGGCCTCTCCCAGAATCTCTTCTTTGGCCGGAAGGCACTGTCCGCTATGAAACGGCTCCAGCAATTCACAGAAGTCCGCGTAGCGCCTGCCGGGCACGGCCAGAATGAATTCGAGCTTGTTGCCCCCTGGGAGCACGATGGCCTGCAAGTCAGCCAGGTTCTCTGTGGACAGCAGCCCTCGGTCAGCCACCGCGATGACCCGCTTGATGGGAAAGCGCGCCACGATCTTCTCGATGACGCCCTTGATGGTGGTCACCTCCGCCGTGTTGCCATCAAACACCTCGTGGTACAGAGGCAAGCCTTCAGCCGTTTGGACCACACCGAGCATGACCTGACGTGCAACCACACCTTCTTTGGACATGCCGTAGTGTCGTAAATCCCCTTCCTGCTCAGACAGGCCGGCCGCACGGATGGTGGTCATGTCGTAAAACACCATGGCCAGGTCTTGATCGACCAAGGGGCGCAGCAGGCTGGCCATCACGTTATCCACGTCTGCCTTGTGATCCACCAGCGCATCCATGGCGCGCAGCAGATGCTGGTGGTGGTCAATCGCCTGTAAAGAGGTGCCAGGCAAAGCCACCGTTTCCAGCCAGCGCAGCACGCCAAGTTTGGAGTCGGGGTCACACAGGCGGTTGAACACCATCACACGAATCAAGGCTTCGACATCAATGCTGTGGCGGGTATGGTGGAACACGGTGCGCAGACCATCAAAGCCCAAAGCGTTCCAAAGCTCTGTGAGCGTCCAGACATCGCCAAAGTCACGGGCGGCATCAAAACTCAGGTTTGGGGGTGCCATGGGTGCAGCCGGGGCAGTCGGTGTTTGACCGATGACACGCTGCAAGCCGGCGATGACGGACTTGAGCTCGGTGTTGAGTTGGTCCAAGCGCCCTAGCGTGGCAACGGTGCGCTGCTTGGGGCGGCCAGTAGTGTCATCGCGGTACGCCTCGACGAGTTGGACGTAGCGATGAGGGCCGGAGCGGGTGAGTTTGATGAACACACCATTACTTTATCACAGCTATAAGAATGACAAAATTACAAATCGTGCCATTACAAAACTGACGTTTCAACAGATTAGATCGTTGATTTCATTGGTAGTTGGGGTGGTTTGGGCCGAATAGCTGTCGAACCCGGGAGTCCTGAATATTGTCGATGGCTTCCAGAATATGTTGTAGGTAGTCTGCAACCCGCAGCGGGTCTGCACGACTCATACCGGCATGGCCTCGCGCAAAACCTGGTCCCTGAACTTGGCTGGCAGGCCATTGGGCGTGAGAACGTCTACCTCCATTCCCAGCAGGTTTTTCAGCTCAAAGCGAATCGCGCCGATGTCCATCATTGTGGTCTGCGGCGTGGGGTCTACCAACAGATCCAGATCGCTACCAGGCGCATCGTCGCCATGCAGCGCCGAACCAAATACACGCACGCCGCTGACGTGGTGGCTTAGCGCAATCTCACGGATTCGCGTGCGGTGCAGGGAAAGGGCTTCTGAGGGACGCATGGGTTGAAGTTTACCTGTCAGAGGTGTTTTATGCCAAATCGGCCTCTAACCCGCGTGTTATATGCGCAAGCAGCTACCAAAAACGTAGCAAAAGCTAGTCTGCCACACCCGCCGCTTGCCGCTTCACCTCGTCCAGCGTCTTGCCGTTGGGGCGGCTTTCCACACCGTCAGCGCCAAAGCATCACGGCCGCTTGTATATCTTGACCAGCACCGAGTGCTCGTCAAACTCGAATTCGGCGGGCGGATTTCCGTTCTCGGCGAGTAGCGCTTGCGCCCGCTGCACCCCGTAACCGAAGCGATTCACGAAACCCAGCGACTTGAGCGCTTCGGCAATCACCGGGTTGCGGTAGCTGTTTCGGGTGGGGAAGTTTTGCTGCGTCGCCTCGCCATACAGGCCGCCGGGGTTTTGAATTTCAATGTGGTCGGCGAACACATAAAACCGGATCGGGGAATTGCTGTTGTAGTTGCGGTGCATCACCGCGTTCATCAGCAGCTCGCGGATCGCGCCTTCCGGGTAGTTGTGCACCAGCTTCTCTTGCAGCGGATTGACTTGCACCATGGACGTTTTGATCAACAACCGGAGGCGACCGAGCAATTCTTTGAGGACGCTTTGAAGATCGCCAGCCACCTCGGCTTGGTCCACGGGGAGTTCCGTCAACGACGTGCCGGGCAGTTCCAGGTATTGCACATAGGCGCCGGGCAGGTAGAAGCGGGGATTCTTCCCGATCAGCAACAGGCCTGCGTTCGTGGCGCAGCCCCGATCTGGATCGTACAAACGCAGCGACGCCAGTTGCTGCTCCAGCGGGCGGTGGTTGGCGGCAATGGTTTCCGCATCCACCGCCTCGCGCCGGTACGCATCGAACTGCCCCAAGGCCAGCTTATCAATTGTGGCCTCCAGGCAGGGCTGGGCATCAAAGGACTTGGCCTGCGCGATGCGCCGCTCGGACAGTGCCCGCTCTTCTTGTTCATTTGCAATTGCCTTGCGGGGGCCGACGCGGATATGGACGCGCCCCTTGTAGCGCACGGGCGGCAAGTCCGACGGATGCACTTCAACCACCGCCACGTCGCCCCCGGCCAGTGAAAACTTGGCCACGCTCATCATCGCCTGCGGCAGGAGGTTGCCGTCGGACCGGATGCCAGCCAGGTTCTTGAGCAGATCGTCCGTCACCTTGATGCCCGCCAAAGAGCCGTCATCCTTGACGCCGACCAGCAAATAACCGGGCCGACGGTGATTGGGCAGGTCGTTAGCGAAGGCGCAAATCGCCTGCCCGAATTTGTCGGTGTTGTTCGTGGACTCGGTACGCTCGGCGGTGTCTGACTCAATATCAGCTATCAGCGCTATTAACTGGTCTTCATTCAGCATGGTGTTCTCCGTTTTTAAATCGGATGAAAATCCTGTGGCCACAAGAAGTACGGGCCAAAGCGACCCTTTGCCATAAACTCGACGCCAGCTTTTTCCCCCTTTGCGGTCACAGCATGTTTGTCGCCGGAGAGTGCCAAATAGCCTTGCTCGGTGGCGCGGCCTAAAAGATCTGCGGTTTTCATTCCCAACTTCTGCGCCAATTTCCCAGAGGGCAATTTGTCGCTGGCGCCATTGGATTCTTCGGTGGATTCAACGGCCACAGGAATGGTCTGGGAATCGTTGGCTACGCGCTCCAGAGAAATGCGCACTTCTTCGCTGATGCGGATGATGCGCTGCGCCTCTTCGTAGGCATCTTTGTAAAGCTGGCTGTCTTCACTGCGCTGAATCAGAATGCCCATCTCGTTGTTGTTGACCTGGCTGAACTCGTACAGGTTCAGGCTGGTGATGATGCACAGCTCTTCATTCATGTAGCACTTGGCATGCAGGTTTTTGCAGAAGCTGGTGCGGATATAGGTTAAGCCGCGCAACCATTCAATTTCTTGTGGCTGTAATTCGCTCTTGCCATAGACGATGCGCACGTCGATCTTCAGCCGGTTCTTGTCGGCAAGCAGCTCTTTCATGCGGTCGTTGAGCTTGAGAAACGGGCTGATCAGAATCAAACGGTCTGATGCGCCTTTGATCAACTCTTCAAGGTGGTAGTTGGTGCCGGTGGTGGTTAGAAACTTTGCCATTTGTTGTTTTCCTGATTGAATATTTTCTTTAAGAGCCCACCAGAAAGTTCTTCCGCAATACGAAGCACTGCTTAGTTGAGGAATAAGCCGCAGCATTACGGAAATACTTACCATTAAGTGCTTAACAATGCGAGTACGGCCCCTTTTTGTTCATATTCTTTTTCCGCGATGTTTCTTGGTCGGTTGCTCGTTCGCATAAACCCTTACATATTCATCTAGGAGCTTTGAGAGTTGAACGTCCGCGAAATCGTGTTTTTGTGGGCTACGCAGCTTGCTAAGAGCATTTACTAACCAAGAGGCAGTAATTTTTATGATCATGCTGCTATTTTCGCTTTTATAGAATTCTCTAAAAGCAATACTCTCCGAACCGCTTAATTCATTGGATTTCGAACGACAAATGATGAATGCAAGTTTTCCGTACTCCCTACCAAGGTAACCATGAACTTGTCTGAATTCTTCAATTGACAAATTTTCATAATTTTTAACTTCAAAGATGACTTGCCTAGTCCGGTAATCCTCATGAATGCGTTTCCAAGCAGCGCCAGTGCCAGCGTTGGTTGCTACTACGTCCCGCCTTTGCTTAGCGTTTTTATTGGGGTGCAACGCAACATTATTTAGATGGTAGGAGAAACATATGCCAATGGCTTGCGCACACCACTCTTCAAAATCTCCTGCCCCATCTGGTCCAAGCGGTATCCCAGGCAATGCACTGATGGCTCGCCCCAAAATTTGTGATCGCTGATCAGCATCTGCAGAATAAATAGTGACTTCATATTCATCAAATATTTCTTCGGCAAGATTTTCATCATCAAATAACTCACTTTTCCCTAACGCAGGCCAATAGCAAGGATGAACAATCAGCTCGGTATCGTCCAAAATATTTTTGGTTGGCAAGCGACCATCATGGCAAAAAACAAAGGTTTTACTAACATCGTTCTTAATTCCTAGAAAGCCGATGCTATAGAGTGCTGAAACGCTTGCATGATCTTTCGAAAGTATCAACAAATGTTGATACTCGATATGGCTTAACTCTGAACCGGAGAGCGTTTCGAAAATGAAACGTTGGACATCATTTGGAGTAATGCGGAGGTTGTTGACATTAAACTTTGAAAGTAGTCTATTTAGGCCAGGAAATACCGAGTTATATTCCTTCTCTAGGTCATCCAGGCGAGATTTGGAAATGGTTTGCGAAGACTCCGCAATATCTCTTTGGGTTAGTGTCTTTCGGCTGTGTTTTTGGGCCTCAAAAAAAGCGCCATTCAACAGAGCAATTACGTCTCTTGGACGATATAAGGTGTGTTGCAAGCATTGTTTAAATCCGCCAACGCCATGGAGTTCATTTTCTGTAAATGCATTCCAAGTTTTTATTTCCCCTGCTTTTGTTGAGTCAAATGCTGCGCGAATTCGACTGATGGCGACATAAAGAAGTTCTTGCGGGTCCCAGTGAAGACGTACCACGCGTGGCTCAACATTTCGAGAAAAGTCGTTATCGGAACTTTGCAATGAGCGATAAATGTTGTCGCGCAGAAATACCAGCGCAACGTGTTCCTCACCCATTCCTTCGCGAAATTCACCAGTGCCGTACAGCAGACCGTCGACTATGCCAATGCCGGTTGAATCAGGTTCATAACCTTCATCGAGTCGGTCTACCAATACGACTCCGAATTTCCCCGCATCTTTCATTATTTTTCGAAGCTCTACCAAAAGAGGTGTAACTTGAAGACGCTCGGATATTTCGGCAATTCTGCTCGCCGGAGAGTCAAGGCTTTTTAGCCAATCAAAAGTCAATCGGCGAATTTTTAAGAAAATTCCGCCTTGCATCTGCTGCCATTTTTTCAAGTTTGTATTGAGCAGAGAAGACTGCGCGATTATGGAGCTTGTCTTGTAATACTTCGAAAGAGCATCGGCCATTTCCAAGATCAACGCATATTTCCAGAGTAGCTTGACGCCTGCTCGAATCATTGTGACTGAGTCACCAAACAAAGAAGCTACTGATCGAAAGCCAAGGAGCTCTTCCTCTTGAGGAGCGATTTCTATGCAAAATCGCTTTTCTAACTTCCAATGCTCCGACAGTCGGTAGGCTAAAGCACTTTTTCCCGTTCCACGGCGTCCAACAACTACGAATCGCTTCGAGTCAGCTAGAAGTGCTTTATAGGCACTCCATTCGTAAAAAGCGATATCAAGCATCGCCTTGTCGTGTTCGGCACGAACATCGCCAATTGGATCAATCTTCATTTTGTCTTTGCCTCCCGTTTATTTCTTTTCTGAGTCAGGAGGCAATCAGCGACCCCAACTATCCTTCAACCCCACCGCCAAGTTAAACACAGGCTTGCTCCCTTGCACATGATCCACCCGATCCGCCACAAAGTACCCATGCCGCTCAAACTGAAACTGCTGCCCCGGCGCCGCATTCGCCAATGAAGGCTCCACAATCGCGGTCACCACTTTCAGGCTGTTCGGGTTCAAACTCTCGATAAAGTCTTTGCCACCCGCATCGGGCTGGGCGTCCAAAAACAGGCGGTCGTACATGCGGACCTCCACCGAAACGCCGTTGGCCACGCCCACCCAGGTGATGGCGGCTTTGACCTTCACGGTCTCGCTGCCGGGGGTGCCGCTCTTGGTGTCGGGCACCACGGTGGCGAGCACTTCGGTAATCGTGCCATCGGCGTCCTTGGTGCAGCCGGTGCACTCAATCACATAGCCGCCTTTCAGGCGCACTTTGTTGCCGGGGAACAGGCGTTTGTAGCCCTTGGGCGGCACTTCTTCAAAATCTTCGCGGTCGATCCACACTTCTTTGCCGATGGTGAACAGGCGCGGTGGTGGGGGCTCGGTGCCCTCGGGTGGGTGGGGCAGGGCGGGCTGGATGCAGGGTTCCAGGTGGCCGGGCGCAAAAACTTCGTCCCAGTTGGTCATGACGAGTTTCACGGGGTTGAGCACGGCCATGCCACGGTAGGCCTTGGCCTCCAGGTCTTCGCGCAGGCAGCCTTCCAGGGTGGCGTAGTCGATCCAGCTGTCGCTTTTGGTCACGCCGATGCGTTCGGCAAACATTTGCAGGCTTTCGGGCGTGTAGCCCCGGCGGCGCAGGCCGACGATGGTGGGCATGCGGGGGTCGTCCCAGCCGTTGACCTTGTGGTCGTACACCAGTTGCGCGAGTTTGCGTTTGCTGGTGATGACGTAGGTGAGGTTCAGGCGGGCAAATTCGTACTGGTGCGGCGCTGGGGCGCTGAGCAGGCCGCCTTCGATCAGGCGTTCCAGCAGCCAGTCGTAAAACGGGCGCTGGTCTTCAAATTCCAGCGTGCACAGGCTGTGGGTGATCTGCTCCAGCGCGTCCTCTATGGGGTGCGCAAAGGTGTACATGGGGTAGATGCACCATTTGTCGCCGGTGTTGTGGTGGGTGGCGCGGCGGATGCGGTAGATGGCCGGGTCGCGCATATTGATGTTGGGGCTGGCCATGTCGATCTTGGCGCGCAGCACCATGGAGCCGTCTTCGTGCTGGCCGTCGCGCATTTCGCGGAAGATGCGCAGGTTGTCTTCGGGGGTGCGGCTGCGGAAGGGGCTGTCCACGCCGGGCTTGCCGAAGTCGCCTCGGTTCAGGCGCATTTGCTCCGAAGTTTGCTCGTCTACGTAGGCGTAGCCGACGGTGATGAGGTGCTCGGCGGCGCGGTACATGAAGTCGAAGTAGTCGCTGGCCTGGTAGGGCGCGGCACTGTAGTCGCCTTGGCTGCCGTTCCAGTCAAAACCCAGCCATTTCACCGCGTCGATGATGGAGTTGACGTATTCGGTGTCTTCTTTTTCGGGGTTGGTGTCGTCAAAGCGCAGGTGGCACACGCCGCCATAGTCGCGCGCCAGGCCGAAGTTGATGCAGATGCTTTTGGCGTGGCCGATGTGCAGGTAGCCGTTGGGTTCGGGCGGAAAACGGGTGCGGATTTTGGCGGGGTCGGGCTTACCCTTGGCGTGGTGCGCGGCGTCGCCGGGGCTGCCGGCCCAGCGGCGGGTGGCATAGGTGCCTTTTTCCAGGTCGGCTTCGATGATTTGGCGCAAAAAATTGCTGGTTTTCTGGGGTTCCGCAGCCGGTGCGGCGGCTGCTTTCACGGCTTCGGGGGCAGCGGCTTTGGCTGCGGGGGCTTGGGGGTTGGCGGGGGTGGGGTGGCTCATGCGGATGATTTTAGACGCCCGGCTAGCCGTGGTGCCAGCCGGTGAGCTGGGTCAGCCGTTCCAGCGCAAATGCGCCCAGCACCGAGTTGCCTTTGGCGTCCAGCTCGGGTGCCCACACGGCCACGGTGCCCCTGCCCGGAACAATGGCAACAATGCCGCCACCCACGCCGGTTTTGACCGGCAGGCCAATGCGGTAGGCAAAGTCGCCGGCCGCGTCGTAGGCGCCGCAGGTGAGCAGCAGGGCGTTGACGCGGCGGGCGTCGCTGGGGGACAAAAACTGTTCGCCGGGGCGGGCATCGGTGTCGATGTCCTGGCCGTTGTGGGCCAAAAACATGGTGGCCTGGGCCAGTTGGGCGCAGTTCATTTCAATGGCGCATTGGCGGCAGTAGTTGTCCAGCACCAGTTCGGGCGGGTTCAGCACGTTGCCATAGCTTTTCATGAAGTAGGCCATGGCCATGTTGCGGTGGGCTGTTTCGCGCTCGGATTTGGCGATGTGGCCGTTCCAGCTCAGGTCGGGGGCATCGGTCAGGCGGCGCAGCGCGCCCAGCATGGCAATGTCCAGGTGGGCGTAGCGGGAGGTCAAGATATCGGTGATCACCAGCGCACCGGCGTTGATAAAGGGGTTGCGCGGAATGCCTTTTTCCGACTCCAGTTGCACCATGGAGTTGAAGGCGGCACCCGAAGGCTCGCGCCCTACGCGCTTCCACAGGCCTTCGCCTTCGAGCTTGAGCGCCAGCACAAAGGCAAACAGCTTGGTGATGCTTTGCAGGGAAAACGGGGTATGCGCCTGGCCCGTGGCAAAGGTGCTGCCGTCAATCAGGGCGACTGCCATGCCAAACTGGCGCGGCGCCACCTGGGCCAGTGCGGGGATGTAGTCGGCCACCTGGCCTTGACCAAACAGGGCCTGGGCTTCGGTGTGGATTTGTTGCAGGATGGGGATCAGCGGTGTGCTGTTCGCGGGGGCTTGGGGGGCAGGCATGGGTACAGTGGGTTGGGACATAAAAAAAGGGCGCACCTGTGAGAGTGCGCCCCCGGCTGGCAACCTGGGTTGCCAACGTGGTGTCTGTGATTAACGGATCACAGCCAGTGTTTCGAGCTTGCCGCCCTTGATGGACTTCAGGGTCAAAGCGCCGTTCTTGATGTCGCCCTTGTTGTCAAAGGTGATGGGGCCGGTGACGCCAGCGTAGTCTTTGGTGGCAGCCAGCACAGGCAGGTATTTTGCTGGGTCAGAAGAACCCGCCTTGACCATGGAAGCGACCATCAGTTTCACGCCGTCATACACATAGGGTGCATACACTTGCACGTCGGATTTGAAACGTGTCTTGAATTTGGCTTTGAAGGCTTCCATGCCCGCTTTGCCCTGGCCTTCCACACCACCGGCTTCTGCGCAGAAGACCTGGTTGTCGGTCACTGCATCGCCAGCGAGCTTGACCAGTTCGGTGGAGCAGATGCCGTCGCCGCCCATGAACTTGGCGTTGATGCCCAGGGATTTCATCTGGCGCAGCATGGGGCCGGCAACAGCGTCCATACCGCCGAAGAACACGACGTCAGCTTTCTTGCCCTTGATGGTGGTCAGGATGGAGTTGAAGTCGGTGGCTTTGTCGTTGGTGAACTCTTTGGCCACCAGCTTGCCGCCGGCTGCGGTCACTGCCTTGCTGAATTCTTCAGCAACGCCTTGGCCGTAAGCGGTACGGTCGTCGATCACGGCAATGGCTTTGCCCTTGAGCGTGCTGACAGCGTAACGGCCCAGGGTGCCGCCCAATTGGGTGTCATCCGCCACCAGGCGGAAGGCGGTACCGAAGCCTTGGCGTGTGTATTTGGGGTTGGTCGCGGAAGGCGAAACCTGGGGAATGCCAGCTTCGTTGTAAATGCGGGAAGCGGGGATGGTGGTGCCGGAGTTCAGGTGACCGACCACGCCGTTGATCTTGGCATCGGCCAGCTTCTGAGCAACTGAAGTGCCTTGCTTGGGATCGGCTGCATCATCTTCGGCCATCAGTTTGATGGTGACTTTCTTGCCACCGATCATGACGCCAGCTGCGTTGAGCTCCTCAATCGCCAGAACAGCACCATTCTCGTTGTCTTTGCCCAGGTGAGCAATCGCACCGCTGGTAGGACCCACGTGGCCGATGGTAACGACCTCTTGCGCCATGGCAAAGCCTGTTGATAGGGCAATGGCTGCTGCTGCGGTAACTTTTAACTTCAAAAGCATGTAGAACTCCAATGTAAATTTTTTCGTGAAATTGATTTATTCACGCGACGGACGATACTCCTTTATGTACATCGTTAGGCATAGGGTAGATACCAATAAACGCCTTGGATCATCAATACTTATCCAACATAAGTTTTGCTTACGTTGCGATTAGCGTGGCGGCAAAGGCGTTGATGGCATCCACTTCGGGTGAGAGCAAGGTGTATGCCATTCCTTCGCGCTCTAAAAGCGTACGCAGGCCACGGTCGATGGCGCGGGCCTGGTCTTCGTCCTGAAACCGGCCGGTGTGGATGTATTTTTTGTCGCCCCGCTCGACCAGGATATTGACGTTGTTGTGCTGCCCGTACCACTCCAGAATCTGCGCACGGGTCTTGGCGATGTCGCAGATGTTGTCTGCGTAGTTTTCGTTGTAGTACATCACCTGCGGCAGCGAGCATTCGGTCATTAAAAACTGCACCTGGCCGTCCAGCAGGTTGAGCATTTCATACTGGCGCTGGGCGATGAAATACTGGTTTTTCAGCACTTCAAAATTCTGCTGCCAGACCAGGGATTTGGCGTAATCGGGGATGGTTTCCACCGATTTTCCGCGCAGGTTGAGGTACAGAACAATGGCTGCGGAGAACAGCGATTTGTCGCATCCCGGCCCACCGATGATGTTGATCACCTGGGTGGGGTAGATGCGCATTTTGTTTTCAGGCAGGCGGTTTGCGACCGAGGTGTAGCTGATGGACATGGTGGCGCCCCTTGGAATGCGGATGGGTCGATGGTATGCCTTGCCGCAAACAATTACCAGGAGTCAGACCGCACTTGCGAATCCCAGGCCGAGCCGCGTGCGTTGTACACGCCGATGACGCCATAACGCTGCTCGCCTTGGTCGTTCCACTTCATGGAGCCGGTCACCGGGGCATAACCGTCAATTTTGCGCAGGGTTTGCACAATGGTTTCGGGATTGGCAGATTCGCCACGCCGAATGGCCGCAGCCAACACATACATGGCGTCGTAGGTGTAGTGGCCCGCGTAGGCGGGCTCTATCTTGAACTTGTTGCGGTACTTGGCCAAAAAGGCGGAGCCGGCTGCAAATTCCTTGGCGTCCAGAATGGGGGTGGTGGCAAACAGGCCTTTGACAATGCCGCTGCCCTTGAGCATGTCGGTGGTCTTGATGGTGTCCGCCCCCAGAACGTTGACTTTGGTGTAGTCGATTTTTTGCAGGGCTTCGAGCAAGGCCAGCACCTGGAAGTCGCTCACCGTGGTGACGATGACCTCTGCCCCCGCCGCTTTGACCTGCTGGGCAAAGTCCTCAAATTTGACGTTTTTTTCGTCGGTGGACTGTTTCACCACGATTTCTTTTTTGGCCCCCTTGAGCTGTGTTTCCGCTCCAGAGGCCAGGTCTTTGCCGTAGACCGTGCCGTCGTCCAGCAGGGCATATTTGGTGGCTGGAAACTGGGATGCGGAAAAACTGCCAATGGCCTTGGCTTGCAGGTTGTCATTGGCGACCAGGCGAAAAGTCGTGTCAAAGCCCAGCTGGGTGTACTTGGGGTTGGTGGAAATGGCCAGTTGCGCAATGTGTTTGGCCGCGTAGATGGGCGCGGCCTCGATGCTTTGCCCGGAGTTCAGATGGCCGATCACGGCGACCACGCCAGCGTCGACCAGCTGGTTGGCGACTTCTTTGGCGGTTTTGGGGTCGGCCTGGTCATCGACCGCGATCACCTCAAAGGTCACCGGTTTGCCCTTGACCTTGAAGCCTTCCTTGTTGAGCTCTTCCACCGCCAGGTTGACGCCGTTGAGCAGGTCCTGTCCCAGCGCCGCCAGATTGCCGGTGAGCGGCTGCGCCACGCCGATCTTGATGGTGGAGGGGATGTTGTTGCAGCCTTGCAAGAGAGCGCCAGAGGTCAGCAGCCCTACGGTCAGCAGTGCCAGTGTGCTGCGCCGCGTTGGATGGAATTGCATAGTGTGAGTTGTATATATGAAAGCCACCAATGTAAGTTTAAACAGGTAGTTTGAATACCGGATTTACCCTGACCGCACCGCCAGCGCCGCCATTTGCGCCCTCTGGCTGCATCCTGCGCCCGTGCTTTGTGCATTCGTCGCAAGAGGGGGGCACCGGACCAGTGGGAGACATACGCTTCACCCTGTTGCCCCTGTTTCAACCCTTTGAAGGACATGTCCATGCGTTCTCCCGCCAGCCCCCATTTCTCCACTCGACTGCTGGCTATTGCGGCCGCTTTATGGGTGAGCACTTCGGCCCAGGCGGTGCCGGAGGCTCCATTTCAAAGCGCCTTTGCGCAGTTCTCGCAAGCCCAAACCGGCGACAGCGCCGCCGTGGACCAGGCGGCTGAAGCATTTGCCGCCTTGCTGCACACCGAGCCGGGCAACCCGGTGGTCATGGCCTATGCCGGTGCCGCAACGGCCATGCGGGCGACCACGACGATGTTGCCCTGGAAGAAGATGTCCTACGCCGAGGACGGCATGGCCCTGATCGACAAAGCGCTGGCCCTGCTGACCCCGGCGCACAACGCGGTGGTGCAACGCAAGGTGCCCGGCGTGCTGGAGGTGCGTTTTGTGGCGGCCAATACCTTTTTGGCCGTGCCCGGCTTCATGAACCGGGGCGCGCGCGGTGCCAAGCTGCTGGGCGAGGTGCTGGACAGCCCGCTGCTGGCCCAGGCGCCCCAGGAGTTTCAAGACGCCGTGCGCCAGCGCGCCGCCCAGCTCAAGGCCAAGGCACCATGAGTGCGGCCACCCAACAACCCGTAATTGCGCTGCACGGAGTGCACAAAACCTACCGCCTGGGCGCGCATGTGGTGCCCGCGCTGCAAGGGGTGGATTTGTCGGTGCAGCGCGGCGAGTTGCTGGCGCTGACCGGCCCCTCGGGCAGCGGTAAGAGCACCATTTTGAATCTGTGCGGCCTGATTGACACCCCGGATGCGGGCGACATCGTGCTGGGCGGGCGCTCGGTGGGTGGCTTGGACGAAGCCCAGCGCACCCTGCTGCGCCGCGATGCCCTGGGCTTTGTGTTCCAGAGCTTCAACCTGGTGCCGGTGATGACCGTGGCCGAAAACGTGGACTACCCGCTGTTCATCGCCGGTGTGCCCCAGGCCGAGCGGCGTGCGCGGGTGGCCGCGCAGTTGGCAGCGGTGGGCCTGCAAGACCACGCCCACCACCGGCCCGACGCCTTGTCGGGCGGGCAGCGCCAGCGCGTGGCCATTGCGCGGGCACTGGTCAAGCGCCCCCGGCTGGTGATTGCCGACGAGCCCACCGCCAGCCTGGATTCGCACACCGCAGACCAGGTGCTGGATTTGATGCGTGAACGTGGCCACGCCGAAGGCGCCGCTTTTGTCATTGCCACCCACGACAGCCGATTAACCCGGCGCTGCGACCGCGTGCTGGCGCTTTTGGATGGGAGATTGCAATGAACTTCATGTGGCTTAAATTTGCCCTGCAAAACACCTTGCGCAACCGCCGGCGCTCCGCCGTGACGGTGTCGATTGCGGCCCTGGGCACGGCGGCCATTTTGCTGGCGGGGGGCTTTGCGCTGTTCACCTACGAGTCGTTGGCGCAGGCCGCCGCGCGGTCCACCGGTCATCTGATTCTGGGCCAGCCCCAGCACTTCACCGAGGACGAAGACACGCCGCTGCAGCACGGGCTGGACAACGCCGATGCGCTCCAAGCCCGCTTGCTGGCCGACCCCGGGGTGCGCAGTGTGTTGCCCCGGGTGGAGTTCAGCGGGCTCATCAGCAACGGTGACAAGTCCACGGTGATGGTGGCCACCGGCATAGCCCCGGACGCCGAGTTCAGCGTGAAAGGGCCGTTCTTGAAGATGAAAGCGGGGGAGGTGCTGGCCTCGGGCTCCGCGCAGGTCGAAGTGATGCTGGGCGAAGCGCTGGCCCGCAGCCTCAAAGCCAAGCCGGGCAGCAGCCTGACCCTGCTGGCCAGCACCACCGAAGGGGCGCTCAACGCCATGGATGTGCAGGTCAAAGGCATCTTCAGCACCGGCGTTCCCGATGTGGACAAGCGCCTGGTCTACACCGATATCGCCACTGCGCAGAAGCTGCTGGGCACGCAGCGGGTGTCCAGCCTGGGCGTGTTCTTGAACCGCATGGAAATGACCGATGGCGCCCAAGCGCGCCTGGCCACCGCCAACCCTGCGCTTGCGGTGCAGACCTGGAAGGACCAGGCCTTCTTCTACCGCTCGGTGCGCGACCTGTACAACCGCATCTTCGGCGCGCTGGGGCTCATCATTGGCGTGATCGTGGTGTTTGTAGTGACCAACGCCATGGCCATGGCCATCATCGAGCGCACCCGGGAGATTGGCACGCTGCGGGCGCTGGGCACCTTGCCCGCACAACTGATGCGCACCCTGGCGCTGGAGGGCATGGTGCTGGGGGGCACCGGCGCGGTGCTGGGGGCCGGGCTGTCGCTGGCCGTGTCTTTGCTGCTGTATGTGGTGCCGGTGGAAATGCCGCCGCCGCCCGGGCGCTCGGTGGGTTACCCGCTCAGCATCTCGATCGACCCCACCTTGTACCTGCTGACCTTCATCACCATGGTGGCGCTGACCATGCTGGCCTCCGCCGGGGTGGCCCGCAAGACGGTGCATATGCCCGTGGTCGATGCCCTGGCCCACACCTGATTTCTTTCCTACTTCAACGCGATATGTCGTTGCCCCTCCTTGCCGTGCTGAAGCACTGTCTGCGTCGGTGCGCCTCATCTCGCATTGAACTAGAAAAGAAATAGACCTCCAAAAGGAACTACATGAAATACGCTTCTCGCTTGACTTTGCTGGTTGTGTTGGCCCTGACCGGTTTGCAGGCCCAGGCCCAGGCCCAGGACAAGACCCCAGAAATAAGCGCCTTGCTCAAGGCCGCCGACCGCTTCCGCATGAGCGCCGACAACCTGCAAGTGGACACCCACATCACGGTGCGCAACGCGGACGGCACGCTCGACAAGGAGCGCCGCTACACCGTGTTTGCGCAGGCCCAACACCAGTCCCTGGTGCTGATGCAAAGCCCGGCCGAAAAAGGCCAGAAAGTGCTGATGCTGGGCGACGACTTTTGGCTCTTGATGCCGGGCAGCCAGCGCCCCCTGCGCATCACCCCCATGCAAAAGCTGCTGGGCGATGCCTCCACCGGCGACGTGGCGACCCTGAGCTGGGCCCAGGACTACACCGGCACCCTGGTGGGCGATGAGCCTTGCGGGCCGGACGCAGGTGCGCCCACCTGCCAGCACCTGAGCCTGAAGGCCAGCCGCAAGGGCGTGAGCTACCAGCGCATCGAGCTGTGGATCGGCAAGACCCGCCACGAACCCGTGCGGGCCGACCTGTACGTGCAGTCCGACAAACTGGCCAAGCAGGCCCGCTTTGTGGTGGACAAACCCAGCGCGCCCACCATGGTGACCGAGATGGTGCTGCTGGACCAATTGAGCAACCACAAGCAAACCCATGTGCGCTACCTGAACCGCAAGGAACGCGTGGTGCCGCAGACCTGGCTGAACCCCATGTTCCTGTCCAAAAACCCCGCACTGGAGTAAGCCATGCAAGCCATGTGGATAGGGATCGTGGGCACGCTGGCCCTGGCGGGCAGTGCGGCATGCAGGGCGCAAACGTTGGAGCTGGGGGTGGAGCTGGGTGGCCAGGCCCGGCTGCAGTGGACGCAGCAGCACTCCGCAGACAGCGGGCCGGTGGCCCAGGCCAACACGTTGCAGTCGGGCACAGTGGCAGAACCCGACAGCGGCGCCACCCTGGAGGCCGAGCTGCGTGCCAGCGGCCACGGCGTCACGGCCGTGGCCACCTTGCAGCAGCACCGCTGGCAGAGCCACAGCAGCGAGGGCCGGGCCTGGGTCAATGAGCTGTTTGCCGCGCACGACGGTGGTGCCTGGCAATACAGCGCGGGCAAAAAAATCGTGGCCTGGGACGTGGGCCACGGCTTTCGGCCCAACGACATGGTGCAGCAGGAGGAACGCCGTACGCTGGCGAGCAGCACCGCCGAAGGCCGCCCGCTCGTGATGGCCGAGCACTTCACGGCGGACACGGCATGGTCCCTGGTGGCGGTGAACCCGACGGCGGCGCCCGAGGCACGCGGTGCATTGGAGCCCGCCCTGGCCGGGCGCTTCTACCAGCGCGCGGGCGCGGTGGACTGGCACGGCTTTGCCCGGCTGGGCGCCCACACCGGCGCCAGCGTGGGGGCGGCCATGGCCTGGGTGGCCAGCGAGGCGTTGGAGTTGCATGGTTCGCTGCGCTACCTGCGCCGCGTGGACAGCCAGGCCATCAAGCCCACGGCCACGGGGCTGGTGGCCAGCAACCCGTGGCAGGCGCACACGCAGGAGGATGTGCCGCAACTGCTGCTGGGCGGCACCTGGACCGCTGAGAGCCAGCTCAGCCTGCTGGCCGAGGCCTGGTGGGACGGCGCGGCCCAGTCCAATGCCCAGTGGGACGCCTGGGCGCAGCGCAATACACAACTGGCAGCGATGGCCACGCTGGGCGCACCGGCCACGGCCGTGGCCGTGGCGGGCAACCTGGCCTGGCAGGCGGATGCCTTTGGTGTATCGCCCAACCTGCGGCGCAGCAATGTGTTGCTGCGCCTGAGCTGGCAAAACGGCGCCTGGTCGCCCGCGCTGGATGTGCTGTACACCCCCGCTGACCGGGGCCGTATGGTCACCGCTTCGCTCAACTGGCAGGGCGACCGGGTGCAGGTGCAGGGCGGCTGGCGCGGCTATGGCGGCCCGGCGGACGCGGTGCTGGCGCAGTTGCCCAGCCGCAGCACCGCCTACCTCAGCGCCAGTTGGCCCTTCTAGGGAAATTTAAGCGAAAAAGGCTGGTAGCCCCCGTGGATACTGCGCAAGCAGCTACTCTTTTGGTAGCAATTATCGGCCTGCGTGCCATTGCGAGAAGTGCAACGACGCGGCAATCGCGATGACGGTGCGGGCGGGTTCGCACTTTCGTGCGCCCTTATTCCATTTTCATATCAATGCGATATGTCGTTGCCCCTCCTTGTCGTGCTAAAGCACTGCCTGCGTCGGTGCGCCTAATCTCTCATTGATCTGAAAACGGAATTACATGGCCTTGAACAGGTGGCTGTAGAGTCGGCTCACGCCGAATTTTTCCTTGAGTCCGCGCAGCTGCAGGGTGGTTTTTCCGGCTTCGTCGCGGCTGACAGATGCGATGGCTTGCGCACGCACCACCGTGCCACGGTGGATTTGCCAGAACACCTGGGCGTCGAGTTGCGCCTGCAGCTCTTTGAGCGGGGTGCGGATCAGGTATTCGCGCTCGGCGGTGAGCACCCGCAGGTATTTGTCCGCCGCCTCAAAACACAGCACCTCCTCCACTGGCACCATGTGGATGGTGGCGCCCACGCTGGCCTGAATGACCTGGAGCGGCACCACAGGGTTGGCACGGGATGCGTCGGACGGGGGGCCCGATACCGCCCCCAGCAAGTGGCGCAACTGGGCCAAAGTGGCGTCCAGCTGGGTGTCGCCCGACCATGCGGGTGCTATCAAACTGGTAGCTGCTTGCGCACGCTGGATAAGCGCCAACTGCAGTTTTGATACGGTTTTTTTCAGGCGATCGGGCTGCACCGGCTTGAGCAGGTAGTCGATGGCCTGGGCCTCAAAAGCGTTGATGGCGTACTGGTCGTAGGCGGTGACGAACACCAGCGCCGGAAACGGTGCGGCATCCGCCCCCTGCGTTTCCCAGGCGTCGGCCAGCGCCGCTGCCGCATCGATGCCGCTTTGGCCGGGCATGCGGATGTCAAAAAACAGGACGTCGGGCTTGCGCGCCAGGCTCTGCGCGACTGCCGAATCGCCGTCACCGACGCAAGCCAGGATGCGCAACTCCGGCCAGAGCTTGGCCAGTTCGGCCTGGAGGGCGGCCGCGAGCAGGGGTTCGTCTTCGGCAATCAGGGCGGTAGGGGGGCGGGTGTGGTTCATATTTCGGAAGGAAAAGTGATGCTAGCCCGCGTACCACCTGCGTAACCAGCTATGAAATTGATAGTGCCCTGGTCGCCGTAACTGGTGCGCAGGCGCTCGCGCACCTGCGCCAACCCAAAGCTGCCCTGGCGCAGGGCGGGTTGGTTGAGGTCGATCTGGCTGCCCACGCCGGTGTCCGCCACTTCCAGGGTCAGTAGGCCATCGGCCTGGCAGGCGGAAATGGTGATGGCGCCGCCTTCCACCTGGGGCTCCAGCCCGTGTTGGATGCTGTTTTCGACCAGCGCCTGCAGCAGCAGCGGCGGTACCGGCTGGGCCGCCAGCTCCGGTGGCAGGTCCAGCGTGTAGCGCAGCCGCGGCCCCATGCGCACCGCCATCAGCTCCAGGTAGTCGTGCAGGCGGTCAAACTCGGCTTGCAGGCTGTGGCGGGTGGTGCGCGAGGCGTCCAGCGTGGCGCGCAGGTAGGCTACCAGGTGGTCAAGCATGTCCTGCGCACGCGTGGGGTCCAGGCCAATGAGTACGCGCAGGTTGGCCAGGGTGTTGAACAGCATGTGCGGCTCCAGCTGGGTCTGCAAAAGCTTGAGTTGCGACTCGGCCGCATGCCGTTGCGCCGCTTCGGTTTGTGCATCGGCGTGCGCCCTGTCTTCGCGGGCCATGGCCAACTGCTCCCGGCTCATGTAGTAGTAGGTGCTGCCGCCACCGGCCACCAGGCTCAAAACCAGAAATCCCAAGGCCTGGCGCGGTTCACTGGCCCAGAAGGTAAAGCTGTTGTGGGTGTTGAGCAATGTGTTCGCCACCAGTGTGCCAAATACATAGCCCAAGGTGGCGCCCAGGGGCACGATCCAGATCAGGCGATGCTTTTGCGCTGCACGGTCCGGCATCAGCAAGCGGTGGCCGCCATCCAGCAAACCCCAGATGGACAGGCCAATGCACTGCGAATACACCAGGTTGGTGCTGAATTCCTTGTCGCCAAAGACCGCAAGCCCCAGCGCGATGACGGTGTTGAGTGTTGCCGCCTGGATAAATCGCCCCAGGGTGAAACAGATCGCATGGGCTCTCATGGGGGCTTGTCCCGGAGGGTCACCACTTGTCCTGCTGCTGGTGCAGCCGGTCGCGCTCTTGCTGCACCAGCCGTTCGCGCAAGCTGCCGCCGTGCGGCACCACAAACACCACGGCACCGTGGATCAGCAGACCCAGGCCCCAGCCGAAGGCAGACACCACGGCGAAGTGGTGCCCGGTAAAGCTGGACAAAACCGCCAGGCCGGTGTTCACCGTGATGAAGATGAAAGCATGGATGTACCAGCCCATCTTTCGTCCGGCGCGTTTGCGCGCCAAACGGTCAATGTTTTCGGGGCTCAATGTGGCGTGCATGGAAAAGTTTTATGTAAAAATTTGTAACAGTGGTGCAAAGGCAAGGCAGGGCTGAAGTATGCCGAAACGGCAGACTTTCGCCAGCTCCATGCGACGAAATGGCGGATTCTGGGAGCCAAATGCAAGGGGCAATGCAGGGGTGGACAGGACACCTTCTACTGCCACTTTACATAGGGATAACCCCGCTGGCAGGCTTGACAATTCTCAACACAATCGCGGCCTGATCTCAACACAATCGAGCTCAGATTCCAGGGCAAAGAGGCGGCGATGAATGCGTTGCCAACCGTATCTCCAGAATGCGGCGTTCTGTGCCTTGTGTAACCCGACCGTTCGTAGACAAGGCGAAGTTCCCGCAGAGGAACTCAATCCATGTTTCACATTGGCTGACCGACTGAACTAACCCGATGGACCCATATTCACATTCAATCGCTGATTTGGACTGGTACAAGACTTTGTGCGAGGGGTTCATTCACCTCGGTTTGGACGGACCAGCCGTGTGCGCGCAGGCCGGCATTCAAACGGCCGTGGCGGAGAAGTTGCATGCAGGCGCGTTGACGGATGCCCTGAGCGCGGCATTTGAAATGGCGCTGCTGGAAACCGGTGACCCGCGTGTGGGGCTGCGCATGGCACGCCATCCCCTGAGTGCCCTGGGCGTGCTGTCCCATTTGCTGCTGGCTTCGGAGAATGCACATGAAAATCTGCATTTTGTGGAGCGCTATCTGCCGCTTTTTTGGCCCATGGCGACGGTTGAAATTCAAACCCTGCCGGACCGGAGCCTGATCAAACTGGGCATCCAATCGGGGCAGCGTCCCATCCATTCCTCGCTGTTTGATTTCTTTGTATCCATGGTGCTGGCGGGCTTTCGGGTCGTTACCGGCAAGCGCGCCAAAGTGTTGAAATTGCACCACCCCGGAGATATGCCCCAAGAGCCACAGCATTGGTACGAAGTTTTTGGTGACGTGGTGCACTTTGGCGCTTCCGGCTGCGTCATCGAGGTGTGTGTATCCAGCATGCTCGAACCCATTCCCACGGCCAACCCCGCCATTCTGGAAATATCCGAGCGCATCGCGGAGCAGTTGGCGCGGCGCACGGTGGGTGTGACCAGTGACCGCATCCGCAAGGAACTCATCAAGTGGTTGCAAAAAGGAGAGCCCCGGCGCAAGGAGATTGCGACCCAGCTGGGCATGAGTGAACGTTCGCTGTGCCGCCGCCTCGCGGAGGAGGGGACCACCTTTGTGAATTTGCTCGATACGCTGCGCCGCGAAATGGCGGAAACCTACATTCAGCAAGGCAGCTTCAAGCCGACAGAAATCACTTTTGCGCTGGGCTTTTCCGACCCCAGCAATTTCTACCGGGCATGCAAGCGCTGGTTTGGCCAGATGCCCACCACGCTGCGTTAACCGACCCCGCGCAATCCGGACTTTGGTGCCACTGCGCGTGGCACAAGAGGCCAATAGATTGGCCCCAAAACCCAGTGACAAACATGAAGCCATCGGGATACTTGCCCGAGTGGTCGACATACGGTCACTGTGGTTGTAAAGGGAGTGCTGAGGATGCAGGCAGCGGAATACATCGGTATAGAAAATGTAGAAGTCACTGTAGATGACTCCGCAAATGCGTGGGCACTGTGGGATAGCGCGCTGGTGCAGGGGGACACAAAAGACCTTGCTGCGGCACCGGAGGATTGCGCCCTCGAAGTCATCAACCAACACCACGCCGGATTGGCGCAGGCCATCCGCTCCTTTTGGGGCCATCCGGAGTGTTGTGCGTTCATTGAAACCTTGTTGCTCGATGGGACCACTGCCCAGCAGAAAAACCGTTGTGGATTCAGCCAGGAAGTCGCCGCCTGCATGCTCCAGCTGATCAACATCCACGAACAACTATTTGGTTCGTTCAAGGACAGCGCGACAGGCGGCGCACCGTCCTGGTTCTGACACCGAAAAATGATTTGCAGCCATCGCCATGCGGTGTGTTTTTTTGCAATACATCCGAAACCCAAGGGTTAACCCTTAGCTGTCACTCATGCACTTGTCAGGGGCATCCATAGGTCCTCTTTTTTGGCGCGTTAAACCAATAGTTTGGCCTGCGCGGCCAGTGACGAATAGCACTAGACAGAAGACACTGACTACGTACTGACAACAAGGCACTAGTTGCATGAGACAGGACATCAACCTCAACCTAACCTGGAGAATTTTTTTATGAAATCTTTCAAACTGTCTGCCGTCGCTGCTTTGCTCGCATCGTTCACATTTGCCGCTTCCGCCATGACTCCTGTGAATGACGAAGCTCTGTCACAAGTCAGCGGCCAAGACGGTGTGTCGATCGTTGCTGATCTGCAGGTCAACATCGGTTCGTTCACCTATACAGACAGCACGAACACCTTTGCCATGAACGACATCGGCATCAGCGGTGTGATCGCTGCCACGATCGACGTGCTTGATGCTGCTACGTTCAAGGGTGTTCCTACTCCTACTTCCGCACCATCAGGTCTTGCCGCTTCGTTGCTTGCCTCCGGCGTTACTGCTGGGAATCTTGAGCAGGTTATGCACGATGCTGCCACTGCGTTGGGCTACCAAGATCAGGACGTGATTGCCATTGCTATTCCTAAAGTGGACAACACCACTGGTCTGGATATCACAGTGGCAAGCATGACTACGGGTCGCGGTGCTGCTGGTACTACCAATTCCATGGGTGGTATCTCTTTGGCCAACCTGAACCTGGGTGGCACCAAGGTCTGGATGTTCGGCCACGACTAATAGTGTGTGACAAAGGCGACGCCTAAAAAGGGCGTTGCCTGGGTATAGCGCCGGGATCTCGCGGCCTGGGTTGCGAGATCTCTCTTGACATTCGTTTTTGGCAAAACCTAGCACCACGGCAGTACGCCGAACCCACCACCATGCGTAAACAGATCACCTTCCTCTGGGGACTTTTTGCCGCACTTGTCTGTGCCGCAGGTAGCCACGCCCAACCCATGCCGCTGGATGATGGACAGCTGTCCCAGGTCTGGGGCCAGTCTTTGGTCGAATTTGTCAACACCAGTTCCATGGGGTATGACTTCACACGCATGACGCTCAATGCAGATATCAGTCTGAGCGCGAATTTGAAGGATGTGCGTCTGGGTGACTATGCGGCGGCCCGCAATGGCCCGAACAACGGTGTGGGCGCAGGCGCGGATCTGGACCTCCAGTCCTTGCAGTTTGGGCAGAACACACTGAGCAGCAGCGAACGTGACCGCCTGGTGCGAGCGACGAACCCCTATTTTGAAATTGTGTACAAGCAAGGCGCCAACGCCGCAGAACGACAGGTCGTTGGCATGCGTATGGGCTTTGAAGGCATCGACGGCTATTTGGGAACACAAATGCGCGCCTTGAGTGGAACCATGCGTGCGGATCTGACGTCGGGTTCGGGTGTGATCAACTTCGATTCCACCCATCCTGCGTTCATGGAGTCCGCAGATGGAAAGCGCTGGAATGCCAATGGGCTGCTCAACACCATAGGCAGCCTGAAGCTGGGCGACGCCAGCGGGCCGACGCGTGATTTCTTTCTGGCACTGCAGACGCAAAACGTGATGTACCCGGCGGTGGCCGGTCTCACGCCGCAACAGGCGGCAGCCGGTTTTTGGCTCAACCTGCGGGACCGCGTGAGCGGAACGGTGGGCGCCATGCCGTCGAACCTGCCTCTGCCGAAGTAATCCCCATGGCACACCGTCTGCGCGTTATGACTCGGCATCTGCTGCTGGCACCACTTGCTGCGCTGGTTTGCATCTGTGGCTTGCCGTCGGCCCGTGCCTTAACGGTGATGGAGGATACCGAACTGGCGGCCGTGCGCGGTGCGGGCGTGGCCTTCAATCTGTTGAATTATTCCTTGTCGGGGGACTTGTCCCTGACCTACGTGGCGAAGCCTGCCACGGCGAATGGGCCAGGGCAATTTCTCTCCCTGAGCCAACTTGCACTGTCCCGCTCGGACGACCCCGACGCCACTTTTACCGACCCCTACAGCCTGTCCATTGAATCGCGCCCGGGTCTGTCGGATGTGATTCGCCTGTCCGAGCCCCGTAACGCCAACGGTCTGTTGAAGTGGCAATTCGCCGCCGACTGGACGGTGGGCACCGAAGACAGCACGTTCAATGGGGGGGCGCTGGTGGTGCAGGATTTGCAAAATTCTGGAGGTAGCCTTTCCATCACCTCACCGGCCACGCCAGGTGTGGAAGGGGTGGTTTTTGGCCAGACCATTCGTACCGATATCGGCGCTGTGGCCCTGCGGCCGCGTGGCCGCGAAGACGCCAGCAACGAGGTGCGATTCTCCGGCATTCATGTGAGCGACGTCGACGGTGTGTCGCCCTGGGTGCTGGCCGACGTGACAGAACAGCCGGGTATTTTCAACGCGGTCACCGAGGGAGGTAAATCCTTTCTGCATATCGGCATAGGCTGGCCCACAGACCCAGCCAAAGAAGTGCCTGCCGCGAAGATCGTGGTGGACAACATTACCTTCAGAAATGACCAACCGACTTTTATAGATCCGGTCGCGCAAACGCCTGTATCGACACTGAACCTTGGCTCCAGCAGCATTGGCAGCATGCAGGTGCAGTACTTTGACATGAAGCTGCGTGCGGGGCGCTGATATGGTGCGTACATCTTCTTGCGCCTGGCGCCGCTTCGCCCTGCTCGCCTTGGCTTGGCTTTTCCTCTGGGTGGGCGGCGTAGGCACTGCGACAGCTGCGCCTGCACTGCTGAACAACGACGACCTGTCCGAAGTGACCGGACGTGACGGCATCAGTATTGTTGTGCACCTGGAAGTCAACACCTCGGACACCAGCAGTGATACGGCGGGCGCGCGTTTTACACGCAGCTTCATGGTCAATGGAACCACGACCTATGCCACCGCACAGGGCCTGCGGGGTGTGGTGGACTTGGTCGGTTTGACCGTAGACGTCAAGGCCCGCGGCGGCCTCAACGATGGCAGCTATATCGACATTGGCTTGCCCGGTGTGGTGGCAGCCAACCAGTTTGGCTTTCGTTCCTTTGGTGTGCAGACCGACGCACAGGCGGCGGTGCCCGCCGAGCAGAACTTTGGCGGCGTGTTGCTTCATGGCTTGGCCACCCAGACAGGCCACTTTCTTATGTGGGCGAAATAGCCCTTTTGCACCGGTATTGAACTATGTGGTCCATTATTTTTCTTGCAATTGCAACCGGCATTGGCGGCTTTGGCGTGGCTACGCATATTCCTCCAGTAGAGCGGCCTGCCGAACAGTTCGATTTGCCGATGGTGATGACCGGCGGGGGCACGCCACCGCAGCCGGTGGACATAGAGCCGTTCTCCGTAGCCAAGTTTCGCAACATCGTGCACCAGGCCTATGACTACAGTTGCGGTTCTGCGGCGCTGGTGACCGTGCTTAACAACTATCTCGGCTTGACTGTCACCGAGCAAGATGCCATGGAAGGCATGCTGGCGCACGGCGAGAGCGAAAAAATTGTCGCCCGGCGCGGATTTTCCTTGCTTGACATGAAGCGCTACGTCATCACGCTGGGTGTCGATGCCAATGGATTTCGCGGCGAGATGTCCGACCTGGCAGAACTGCAAACCCCGGCCATCGTTCCGATTGACTATGCCGGTTTTAAGCATTTTGTGGTTTTTCGGGGCATCCGCGAGGGCAAAGTCTATATCGCCGACCCTTCGGCGGGGCATGTGGTGTTTTCGGTCGAAGAGTTCGCAACCCTGTGGGACCGCAATACCCTGTTTCTCCTGACTCCCCCCAAAGACAAGCCCCCGCTCACGCGCCTTTCGCTCGGCGAACAGGAGCTGGGCGTCATGGATGGCGACCTGATCCGTTCTGAGGCAGTTTTGCCTCGGCTCGACCCTACCGAGGCGCTGCAGCGTGCTGTGCAGTCCAACTTCGGCAATTTTTCCCTCCGCAAATAGCAATTGATTCAGCGACCCGATATGAAGATCCACACGACACCCCTCTTCCTCCAACGCCAGCGCACGACATTGATGAGCGTTGGCGTATTCAGCCTCATCACCGTGCTCGGCGCCATGGCTCCGGCCCAGGCCTATGCACAGGAAGCAAGCGCCGATACCGCCCGGGAGGCCTTGGGAAAAAAGGAAGGCGATGCGGACAGTGCCACGCTGTTAAAGGAAACCTTGTCCTCCACCAACAAACAGTACTCGCTGCTGCGCGAAGGCAAGCACGCACTCACGTATGACCTCACGTATTCCTATATCGGCCAGCAACTGATTGACGCGACCTTTGCGGACTCCAAACTCACCAGCTTCGCCATTCAAAATACGCGGGGCCATACCATTACCAATACGTTTTCGGCGGACTATGGACTCAAGGACAACCTGACTGTCAACCTGACGGTCCCGGTGGTCAGCAAATATTCGCAATCCAATACCAGCGACGACGTGTTGCATGGTGTTGGCGATATGTCCGTTGGTGCGCGTTTCCAGCCTTTTCCGCTCAATCGGGCCTGGCCTTCCATCACGGTGAGCGCAACGGCCCGGCTCCCGACTGGGCGCAGTCCGTTTCAGGTGATTGAAGGGCAAGGACTTTCCACGGGTTCCGGTTATGCCAGCGGCACCTTCGGAGTGAATCTGTCCAAGGTGATCGATCCCGTGGCGATTTTTGGCTCTGTCAGCGCGACGTTTGCACTCCCGGCGAAAAATCTGGACCAAAAAAGCAATGGCAACACCTTGTACGAGGTGACGCCTGGACAGACCTTCGGTTTCGGCGTGGGCTTTGCCTATGCCATGTCCTACAACATCACCACCACACTGTCATTTCAGGAATCCATCTCTGGTGGCACCCGTTTGAACTACATCGATGCGACAGGCAAGGCGCTTGAAAACAAGACCGCCAGCCAGACCTCCGCCATGATGAACCTGGGCTTGGGCGTGCGAACGTCGCCGTTGACCACCATGAATTTCGCGGTGGGTATCGGCCTGACCCCGGACAGCCCGGACTTCACCTTCGGCATGAACATGCCACTCAACTTCTAAGTTCATGGTGATGCCGTGCAACGTATCTCGCGCCAGGTCCCACGGGTCCCGCGCGTTGGCCGCAGGCACCGTGCTTGCGGGCCTGTTGGGCGTGTCCCTGCAAGCCCGCGCTGCGCTGTCTGAAAATTTGGGCACCAGTGTGACGGCCATGTCTCTGGGCAATGCTGTCACGGCGGACCCGCCCGGTTTGGACGCCATTCACTTCAATCCTGCGGGGCTGACGCGCATGAAGGGCAGGTGGATATCAAACTCCGCCTTTGCCGCAACGATGTCGCCCAAAGCCAGTTTCACCGCGCCAGAGGGGTTTGATGTGGGGGGCTGGAAAGACGATCCCGTGGCCGGCACCACCACGGGGGATGTCAGCGCTGCGGTGTACCTGCCGGGTATTGGCCCCCTCCATGCGCCGCTGCCTGCGGCGGTGGGTGGTAGCCTGGCCCTGAGCTACAACGCGCCGGGTTCACCCTGGACCTTTGCCACCGGTGCTTACGTGACGCAGGGTGTGGGTTTTAACCGCACCGATGAAGATGACCCTGCGCGGTTTGATGGCCGCAAGGTGATCATGCAGCGGCTGGTCTATATGGCGCCATCGGTGGGCTACAAGGCCACCGACACACTGAGCTTTGGTGTGTCTGTTCCGATTGCGCACCAGGGTTTTGCGCTGGACACCGACATGCGCATGCCCAACCAGATGCTGGGCATTGTGGGCAAGTTGCAGGATGCCTGGTGTGGCGACAATGGCAACGCCCTGGACGCTTTTTTCATGGGCCTGTGCGGTGGTGGCCAGGAGGGGCGGCTGCGCCCCTTCAACAAGGTAGCCTCGGCCAGTTTTGACGCCACCGCACCCATGGACCCCACGGTCAATCTGGGTGTCTTGTGGGAGCCCAGTGAGAGATTTTCCATAGGTGCGGTGTACCAGGGCGGTTCCGATACCTTGCTGACCGGGCGCTATACCTTTCGCGCAGAGCCCATGCTGGATAAATTTGCGCAAGGCATGTACGCCAGTTTGCTCGGTCCGATTGCAGCCTCCGTGGTAGGCCTTCCCACGTCGATTCCGGCAGAGCAGACAGGTCACATGACCATGCGCCTGCCCTTTGTGGAGCATGTGCAGGTGGGGGTCAAGGTCAAGCCGACCAAGAGCCTGCAGATCAACCTGGACGCGGGCTGGAGCAACTGGGAGAAGTGGGACAAGCTCACCATGCAGTTTGACCAGCCCATCAAACTGCTGGAGATGGCGCGCATGTTCGGGTTGACGGACCCCAGCAAGCTGACCTTGAAGCGGGGCTACCGCAACACCATCAGTTACGGCCTTGGCCTGCAATTCCAGGCCACTGACGCGCTGACCTTGCGTGCAGGGTATGAGCTTCGGCCGTCGTCCATTCCCAGCTCCGCCCTGGACCTGATTGCACCCTTGCCAGACATGGCGGTCAAGAGTCTGGGGCTGGGTTACGTGACCAAGGGCGGGCTGCACATTGATGTCGCCGCCAGTTACGCCGAAGGCCACTTCAGTGTGCCGGCCAACAGCAGTTGCAATATGAACTGCAGCGGCTTCCTCGACGCGATCTACAACCCCTACGGGGGGCTGGATGTGGCCGGGAGCATTCGTATTCGCTATTTCGGCGTTCAACTCACCCATGTTTTTTAAGGGACGAAAGACCATGAAACAGACAGCTACCGTTATTGCACTGACCGCCTTTTTTTTGGCAGGTGCCAACCCCGTCCATGCAGAGAAATCACAAGAGACCAAAGAGGCCCTGGCCCAACGGGTCCTGGCGCTGTGGCACATCGAAGACACGGCCATCACCATGGCGCAACGCCCGGCCACGAGCGCGTTATTGCAAGCGCGGGTGGCACTGCAGGGGCGTGTGAGTGCAAAAAAGCAGGAGGCCGCGCTCAAGTCCATCGTTGACAATGTTCAGAAGTACATCGACGAAACCACGCCCATCGTGAAAGCCGAGAGCCTGCGACTGAAGGAGCCGACGTTGGCGCCTTTGCTGCAGCAGAATTTCAGCGAGGAGGAACTGCAACAGCTGATCGCCCTGTTCGAGTCGCCGGTGAAGAAAAAATTTGAGGCCCTGGTTCCGCAGTTTGAACGCGCCTTTGGCGAAAAAGTGGCGGAAAACAGCCGTGGTGAGGTGGACCCCAGGATTGCGGCCCTCTCCAAGGAAATAGGCGTGAAGATGCGTGCAGCGATCATGTCGCCCTGATGCAATGGGCTGGTATGCGTTAGCGCAATCAGCCATGCCTACAGCAAATTCACAATGAAAACCGGACAACCTCAGCCCGCAAAGGAGCCGCTATGAGCTGGTTAAAAAACTACCAGGCGAAAACGCAACTCGGTCAGATTCTTCTCAAGAAGCGGCTTATCTCGCAAGAACAGTTGGCCAGCGCGATCGCCCACCAGGCCAGCACCGGAAAACGTCTGGGTGACATTCTTGCCGAGTGGAATGTCATCTCGGAGCAGCACATCCTGGGTGCCTTGCGCGCACAGCGCAATTTTCGCTTGGCTGCGGCCATTGCGACCGCTTTGTTGTCTCCGCTGCAGACTTATGCCGCATCGCCCGTGGCCTCTTCGGAAATCAGCCAGCACCATGTGGCGGATACGCACCGTAGTCATCTGGTGCCCATGACCGAAGAAGATCTGCAGGGGGTCTCGGCGCAGGGGATTGATAACACCTTGATGGAGATCATTTCCACAAATGCCAAAGGCAATGACGGCAAGGTGGTGCTCTCCGACCTGGTGAAGTTGATGGTGCCGGTTTTGGGTTTCCTGGACTCGGAGAGAAGCATGAAGGACGTGGTCTACGATGCCTCCAAGGCGAGTGCCATTGTCAATCCGGATGGCTCCGTCTCACTGAGCCTGCCCAGTTCCATTGGTGAGCTGTCATTTAAAAATATCCGGCCCCGCGGTTCCGACGGTCCCAGTTTTGGCAGCATCACGCTGAGCAAGATTGAGTTCAATAACACGACCATCACCTTGTCTAGGCACTGATTCCGCTATTGCTCCGGCCCGATGAAGTATTAAGCCGCGTAGCGCACGCGGCGGTCCTGGAAGTAGCCGATAACCCGCTCCTCGGGGTTGAGTTGAGGGCTGTAGCTGGGCAGATAAAACAGCTCAATTTGCGCGCGTCGCTCGGCCACCCACGGAAGACCGGGACTCAAATGGCGTTCAATAACCATTCCCGTTTTTAAATCCAACTTGCTACGAAATTAAGAGCTGTTCACGCATACCAGACGATGGCTACAGGCTGTTTTATTATAAATTTCTGGGCCATTAAGCACCGTGCTAAGCAGCTACAGCTTGAAACGCATATCAACGCGTGATAAGCTTTGGCATGAATTCACAAGAATCAACGGCAACAGGTTTGGACTACCTGCTCGGCTTGGACGGCAACATCGAATTTCAAAACGATGATGGCTATTGGGTCAAGATGGATGTTGCACGCGTAGCCGTAACGCCTGAGAGGCCACATGGCATCAAGTACAGCCTGACCTTGCATGTCGGCAAGAAGTACCCCTACGATCACAAGCACCGTCACGTCACAGACGGCGGCGTGCTTTATGAATTCGATACGGCCTATCAGTTGGTCAGTGATTTTTATGCCGAAGTGGATCGCGTTTTGAAAGAGGTATCACAATGAATAAAGTATTGAAAGTAGGCATTGCAACAGTGCAAGAGCAACGGGCGCGGTCTCTGGCTATTGCCGCCGGAACGCGCACACGCGATGCTGAGGAACCCAATGTGTGGTTCCCCTCCGTCACCGCAATGGCGCGGGTTTTGTCTGACGAAAACATGGCTTTGCTCAAAGTGGTGCGTGACCAACAGCCTGACTCGATGGATGCCTTGGCGAAAGTGGTTGGCAAGCACGCGCCCAATGTGTCGCGCTCGCTGCACACCATGGCTGAGTTTGGGCTGGTTAAATTCATCAAAAATGGCCGTACCGTGATGCCACAGGCAACCTTCGAGCATTTGTCAGTCCAGTTTTGTTGAGCCTGGTCTGGGTGGCCGAGCGACGCGCGCAAATTGAGCTGTTTTATCTGCCCAGCTACAGCCCTCAACTCAACCCCGAGGAGCGGGTTATCGGCTACTTCCAGGACCGCCGCGTGCGCTACGCGGCTTAATACTTCATCGGGCCGGAGCAATAGCGGGAGGTGGCATAGACACGCGCAGTCGGCTACGCCACGTACAGCAGCATGAACATGAAGTGGCAAAGACTGCCACCCAGCACAAAAACATGCCAGATGCCGTGGTAATGCTTGACACGGTTGCCGTTGACATAAAAGTAGATGCCGCTGCTGTAGACCAGGCCCCCCGCCACCAGCCAGGCCAGGCCCGCCGCCGACATGGCGAGCGTGAGCGGGTGGATGGCAACCACCACCATCCAGCCCATCAGCACATAAAGAAGCATCGACAGCCGACGTGTGTAGCGGCCCAGGATCAACTCCTGTGCAATGCCAAACAGCGCCAAGCCCCAACTCCAGGCCAGCAAGGTCCATCCCAAAGGGCCACGCAGGGTGACCAGTGCCAGGGGCGTGTAGCTTCCGGCAATCAGCAGGTAGATGGCGTTGTGGTCAAGTTTTTGCAAAATCGCCTTGACGCGCGGTTGTTTCACGCCATGGAAGAGGGTGGAAGAACAGTACAGCAGCACCAGGGTTGCGCCGTAGATGCTGAAGCTCAGTATTTTCCACGGGTCGCCCTGGACGATGGCCAAGGTGACCAGAATGGACAGGCCGGCGATGGCCAGCGCCGAGCCAATGAGATGGGTGACGGTATTGAGGATTTCGCCGTGGTACACAAGGGTTCCTTTGGTGGGGCCTATTTTTCAGCGGGCTGGGCCATCCAGGTTTGCAGTTGTTCGCACACTGCTTTGCTTTCCAGAAGTCCCAGGTGGGTCGTTCCATAAAAGACGCGTTGGCGTTCCTGGGGAATGTCCAGTGCCCGTTGCCTGTCACGGTGTTGCCCCAGCGCACTTTTCAGGGGGACCAAACCGTCACCCACCAGATTGCCGCTCAACTCGCCATGTTCTTTGGCAATCATGGCCGCGATGGCATAACACTGCACATTACTAGGTAATTTCTGGGGCTTTCTTGGATCGGCTGCGGGAGCAAAGCGGTCGCGGCCGACCCAGTCTTCGTCAAGCAGGTTGCCATGGCGCAGGTCGGTTGTGCCAGCGCTACGAATTTTTCCCAGGCGGGACAGGGCTTGCGAATACGGACTGGCCTCCAGCGCAACGTCCACCCAGTTGCCGGCACGCTCCACCATGGAGCCGTGGTGGGGCGTGCCAACAAACAGCAGTTTGCGTACCTGGCGCAGCCAGCTGTGCTGGGCCTGGGCACCGTAATAAAAGGCGCTACGCGCCACCAGGCCGCCCATGCTGTAGCCCACCAGGCATACCTCCTGCACCGGAACCGGCCATGCAGCCACCAGCTCTTCCAGCAGGTTGGCAAATGTGCGGCCATTTTGGGAGATATGCAGACCGGTGTTGTAGCGGATGTACATCGGCGTGTAACCCAGGGCGGCGGCCAAGGCCTCGCCGTGGTTGTGGCCGTGGCGGGTCCACTGCAATTCATTCATGCAATGGCCATGCAGCAGGACCAGAATTTTGCCCTGCGCTTGCGGCAGCGCACTTTCCAGAGACGCTTGGGAGAGTTCAAGTACCTCACCGCCATGGCGAAAAGCCATGGTGATCGTGAGCGGGTTGTTGTGGGTGCGCATGTGGTCTCCCAGCACCCCATTCAATACCGAAATAATCGCCGCCCGCTCGCTGGAGGAGTTGACGTGGTCCAGCTCGGGCCGCAGGCGTTCCAGTGCCGCGTCCAGTCCACCCCCCACCTGCTTGGTGATGCTTCGGATGGCGCTGTAGACCAGTCCGCTGGTTTTTTGCAAAACGGTGTAAACCGCCCCATGCACAGCGCCTGCGGGTGCTGCGTTTGCGGTGCCAAAGGGCAGGGGGAGGCGCAATATGTTGTGGTGCATGGCTTCCACCAGGTCGGTGACGCCCAAGGTGGCCTCCACGGCCAATTGGCTGTAGCCATGGATATCTGAAAGATGGATGTGTGTTTTTTTCATGTCATTTCAGCCAAAAATGGGAAATTTGCGTTTTTTTGCCAACTGGTCCATGCCGGCCTGAAGGCGGCCCTCCACTTCCAGGTACATGCGCTGCACGTACTCCGGGTCGTCGGCCTTGGCGGGGTCTGCATCCAGGTAGATGGGCTCCAGAAACTCGGTGCGAATCTTCGACGGCAGGGGAATGTGCTGCAGTGGCGTCACATGCAGCGCCACGCCCAAAGGCAAGCTCAGCGTAATAGGCGCCACGTCGGAGCGCAAGTATTTTTTGAGGTGGAGAAGTTTGGCCAGCCCGCGGCCTTCCGACAGGACAAACAGGGTGTCATGCCCGCCCACGGTGGCCACCGGCACGATGGGGGCTCCGGTGCGGATGGCCAGCCGGATGAAACCGGAGCGCTCTCCCAAAGTGGCCTTGTCCCGCTTGCTCCAACTGCGAAACGCATCTTGCTCTCCGCCTGGCCACAAAATGACATCGTCGCCCTGCGCAAAAGCGGCCTGGATGTTTTCGCGGGTGGGGCCTATGACACCCATGCGGCGGAAGTAGCGCCCCAGGCCCGGCGTTTTCATCAGCACGTCGTGGGCCGTGCCGTGCAAAGTGCGCGCCCCCTCAAAATGCCGCCACCAGGCGTAGGCGATGGTCCAGGCGTCCATGGTCAGCGGTCCGCCGGAATGGACGCCGATGAGCAAAGCGGGTTGCGGGGGCAACTTGTCCCAGCCGCCGATTTCCAGGCGGAAGTAGTAATCCATCAGGCGGGCCACCACGCCGGCTTGTTTGCGCATCAAAACGGGGTCAGGTCCCTGGAGTCCCTCCCGCAATGCTGCGCTCGGCCCAGAGGCCTCGGCTTCGTATGCCTTCGTGGTGGGGGTGCGTTGGGTGCCCCGGCTTGCGGGTAAAAATTTAGACTCAAGTGTACACAGAGAGTTTTTCAATTTTTCGAAACTTGTGTTTGATTTTTCCTGATGCCTCACTGCTTTTGCCGACGCTGAAGGCGGCTTTGATACGGCAATGTTACCTATAAAAAAAGAAGTCATGGCATCAGGCTCCAGTAAAAAATCGTTACAAACGTAATCGGAATCACTGGGGTAAATTGTGTACGGTTGTACACAAACAGTCAATCAAGCAGATGCCCCATTAGTCTGCTTAGCCTAGATGGCGGTGCCTGGGCTTGTGCCGCGAGTGGCTGCGGGGCCTTGGTGCAGGCGGTGCTGGCTTCCAAGCGGCTGCAGATTCAGGCCTTACGCTATGAATAAGTGAGCTGCTTGCACAGATAATGCGGGGGCTGGAGCCTGCTTTTACTTAAAAATAGGGCGCTAACCCGGTTTGTTTTTTTATGGGGAGAAACGTGTTGGATATTGCATTGCTGATCAAGGCCGTCATCATGGGGGTGGTCGAAGGGTTGACGGAGTTTTTGCCCATCTCAAGCACAGGGCATCTGATTTTGACCGGGGCTTTGCTCGGGTTTCACGATGACCGGGCCAAGGTGTTTGACATCGCTATCCAGACGGGAGCCATCTTTGCCGTGATTTTGGTCTACTGGCAAAAAATTCGGGACACGGTGGTGGCGTTGCCATCCCAGACCCAGGCACGGCGGTTTGCGCTGAACGTGCTGATCGCGTTTGTGCCCGCCGTGGTGATGGGCCTGCTGTTTGGCCAAGCCATCAAAGCCCATCTGTTTACCCCGGTGGTGGTGGCCAGCACCTTCATCCTGGGCGGCTTCATCATTTTGTGGGCCGAGCGGCGGCAAAAAAACAACCCGGGTGTGGCGCGCATTCAGGATGTGGACGCCATGACCCCGCTGGACGCGCTCAAGGTTGGCCTGGTGCAGTGTTTTGCCATGATTCCGGGGACCAGCCGCAGTGGCGCCACCATCATTGGCGGCATGTTGCTGGGCCTGTCGCGCAAAGCCGCCACCGATTTTTCCTTCTACCTGGCGATTCCCACCCTCGTCGGGGCAGGGGCCTACAGCCTGTACAAGGAGCGTGCGCTGCTGAGCCTGGCGGATGCGCCCTTGTTTGGCGTCGGGTTGGTGTTTTCCTTCCTCAGCGCATGGCTGTGCATTCGTTGGCTGTTGGGCTATATTGCGACCCATAGCTTTGTCGGTTTTGCCTACTATCGCATTGCTTTTGGCGTGGTGGTGCTGGCCACCGCCTGGAGCGGCATGGTGCAGTGGGCGGCATGAGCCGGGACCGCGTGACTTGCCACCTTTTGTGGTTCTGAGGTATCGTTAAGTTTCAGCCGTTGTAATGTGCGCGCAGGGAGCGCTGGTCGAGTCTTCTTAAGGAAAAATTGACTCCATGCAGGACAAGCACTATCTGTCGATGGACCAGCTTCAAGTGGGGCATTACGTTTACCTCGATTTAAAGTGGTTTGAGCACCCGTTTGCGTTCAGCCATTTCAAGATCAAGGCCCAGGACCAGATCAAGACCATTCGCACCCTGGGCCTCAAAAACGTGCGTTACAGCCCGGAGTTGAGTGAGGCGGTCGGTTCCATTCAATCGCCGACGACTGCCGCCCTTCCTGTGCCCGAAACGGGGGCGGTATCGGCCCCTGCACCCGCACCCGAGTTATCTCCGGTCATGGTCGCCAAGCGGGCCATGATGGAGCAAATGCGTCTACGCCGGCTGGACGCCGAGCGCGTGGAAAAGGCCTTTGCCAACACCGCCAACACCATTCGCGACATCGAAAAAAACCTGTACAGCAAGCCGCAGGAGACCGTGCAGCAGGCCAGCAAACTGGTGGGGCAGATTGCCGATTCCATTCTCAATGCTCCCGAGCTGGCCATCCAGGTGATGGGCGATACCGCAGGGGGCGAGGAGATGTACTTCCACTCTCTCAACGTCACCATGCTGTCCATGATGATGGCCCGGGACCTCCAGTTGCCGATGGCCGTGGTAGGCGCGTTGGGCATGGGGGCCTTGATGCATGACATCGGGCACAAAGAGATTCCCGACAAAATTCGCCGCAAGACCGAGCCCCTGACGCAGGCCGAGCGCAACTTCTACGAACTGCATTGCCAGTATGGGGTGGACATTGGCAAGCGCCTGCAGCTGTCGGCACCGGTGCTGGCCATCATCCGGGAGCACCATGAGATGTACGACGGCACGGGTTTTCCGGCCAAACTCAAGGGTGATGCCATCAACCTGTTGTCACGCATTGTGGCAATTGCCAACCACTACGACGAGTTGTGCAACCCCCCCGCCATTGCCCAAGCGTTGACGCCGCACGAGGCGCTGTCGCTCATGTTTGCCAAGATGCGCACCAAGTTCGACCCCAAATTTTTGCAGGTCTTTATCCGTTGCCTGGGGGTGTATCCGCCGGGCACCATCGTGCAATTGTCCAACGGCGTCATCGGTATGGTGGCCACGGTCAATACGGCGCGGCCCATGAAGCCCGTTTTGGTGGTGTACGACGCCGATGTGCCCAAGGAAGAGGCGATCATGCTGGACATGGACCGCGAAACCGAGGTCAACATCGCGAAGTCGATCCGGCCCGCCCAGGTGCCGCGTGAGGTCTACAACTACTTGAGCCCCCGCAAGCGGGTCAGCTACTACTTCGATGCGAACGCCGCGCGGCCCAAGGACGGCAAACCATGAGTGACCTGGCCCGACTGATGCTGGACCACAGTACCGAGATGCTGTTGCTGGTGAATTCCGCCACATTGCAGATCGAGGTGGCCAACGCGGCGGTGGCCACGGCATTGGGCTATCCGGTGGAGCAACTGCAGGGCATGGCCATCACCGAGGTGGAAAGTGCCCTGCAGGATGTGTTTTATTGGGAGGATGTGCGCGCCGGGCAGTACCAGGAAATACAGGGCCAGGAGGGGCAGTACTGCCGCGCCGACGGCGAACTGATGACGGTCACCAAGTCCATTCGCGTGCTCGCCCACCAGGGGGCGACGCTGCTGCTGGTGCAGGCGGCGCCCACGCACAACGAACGCAAGGCGGAGGACGCGCTGGCGCACACCCTGTCGCAGCTGCGCGCCACGCTGGAGTCCACCGGCAACGGCATTCTGGTGGTGGACTGGCAGGGCCGCATCGACAGCATGAACCGCCTGTTTGGCAAGATGTGGGAAATTTCCGACGAGCTGCTCAATTCGCACGACGATGCCCGCATCCTCGGTTTTGTGGCAGGTCGGGTGAGTGAGTCCGAGTTGCTGCAGGCGCGGCTGGGCGCCATTGTGGACAAGGGCGAAACGGCCGATCTGCTGCACCACCAGGACGGCCGGGTGTTCGAGGTGAAATCGCTGCCGCAGTACCTGGGGGAGCAGATCATTGGCCGGGTGTTCGGTTTTCAGGACATCACCCAGCGCACGCTGGACGAGGCCGCGCTGCGCGAGTCGCGCGATTTGCTGGAGCAAAGGGTGCTCAAGCGCACGGCCGATCTGAATACCGCCAATGCGGCGCTGGTCGAAGAGCGGGAGCACTTAAGCGCCTTGATCCAGCGGCTGGAAGAGGCGCAAAACCAGTTGCTGCAGTCCGAACGCATGGCTTCCATCGGCCAGTTGGCGGCCGGGGTGGCCCACGAAATCAACAACCCGGTGGGCTTTGTCAACTCCAACCTGGGGTCCTTGCGCCGCTACGTGACCGATATGCTCAGGCTGCTGGCGGCCTACGAACAGGCCGAAGGCACCCTTTTGCCGGACACACTGCAGGAGATCCGGCGGATCAAGAAGGAGGTGGACGTCGAGTTTCTGCGCGAAGATGTGGTTTCGCTGCTGGTGGAGTCGCTGGATGGGCTCAAGCGGGTGACGCGCATCGTGCAGGACCTGAAGGATTTTTCCCATGTGGACGAAACCGAGCGCCAGTGGGCCAATCTGGAAGAAGGGCTGGAAAGCACCTTGCGGGTGGTCTGGAACGAAATCAAATTCAAGGCCGAGGTGGTCAAGGAGTTTGGCGGCATCCCGCCCATCGAATGTTTTCCGTTCCAGCTCAACCAGGTGTTCATGAACCTGCTGGTCAATGCCTCCCATGCCATCGAAGGCCACGGCAAGATCACCATCCGCACCGGTCAGGACGACAGCCAGCTGTGGGTGGAGGTGCAAGACACCGGCAAAGGCATCAAGCCGGAGAACTTGCAGCGCATCTTCGAGCCATTTTTCACCACCAAACCCGTGGGGCAGGGCACCGGCTTGGGTCTGTCGCTATCCTACGGCATTGTGAAAAAACACGAGGGCCATATCGATGTCACCAGTGAGCTGGGGCAGGGCACCACCTTCCGGGTGGTATTGCCTAAACCCAGCGGCGCCGCGTCCGCTTCAACCCCGAATTAGGGTTCCAGGTTGCGCAGCGCGGCCTCAATGGCCGCAGCGGTCGCCAGCGGCTTTTCCATGGGAAACAGGTGGCTGCCGTCGAGCATCATGGTGCGGCCCTTGGTGAATCTGTCCGTCATGGCCATGCCCACCTGCTTCATTTCGGCAGACTGGCTGCCACCGATAAAGGTGACCGGGCATTTGACCGGGTGACGCCGAAACAGCCCCTCCAGGTGGTTGGGGAAGGTGTTGTAGATCGCTGTTTCGACCGCGCGGTCAAAACTCAGCACCCGTTTGGTCTCCTGGCCTTGCCCTTCGTCATGGGTGCCATGGCTGATGTAGTCCTGCAGCACCTGCGGGTCCCATTTGGCAAAGGCTTTTTTGTGGCGAAAGTGCTCCAGCGCCGCCTGTTGGCTGGGCCAGTTGTTGCGGCGCTGGCGGCTGATTTTGGCGGGCGGCATGGAGCCCATCAACTGGGTGCTTTTCATGACACCCACCGTGGTGGCCCGCCAGCCGCCCAAAATGGGCGCATCCACCAGCACCACGCCGCGCACCAATGCGGGCTGGCGGGCGGCGGCCATCAGGCTGAGGATGCCGCCCAGGGAGTGCCCCACCAGAAACGCGGGTGTGCCGGATTGGTCCACCTGGGCTTGCGTGAAATCCACCAGTTGCTGCACCAGCTGGGGCCAGTTGTTGGTGACGGGGTATTTCTCGTCGTGGCCGAAGCGCTCGATGGCCTTGACCGTGAAACCGCGTGCCCGCAAACTCTTGAACAGCACCCCGTAGGTGCTGGCACCAAAACTGTTGGCGTGGGAAAAAATGACAAGGGACATAGGTTAAATCAAGCGTTCATCAGGCGTGCTGATTTTCTTCAGGGGCAGGCTGCGGCTGGCCGGTTGCAGCAAAGGCACCTCGGTGTGCTCGCCGTTCCACATCGGGTCTTCGATGCTGTCAAACACCTCGCGCAGCTTTTCTCCCCAGCTGCTGTGCAGCATGCGAAAGTAGGGGTTGTTTTCGTCGATGCACACCACCTTGTCGGTCTGGAACTGGTCAGCTTCATACACCACCATGTCCAGTGGCAGGCCCACCGACAGGTTGGACTTGAGCGTGGAGTCCATGGACACCAGGGCGCATTTGGCAGCCTCGTCCAGCGGCGTTTCGGGGGTGATCACGCGGTCCAGCACGGGCTTGCCGTATTTGGATTCGCCGACCTGGAAGTAGGGCGTCTCGGGCGTGGCTTCAATAAAGTTGCCGGCCGAATACACCTGAAACAGGCGCATGCCTTCACCTTGGATCTGGCCGCCAAACACCAGCGACACGTTGAAATCCACCCCGGCTTGCTTGAGGGCCGCCGCGTCGCGGTCGTGCACCCGGCGAATGGCGGAGCCCAGCACGCGGGCCGCATCGAACATGCTTTTGGCGTTCCAGATGGTGATGCCTTCGTCGGCCTCGTGGTCCTTGAGTTTTTCGATCTGCAGAATTTCCCGGATGGACTGCGAGATGCTCAGGTTGCCAGCCGACAGCAGCACCATGAAGCGGTCATCGGGCTTTTCGTACACGATCATTTTGCGAAAAGTGCTGATCTGGTCCAGCCCGGCGTTGGTGCGGGAGTCGGAGAGGAATACCAGTCCGGCGTTGAGTTTGATGGCGACGCAGTAGGTCATGGGGCTTAACGAGGGAGATGCGGTAAAAAAGGAGGGTGTGCTGGCAAACGTATGCCTGCCGTGCATCGCAGCTATTGTCTTGGGTTGTGTTCTTCGGCACTTGCGCGTATTGCGGGTAATTTTTCAATCAAGCTGGGCAGGGCGGTTTGAATGGTCTCCCAGACCGTTTCAAGGTTGATCTCGAAATAACCGTGGGCGATCCGGTTGCGCATGCCTTTCATGCTGCGCCAGGGGACTTGCGGATGCTGATTGGCAAATGTTTCGTGCTCTTTGAGTAATTTGGTCGCTTCTTCACCAATGAGAATCAGGTTGAGGACGACCGCTTGCTGGGTGCGTTTGTCTTCCATGAAGTCTTTTATGGACAAGCCCTCAACATACGCGCAAGCCTGTAGCGAGGCTTCCAGCATGTGGTCCAGATAGTCGCAGAGCCGATTCATGCTCAAACGGGCCGTGCTTCGGCCAACACCTGGGCTCTGAACTTGATGGGCAAATCGCCGGGTGTGAGCAGATCGACGGGTACACCTAGTAGTGTTTCAAGTTCAACTTGAAGCCCCCCAAGGTCGAAAAGCGTCGTGCCTGGCAGTGGGTCCACGAGTATGTCAAGGTCGCTGCCGTCGGCATCATCACCATGCACCACCGAACCGAATACGCGTGGATTGGTCGTGCGAAAGCGAAGTGCAGCGCTACGCACGGCTTCGCGTTGCAATTCGAGTGATGTGGATGGTTTCATGGTCTGAACGGTTTTAGCTTTCTGAATGGTAGCTGATCGTTGTAGATGTAGAAAACCCCGTCGCCCACAAGGGCGGATTTGGGGCATCGGCCTGGCGCGATTTTAAAAAGCAAGGCGTATGAGCGCCAGGCCGATGCCCCACATCCGCCCCACCCGGAGCGCAAGGCAACAAAAACTCAACCCTTCCCCGCCAGCGCCTTCAACTGGTACAACGCATCCAGCGCCTCCCGGGGGCTCAAGCCATCGGGATTAATGGCTGCAAGCGCCGTATCTACTGCGCTTGCAGCTATGGTTTCTGTAGCATGTGGTGCCGCAAACAAATCGACCTGGGCGTTGCTCTCGGATGCTTGCGCCTCCAGCGCCTCCAGCGTGTGGCGTGCGTGGTTCACCACGGCCGCGGGCATGCCAGCCAGCCGCGCCACCTGAATCCCGTAGCTCTTGCTGGCCGGGCCGCTCTGGATTTCGTGCAAAAACACAATGTCGCGGCCCGACTCCACTGCGCTCACATGCACGTTGATGGCGGCGTGGTGGGTGGCGGGGAACTCGGTCAGCTCGAAGTAGTGGGTGGCAAACAGGGTGTAGGCCTGGGTTTTGTCGTGCAACTGGGTGGCGATGGCCGAGGCCAGCGCCAGGCCGTCAAAGGTGGAGGTGCCCCGGCCAATCTCGTCCATCAGCACCAGGGAATTCGGCGTGGCCGCGTGCAGGATCTGCGCGCCTTCCAGCATCTCCAGCATGAAGGTGGACTGGGCGTTGGCCAGGTCGTCGGCGGCACCGATGCGGGTGTGGATGGCGTCGATCGGCCCCAATCGGCAGGCCTGCGCGGGCACATACGATCCCATGCTGGCCAGCAGCACGATCACCGCGATCTGCCGCATGTAGGTGGATTTGCCGCCCATGTTCGGGCCGGTGATGATCTGCATGCGCTGTTTGGGGCCCATGCGCGTGTCGTTGGCGATGAAGGCGCCGCTGCTCAGCTCGGCCAAGCGCGCTTGCACCACCGGGTGGCGGCCCTGGCTGATGTCCAGGCAGGGCTCCTTGACAAACTGCGGGGCGTTCCAGTCCAGGGTGAGGGCGCGTTCGGTCAGGGCGCACAAGGCGTCCAGCGTGGCCAGGGCGCGGGCCAGTTGGGTGAGCGCCGGCACAAAGGGCTGCAACTGGTCCAGTACCTGGTCAAACAGCCATTTTTCCCGCGCCAGGGCGCGCTCCTGGGCGCTCAGGGCCTTGTCTTCAAAGGCCTTGAGTTCGGGGGTGATGAAGCGTTCGGCGTTTTTCAGGGTCTGGCGGCGGCGGTAGTCGTCGGGCACTTTGTCGACCTGGCCCTGGGTGACCTCGATGAAAAAGCCATGCACCTTGTTGAACTGCACGCGCAAGTTGGCAATGCCGGTGCGGGCCTTTTCGCGCACCTCCAGGTCCAGCAAAAAGCCGTCGCAGTTGGTCTGGATGGCGCGCAGCTCGTCCAGCTCGGCGTCAAAACCGGTGGCGATCACGCCGCCGTCGCGCACCAGCACGGCGGGCTCGGGGTGGATGGCGGCTTTGAGTAGCGCAGCGCAGCCAGCGGGCGGCAGCAAGTTGTTTGCAATGTGCGCCAGCAAACTCACCAGAGGGCGAGGCGACTGGGAATTCTGCGTAGGTAAAAGGGGGAGACCGAAGGTCGGAGGACACGAAGCAGAATTTCCAGTCGATTCGCCCTCTAGCCAGCGTGGAATATGCGCAAGCAGCTCACTTTTTTGTAGCGTTTGCTGCAGGGCCACCAGTTCGCGCGGGCGCACCTGGCGCAGCGCGATGCGGGCGGTGATGCGCTCCACGTCGGTGCTGCCCTTGAGTTGTTCGCGCAGTTTGCTCCAGGCGCCCGCGCGCAGCGCGGTGATGGCGTTCAGGCGCTGCTGTGCCTCCGTGCGGTCCCGCCGGGGTGTGAGCAGCCAGCTTTTGAGCAAGCGGCTGCCCATGCCGGTCATGCAACTGTCCAGGAGCGAAAACAGCGTGGGTTTTTCTTCACCGCGCAGGGTCTGGGTGAGTTCCAGGTTGCGCCGGGTGGTTTGCGGCAGGTCGATCAGCTCGTCGTTGCGCTGCACCCGCACGCTGTGCACATGGGTG
>Ga0209343_10000845_pt1 | contig 42689 bp, 40 predicted proteins | sample RifCSPlowO2_02_FD_184026 | JGI IMG/M metagenome (GOLD analysis project Ga0209343, IMG submission 184026) | Groundwater microbial communities from Rifle, Colorado - Rifle CSP2_plank lowO2_0.2 (SPAdes) (version 2) | ecosystem: Environmental > Aquatic > Deep subsurface > Groundwater | place...
AACGACCTGCGCCTGCTCTCCAGCGGCCCGCGCACCGGGATCAACGAGATCAACCTGCCGGCGCGCCAGCCGGGCAGCTCGATCATGCCCGGCAAGGTCAACCCGGTGATCCCGGAAGCGGTCAATCAGGTGGCCTTCGAGATAATCGGCAACGACCTGGCCCTGACCATCGCCGCCGAGGGCGGGCAGTTGCAGCTCAACGTCATGGAACCGCTGATCGCCTACAAGATCTTCGACTCGATCCGCCTGCTGCAGCGCGCCATGGACATGCTGCGCGAACATTGCATCGTCGGCATCACGGCCAACGAGGCGCATTGCCGGGCGCTGATGGAAAACTCCATCGGCCTGATCACCGCCCTCAACCCCTACATCGGCTACGAGAACGCCACCCGCATCGCCAAGCTGGCCCTGGACAGCGGCCGCGGCGTACTCGAACTGGTACGCGAGGAAAACCTGCTGGACGACGCCACCCTGGCCGACATCCTCAGCCCGGAAAACATGATCGCGCCACGTCTGGTGCCGCTCAAGGCCTGACCCCCGGCGCGCCCCGCGCCTGAAGCGGCGCTCGGTTCGCCGAGCGCCACCCGGCCAGACTGCGCAGACGGTCAGCCTAATAACAACAACAGACGGTAGAACGCATGAACCCGAGCACGACCCTCACCTCCCCATGGCGCCTCTGGGGGCGCCTGCCTCTCTGGCAGCAAATCCTCATCGGCCTGACCCTCGGCGTCGCCACCGGCATCGCGTTCAAGCAAGATGCCCTGATCCTGGCACCGCTCGGCGCGCTGTTCCTCAACGCGATCAAGATGCTCATCGTGCCGCTGGTGTTCGTCTCCCTGGTGGCCGGCATCACCTCCATGCAGGACAGCGCCAAGCTGGGCCGCATCAGCGTCAAGACCATCGCCATCTACCTGGTCACCACCGCCTTCGCGGTGAGCATCGGCCTGCTCTTTGGCACGCTATTTACCCCCGGCGAGGGCATGCACATGGTCGCCAGCGCTGGCAGCGAGGCCAAGCAGGCGCCTTCGCTGGTGAGCATTCTGGTCGGCCTGGTGCCGAGCAACCCGGTCACCGCCTTCGCCGAAGGCAACATCCTGCAGATCATCGTGTTCGCCATCGCCCTGGGCGTGAGCATGAACCTGATCGGCGCCAAGGCCGCGCCGGCGATCAAGCTGTTCGACAGCCTGGCCGAGACCTTCTACAAGCTCACCGACCTGATCATGCGCTGCGCCCCCTACGGCGTGTTCGCCCTGATCGCCGGGGTGGTTGGCAGCCACGGCGCCGAGGTGCTGCTGCCGCTGGCCGGAGTCATCGGGGTGATCTACCTGGCCAGCCTGGCCCATGTGCTGCTGGTCTACGGCGGCCTGCTCGGCCTGTTCGCGCGGCTCAGCCCGCTGCGCTTCTTCCAGGGCGTCGCCCCGGCACTGGCGGTGGCCTTCAGCACCTCGAGCAGCGCCGGCACCCTGCCGGTGTCGATCGAATGCGCGCGCAAGAACCTCGGCGTGTCCGAGGGCGTGGCCGGTTTCGTGCTGCCGGTCGGCGCCACCATCAACATGGACGGCACCGCCATCTACCAGGGCGTGCTGGCGTTGTTCATCGCCCAGGCCTTCGGCGTCGACCTGAACGCCGGCCAGTACCTGATGATCATCCTCACCGCCACCCTGGCCTCGATCGGCACCGCCGGCATCCCGGGTGCCGGGCTGATCATGCTCGGCCTGGTGCTGACCTCGGTCGGCCTGCCGCTGGAAGGCGTGGCGCTGATCGCCGGCATCGACCGCATCCTCGACATGGCGCGCACCACGGTCAACGTCGCCGGCGACCTGATGACCACCACCCTGGTCGGCCACAGCGAAAACGAGCTGGACCGCGAGGTCTACAACAGCTCGAACAAGGAATAAGCCGACGCCCTGGCCGATGGTCGCCAGACTGTCGGCCGAGCCACCGCCACATCGTTGACTCAGCGCCGTCGGGGTTTGCGCCCCGCCGCCATCTGTTGCGAACTACGCCCCGCCCGGACAGCCGTCAGGCGCGGGGCGCTCGCTTTTAGGAGTGATCGACCATGCGCCGTTATGTCCCGCTGTCCCTGTTGCTTGGCCTGCTGTTCAGCCACTTCGCTCACGCCGAGTTGCCGCCGGATTACAAGGTGGTGCTGCTCACCGAGAATTTTCCACCCTTCAACATGGCGGCGAACAACAAGAACTTCGCCCGCGACCCGAATATCCAGGGCCTCAGCGCCGATATCGTGCGCGAGATGTTCAAGCGCGCCGGTATTGCCTACAACCTGACCCTGCGCTTCCCTTGGGCGCGGATCTATCAACAGACCCTGGAAACGCCCAATCACGGGCTGTTTTCCACCTCGCTGAGCGAGGCGCGGCGCCCCTTGTTCAAATGGGTCGGGCCGATCGCCCAGTATGAGAGCGTGCTGGTGGCCGCCACTGATCAGGCCCGGCGCCTGGACAACCTGGAACAGGCCAAGGCCTACCGCATCGGCTCCTACCAAAGCAGTGCGGTCAGCCAATACCTGGAGCGCGCCGGCATCCAGCCGGTCAACTCGCTGCGTGACCAGGAAAATCTGCGCAAGCTGCAACGCGGGCAGATCGACTACTGGGCCACGTCCGACCCGGTCTGGCGCTTCTATGCCAAGGAGCAGGGGGTCAGCGGCCTCGGCAACGCCCTGAGCTTTCACACCTCGCAGCTCTACCTGGCACTCAACAAAGACACCCCGGATGAAGTGATCGAGCGCCTGCAAACAGCGCTCGAGCAGATGCGCAGCGAAGGCTATGGCAGCTGTGCGAAAAACCCGGAATTGTGCTGAGCGCGATGAGCTACCGAGCACGCCTGCCGGGCCGACGGCTATTCGATCTCGAACAGGCCATCGCGGATATGCGCACCCGCCAGGCGCTGGCGGATGTCGGCATCGATCCGTGGATCGTCCGGGTCGTAGAGCATCACCTGGCGATAGGCATTGACTCGGTTGATCTCGCTGCCGAGGAACTCCCAGACCACCCGGGTGCAGGCCGGGGTGCGCCGATCGCCGCTGGAGACCCCGGTCTTCAAACCGTTGAGACGGGTGATGCGGCTCTTGAAGCTGGGGATCAGGATGGTCTGGCTCATTTCGTTGCCGGTCAGCGACTCGTAGTCGATCAGGAACAGCCGATCCTGCAGGTAGAAGGCCGCGCCCAGGTAGCGACAGCGCACCCAGTCCTCGGCCTTGCCGCTGGCGGCGCGCGACGGTTCCTGGCGCTCCTGGCGCTCGAACAGGTAGCTGCCGCGCTCTTCGCGCAGCTGCACCAGCGACAGCAGGATCTGCCCGGGCACCGACATGCAGTTGGCGTACTCGAAGTAATACCCGCAGTAGCGCGACAGGCTGCTGGCGAACTCGCGCAACGGCTGCAGCAATTCCAGCAGCGGATCGCCGCCGGCTTGCTGCTCCAGGCCACCACCGCGCGCGCCGATCAGGTGGGCGAACTGCTCGCCCGGCAGGTTCAGCTCATAGGCCTCGACGCCGAAGAAATCGCAGATGCGCTTGAGGTTGTGCGCCGTCGGCCGGCTCTGGCCGCTGAGGTATTTGTTGAACTGCGCGCGGTTGATCGCCAGCTTGCGGCACACCTCGGCAATCGAGCGGTAGTGGCTGCACAGCAGCTTGAGGTTGGACCCCAGGTAATCCGACATGCTGCAGTTCCTCTTGGCGCGAGCGACGCGATTGTAGCATCAACTCGCATCAGATCGCCGCCACCCGCGAAATTGCATGACAAGCGCGTCTGGCCAACCATTCCCAGGCTCCATGCTGACGCTGAATTTTCCCCTGACACAACAACAAGAGAGACCCTCCCACCATGCTCGATATTCTCAACGACCTTATCTGGAGCAAGCTGCTGATCGTGATGCTGATCGGCCTCGGGCTGTATTTCACGGTGGCTTCACGCTTCGTCCAATTTCGCTATTTCGGCAACATGTTCCGCATCTTCAGCGAGGCCTTTCAACACCATCCGGGCCAGCTCAGCTCGTTCCAGGCGCTGATGCTCAGCGTCGCCGGCCGCGTCGGCGCCGGCAACATCGCCGGGGTCTCGGTGGCGATCATGCTCGGCGGCCCGGGCGCAGTGTTCTGGATGTGGATGGTAGCCCTGGTCGGCATGGCCACCAGCTATTTCGAGTGCTCGCTGGCCCAGCTGTACAAGCGCCGCGAAGCCGACGGCAGCTACCGCGGCGGCCCGGCCTTCTACATCCAGCACGGTCTCGGCCAGCGCTGGCTGGGCATCGTCGTGTCGATCCTGCTGCTGGTGACCTTCGGCTTCGGCTTCAATGCCGTGCAGTCCTACACCGTGGCCAGCTCGATGCACGACACCTTCGGCCTGCCCACCCATATCAGCGGCCTGATCCTCGTCGCAGTAATGGGCCTGATCATCTTCGGCGGCATCCAGCGCATCGCCAAGATCGCTGACGTGCTGGTACCGGTGATGGCCTTCTCCTACATCGCCATGGCCCTGGTCGTCATCGGCCTGAACATCGAGGCGGTCCCGGCGACCCTGACGCTGATCGTCAAGAGCGCCTTCGGCCTGGAACCGGCCTTCGCCGGCGGCATCGGCGCGGCCATCATCATGGGCGTCAAGCGCGGCCTGTTCTCCAACGAGGCCGGCCTGGGCAGCGCGCCCAACGTCGCCGCCGTGGCCGAGGTCAAGCACCCGGTCGCCCAGGGCATCGTGCAATCGCTCAGCGTGTTCATCGACACCATGATCCTGTGCAGCTGCACCGCGCTGATCATCCTGCTCTCCGGCGTCTACCAGCCGGGCATGGAAGTGTCCGGGGTGATCCTGACCCAGACCGCCATGGCCAGCGTGGTCGGCGAGTGGGGCCGGGTATTCATCAGCATCGCCCTGCTGCTATTCGTCTTCACCACCCTGATCTACAACTACTACCTCGGCGAGAACGCCCTGGGCTTCTTCAGCGAAAAACGCTGGCTGGTGCAGACCTACCGCGTGCTGGTGATTGGCCTGGTACTCTGGGGTTCGCTGCAGGACCTGGGTACGGTGTTTGCCTTCGCCGACGTGACCATGGGTCTGCTGGCCATCGCTAACCTGATCGCCCTGACTCTGCTGTTCAAGGTCGGCCTGCGTCTGATGCGCGACTACGACAACCAGATCAAGGCGGGTGTAGAGTCGCCGGTGTTCGACCCGAAAGCCTTCGCCGACCTGGACCTCGATCCGGCAGCCTGGCCCGCCAAGCCGTCGACAGCGCCGCGCACCCTGAGCGCCGAGATCGGCCACAGCGTGCACCAGCGCTGAGCCGCTAACGACGTGATACACAGGGGGCCATGGCCCCCTGTTTTTTTATCTGAGGAGAGCCGTCATGGCGATAACAAAACTCCTGGTGCTCTATACCGGCGGCACCATCGGCATGCAGATGAGCGCAGACGGCCTGGCGCCCGCCTCCGGCTTCGAGGCGCGGCTGCGGGCCCAGCAAGCGCAGGAACAGCAGCGGCAACTGCCCGTCTGGATCTTCCGCGAACTGCTGCCGCCGATCGACAGCGCCAACATGAGCCAGGCCAACTGGCTGGCGATGGTCGCGGCGATCCGCGCAGGCGTCGAGCAGGACGGCTGCGACGCCGTGCTGGTGCTGCACGGCACCGACACCCTGGCCTACAGCGCCGCGGCCCTGAGTTTCCTGCTGCTCGGCCTGGCGGTGCCGGTGCTGCTGACCGGCTCGATGCAGCCGGCCGGCGTGGCCGGCAGCGATGCCTGGGCCAACCTGTTCGGCGCCATGCAGGCGCTGCAGCAGGGCGTTGCACCCGGCGTGCAGCTGTACTTCGACGGCAAACTGATGCACGGCGCGCGGGTCAGCAAACTGGGCAGCGCCACCTTCGGCGCCTTCGCCGAACTGCCGCGCCAGCGCCAGAGCCCGCGCGCCGAGCGCATCCCCGCCAGTCTCGATTACCGTCAGCCGCGCCAGCCGGTGAACCTCGCCGTGCTGCCGTTCTATCCGGGGATCCAGGCCGCGCAGGTCAGCGCCCTGCTCGCCAGCGGCGTACGCGGGCTGCTGCTGGAGTGCTACGGCAGCGGCACCGGGCCCTCGGACGACGCCGAACTGCTCGCCGCACTGCGTGCCGCGCATGAGGACGGCGTGGTACTGGCGGCGATCAGCCAGTGCGTCCATGGCCATGTCGAGTTCGGCGTCTATGCGGCGGGGAGCAAACTGGCCAGCGCCGGCCTGGTCTCGGCCGGCGGCATGACCCGCGAAGCCGCCCTGGGCAAGCTGTTCGCCCTGCTCGGCGCCGGCCTGAGCCAGGCCGAGACGGAACACTGGTTTGCCTTGGATCTGTGCGGCGAGCGCGCCGACTAGTCGGATGTGCAGGACTTGCAGCGCAGCCATAACAGTTTCAGGATGACTGATCCTACCTGCAGGAGGTCGCCCGATGGCCGTTCGCATTCTCGCCGAGATCCGTCCCGTCAGCGCCGCCGACCAGGCGGCCTGGCTGCCCCTGTGGCAGGGTTATCAGCGCTTCTACATGACCGAGATCCCCGCTGCCACCAGTGACACCACCTGGCAGCGCTTTCTCGACCCGGCCGAACCCATGCATGCCGCCCTCGCCTGGCACGAGGGCAAGGCCATCGGCCTGGTGCACTGGATCTACCACCGCTCGACCTGGACCGTCGGCGACTACTGCTACCTGCAGGACCTGTTCATCGCCAAGGATCTGCGCAGCAGCGGGGTCGGCCGCCAGTTGATCGAATACGTCTACGCCCAGGCCCGCCTGGCCGACTGCGCGCGGGTGTACTGGCTGACCCACGAAACCAACAGCAAGGCCATGCTGCTGTACGAGCGGGTCGCCGAGCGCTCGGGCTTCGTGCAGTTTCGCAAGCTGCTGTAGGGTGGATGGCGCCTTTGCATCCACCTGCACCGCCCGCTGGTGGATCGATAAAGCGCGATCCACCCTACGCCCTGCTTTGGCGGGCAGGTGCCTAGAACACCGACCAGCCGATCCGTTCGCTGAGCAACTCCAGCGCCTTGATCCCGGCCAGGGAGTTGCCGGCGGCGTTCAGCTCCGGCGACCACACGCAGACGCTGAAGCGCCCCGGCACCACCGCGACTATGCCGCCACCGACCCCGCTCTTGCCCGGCAGACCGACCCGGTAGGCGAAGTTGCCGGCTTCGTCGTACAGGCCGCTGGTGGCCATGATCGCGTTGACCTGCTTGGTCTGCCGTGGGGTGAGGATCTGCGCGCCGCTGTGCAGGCAGAAACCGGCGTTGGCCAGGAAGCAGAAGGCGCGGGCCAGGTCGACGCAACTCATGCGCAAGGCGCAGCAACTGAAGTAGCTGCGCAGCACCGTCTCGACATCGTTATGGAAGTTGCCGAAGGACTGCATCAGGTAGGCCGCCGCCGCATTGCGCGCGCGGTGCTGGTATTCCGAATCGGCCACCCGGTTATCCACCGCCACCTGCGGGTTGCCGGCCAGGCGGCGGACGAAATCGCGCATCGACACCACCGGCGCGGCGAAGCGCGACTGGTTGATGTCGCAGATCACCAGGGCACCGGCGTTGATGAACGGGTTGCGCGGCCGACCTCGCTCGAATTCCAGCTGCACCAGCGAGTTGAACGGCTGCCCGGACGGCTCGTGACCCAGCCGCTGCCAAATGTCCTCGCCGGAGTGACCGATGGCCTGCACCAGGCTGAACACCTTGGAGATGCTCTGCACGGAAAATGCCGTGGCCGCATCGCCGGCACAGAACAACTCGCCCTCGTTGCTGTACACCGCAATGCCCAGCTGATCACCCGACACATCGCCCAGCGCCGGGATGTAATCGGCCACCTTGCCCTGACCGATCAACGGACGGACTTCATCGAGAATCTCGTTCAACAGGTTTTGCATACTGGAACTCACCACCGGGGGGAAACGCTGCACCGTAGGCCACTAGACGCTTTCCATAGCCTGGCCATCACAGCTTTCATTGCCACACCTTGCGCAGCTTGGCCAGCGCCATGGCGACCTGCTCCTCGTCGACCCCGGCAAAGCCCAGCACCAGCCCGGCGCGCGGCGGTTCGCGCGCAGGCCCCGGCAACCAGTAATCGCTCAGGGCACTGAGCTCCACGCCGACGGCCGCGGCCTGCTCGATCAGTTCCCGCTCGCGCGCCACGCTGGCCAACGGCAAGCACACATGCAAACCGGCCTGCACCTGCGGCAGTGCGCCCACCGCCTGCGCCGGCCAGCCGTCGAGCAAGGCATCCCGGCGCGCCTGGGCGGCCCGCCGCATGCGGCGGATATGCCGCTGAAAATGCCCCTGGGCGATAAATTCGGCGAGCACCGCCTGGGTGCCGGTCTCGGAATGGCGCATGCCCAGCGCGCGCAGTTGGCTGAGCGGTTCGACCAGGGCCGGCGGCGCCACCAGATAGCCCAGGCGCAAGGCCGGAAAGGCGATTTTCGAGAAGGTGCCGAGATACAGCACCCGGCCCGCGCGATCCAGCGCCGCCAAAGGCGCCAGTGGCGTGCCGCTGTAACGGTACTCGCCGTCGTAATCGTCCTCGATGATCCAGGCCCGATTGCGCCCGGCCCAGTCCAGCAGTTCCAGGCGCCGCGCCAGGGACAGGGTGACGCCGGTGGGGTATTGGTGCGACGGGGTGATATAGGCCAGTCGGCAGTCCGTAAGCCCAGCCAGTTGGCGAGTGTCCAGGCCATCGTCATCCACCGCGATGCCCTGCAGGCGCGCCCCGGCCACGGCGAATATCTGCGCCGCCGAGCGGTAGCAGTGGTTCTCCAGCGCCACCTCATCGCCGGCTTGCACCAGCAGTTGCGCGCAGAGCGCGATCGCCTGCTGCGCACCGCTGGTGATCAGCACCTGCTCGGGCGTGCAGCGCAGACCGCGCGCATTGCCCAGGTAGGCGGCGATCAACTCGCGCAGGCGCGGGTCGCCCGCGGGGGCGCCATAGCCCAGGCGCTCGGGCGAAGGCGCGCGCCAGAACTGCGCCTGCAGGCGCGCCCAGGTCTCGAAGGGAAACAGATCGAACGCCGGAATGCCCAGGCGAAACGCTCGCGGCGGGCCTGCGCGGGGGCTGCCCGGGCCATGGCTGCGCAACCGCGCGAGGATCGGCAGCGCCGCCTCGGCCGCAGCCGCTGGCGCCGCACCACGCGGCATGCCGGCAACGCCCAGCTCAGCGACATAGGTGCCGTCGCCGACCCGGCCCTCGAGATACCCCTCGGCATACAGCTGATCGTAGGCGCGTACCACGGTATTGCGCGAGATGCCGAGCGTCGCGGCCAGCTCACGACTGGCCGGCAGACGCATGCGGCTGGCCATGCGGCCGTCGAGAATGCGCTCGCGCAGTGCCTGATAAAGCTGACGGGCCAAACCCTGGCGCGGGTCGAGGCGAATCCCGGCGGGTTCGAGCAGGAGCGGAGGTCGAGTGTTCATGGCCCAGGCCGGCGAAGAAAAACTCAGGATAAATTGGACCCATGAAAATCGCCATCAATGGCTCTTACAAAGAACCAATAGCCCTCTTAGCATGACCCATCCATCAGGAGGATCCGCCATGTATTCGCCCACCGCCTTCCGTGTCGACGACCTCGACCAGCTGCATGCGCAGATCGCGCGCTCGTCCCTGGCGATCCTGGTGACTCAGGGCGAGCACGGCCTGCACGCCAGCCATCTGCCGCTGCTGCTGGACCCGGATGCGGGCCCGCACGGTCGCCTGCTCGGCCATTTCGCCCGGGCCAACCCGCAATGGCGCGACCTGGCCGCCGGTGCCGAGGTGCTGGTGATCTTCCCCGGCGCTTCGGCCTACGTCAGCCCCGGCTACTACCCGAGCAAGGCCCGCGACCACAAGGCGGTGCCGACCTGGAATTACCAGACCGTGCACGCCTGGGGCCGCGCCGAGGTGTTCGATGAGTCGACGCGCCTGCGCGAACTGGTCGGCCGCCTCAGCGCGCATCACGAAAGCAGCCAGGCGCAACCCTGGTCGCTGGCCGACGCGCCCGCCGACTACCTCGACGCCATGCTGCGCGCCATCGTCGGTTTCGAACTGCCGATCGAGCGCATCGCCGGCAAATGCAAGCTGAGCCAAAACCAGCCAGCGGACAACCGGGCCGGCGTACACGATGCTCTGGCGGCTAGTTCGGCACCGAACGAACAGGAAGTGGCGCGGCTGATGAATAGCCTGGGTTGAAACCCTGCAGAACCATTGAACGCCTCTTCGCCAGCAAGCTGGCGCCTACACACCGATAGCAACGCCTCATACACAGAAGGAAGACTGCCGTGTCCCAGATCGAGATCCGCCCCGTTAGCGCCGCCGACCATGCCGCCTGGCTACCGCTCTGGCAGGGCTATCTGCACTTCTACGAAAGCGAACTGCCGGCCGACACCACCGCCAGCACCTGGCAACGCTTTCTCGACCCGGCCGAGCCGACCCATGCCGCGCTGGCCTGGCGGGACGGCCGCGCCGTCGGTCTGGTGCAATGGATTTTTCATCGTTCCAACTGGTCGGTAGCCCATAGCTGCTATTTGCAGGACCTGTTCGTCAGCCCCGACGTGCGCGGCGGCGGGGTCGGCCGCAAACTGATCGAACACGTCTATGGCCAAGCCCGCAGCGCCGGCAGCCCGCGGGTGCACTGGCTGACCCAGGAAAGCAACCACACCGCCATGCAACTCTACGATCGCATCGCCGAGCGCGCCGGTTTTACCCAGTACAGCCATTCGCTCTAGCCGGGGAAGACGACCATGACCCAGCAAGCCCTGCCCGATTGGCAACCCGCCAGCCCACCACCACGGCACCCGCTCGACGGCCGTTACGTGCGCCTGGAACCGCTCGACCCCGAGCGCCATGGCGACGACCTGTGGCTGAGCCTGCAAGGCGCGGACGTCGACCCGGCGCTGTGGGACTACCTGCCCTACGGCCCGTTCGAACTGCGCAGCGACTTCGATGCCTGGCTCGCCGCCAACGCCGCCGCGGCCGATCCGCTGTTCTTCAGCGTTATCGAGCGCGCCAGCGGCCAGGTCCAGGGCCTGCTCAGCTACCTGAACATCGTCCCTGCCCATGGCTGCATCGAGATCGGCCATATCGCCTTCGGCAGCGCCATGCAGCGCACGCCGCGGGCCAGCGAAGCGGTATTCCTGCTCGCCGAACTGGCCTTCGCCCTCGGCAACCGCCGCCTGGAATGGAAATGCAATGATCTGAACGCCCGCTCCAAGCGCGCCGCCGAACGCTTCGGCTTCAGCTTCGAAGGGCTGTTCCGTCAGCATCTGGTGATCAAGGGCCACAACCGCGACACCGCCTGGTACTCCCTGCTCGACCACGAGTGGCCGAGGCAGCGGCAAGCATTCGAATGCTGGCTGGCGGAGGAGAACTTCGATGAGCAGGGCCGCCAGCGCCAGACCTTGATCGCGCTTCGCGGGTAGGGCGCCGGCTCCGCGAAGCGCTCGTTGGGATTCGCAGGCTCAGCGGGGAAGACGCAGCTTGTAGATCCTATGTTCCTACGCAAGCCCGAACGCTCTACGCACCCGTGGGAGGCCCGACCTCGGGGCGATGCTTTGAATTTTCGCCGGGGCCATAGCCGGACAGCCCTACGGGCTGCATTCGCCGCGGGGCGCGCCTCCTACAAGTCCTGCGCTGTTGGCTGAATCCGTGTAGCCCGGATAAGCCTCAGCACAATCCGGGAATACGATCCCGTTAGAATTTCTCCGGCCTGAGCACTTCCACTTCGGCCAGGTAGCAGACCATCGCGTAGTTGGTGTAGTAGTGATCCTGCAGGTGCTCGGCGAGGCGTTCAGCCAGGTCGCGGGCGCAGATCACTTCCAAGCGGATATTGCCGTCGGTGTCCCAGCCGGCGCTACGCACGCCGCGGCTACCACGCCCGCGGGCGTCGGAGAGGGTCCAGCCAGGGGCGCCGAGCGCTTCCAGGTCGGCCAGCAGTTTCTTTTCCAGGGCGGCTTCGCAGATCACCGTGAGCAGGGTACGGGTGTAGGCGGGCATGTCAGAGTCCCCATGCGATCAGAGTTTCGGCCAAGGCCAGGTAAAGCGGGATGCCCACCAGGATATTGAACGGGAAGGTAATACCCAAGGACGCGGTCAGCGACAGCGACGGGTTGGCCTCAGGCACCGCCAGGCGCATCGCCGCCGGTACCGCGATATAGGACGCCGACGCGGCCAGGGTGGCGAGCATCGCCGTACCGCCGAGGGACAGGCCCATGGCCCGCGCCAGCAGCGCACCGATAAGCGCGCCTAGCAGCGGCATCAACAAAGCGAACAGAGCCAGCTTGAAGCCGTAGCGCTTCAACGACGCCAACTGACCGGAAGCGATCAGGCCCATCTCCAGCAGGAAGAACGCCAGCACCGGCTTGAACATGCTGGTGTACAGCGGCTCCAGCGGCTTGATCGCTTCCTTGCCGGCGATCGCGCCTATCACCAGGCCGCCGAGCAGCAACATGATGCTCTTGCCGAGGAAAATCTCCCGGCCCAGTTCCTTCCAATGGGTGTCGCGGCTGATGCCCTTGGCCAGCAGGATGCCGACCAGGATCGCCGGAATTTCCAGGATGGCGACGAACAGCGGCATATAGCTCTCAAAGGCGATGCCCTTGGCCAGCAGGAACGCTACCACCACGGCGAAGGTACCGGCGCTGACCGAACCGTAGTGGGCCGCCACCGCCGCCGCGTTGACCCGGTCGAAGCGCAGGCCGCGCAACAGGGCGAAGGCCACCAGCGGCAGCAGCACGCCCAAGCCCAGCACCAGCCCCGACTGCCCGAGCAATTGCAGGCTGGCCTGTTCGGCCAGCTCGACGCCGCCGTGCAGACCGATGGCCAGCAAGAGGATAATCGATAGCGTCTCGTACAGCGCCGGCGGCAGTTTCAACTCGCTCTTGACCAGCCCAGCGAACAGGCCGAAGACGAAGAACAGCACCACCGGATCCAGACCCACCGCACACACTCCGACCGTTGGCCCGTCAGGACGCCGCCAGCGTCACCTATATCATCGAGCGGAATAAAGGGTTATGTCCCAACAGCAGGTTGTGCTGAACCCCGCCGCTCTGCCGCCCCCTCGGTTAAGAAGAAACAACATGTGGGACATAACCAAAAAGGGGGATGGGTGCGCCTCGGCAATCCGGGACCAACGTCCATCCACGTAATAAAAAAGAGCCCCGAAAATCTGCTCAAATGCCTGTTCAACCAGCCCGGGGCTCCGAGGTTAACCTTCGATTTCGATCAGCACTTCGCCCGGATTGACCCGATCGCCCTTGGCTACATGCACCACCTTGACCGTACCGGCGATGGGCGCCTGGACTTCGGTTTCCATCTTCATCGCTTCGGTGATCAGCACGGCCTGGCCGGTCTTGACCACGTCGCCCTCCTGCACCAGCACCTCGACGATATTGCCCGGCATGCTGGTGCTGACGTCGCCCGCTGCGCTGGCCTGCTTGCGCTTGTTGCCGCTGGCGGCGACGAACTGATTGAGCGGCTCGAACACCACCTCCTCCGGCATGCCATCGAGGGACAGGTAGAAGTGGCGCTTGCCGTCGGTCTTGACGCCGACCCCGGTGATGTCGACGCGGTAGCTTTCGCCGTGCACGTCGATGATGAACTCGGTCGGTACGCCCTCGCCCCCGGCCGATGCCACGGCACCGGCATCGGGAATCGGCAGCAGCACCTCCGGCTTGAGGGTGCCGTCGGCACGCTCCTCGAGGAACTTGCGGCCGATGTCGGGGAACATGGCGTAGGTCAGCACATCCTCTTCGGACTTGGCCAGCAGGCTGATTTCCTCGCGCAGCTTGGCCATTTCCGGCTTGATCAGGTCGGCCGGGCGCCCCTCGATCACCTCCTCGCTGCCGATCGCCTGCTTGCGCAGTTGCTCGTCGATCTTGCCCGGCGCCTTGCCGTAGCGGCCTTGCAGGTAGAGCTTGACCTCATTGGTGATGGTCTTGTAACGCTCGCCGGCGAGCACGTTGAACACCGCCTGGGTACCGACGATCTGCGAGGTCGGCGTCACCAGCGGCGGGAAACCGAGGTCTGCGCGCACCCGCGGAATCTCGGCGAATACGTCGTTGATACGGTGCAGGGCGCCCTGCTCCTTGAGCTGGTTGGCCAGGTTGGACATCATCCCGCCCGGTACCTGGTTGACCTGCACGCGGGTATCGACGGCGGTGAACTCGCTCTCGAACTGGTGGTATTTCTTGCGCACGGCATAGAAGTACAGGCCGATCTCCTGCAGCAGTTCCAGGTCCAGGCCGGTGTCATATTCACTGCCGCGCAGGGCCGCGACCATCGACTCGGTGCCGGCATGGCTGGTGCCCCAGGCGAAGCTGGAAATGGCGGTGTCGATATGGCTGGCGCCGTTCTCGATCGCCTTCATCTGGCACATCGAGGCCAGGCCGGCGGTATCGTGGCAGTGGATGAAGATCGGCAGCGACTGCTCGGCCTTCAGTGCCTTGACCAGTTCGCCGGTGGCATAGGGCGTTAGCAGGCCGGCCATGTCCTTGATCGCCACCGAGTCGCAGCCCATGGCTTCCATCTGCCTGGCTTGTTCAACGAAAGCCTCGACCGTATGCACCGGGCTGGTGGTGTAGGCGATGGTGCCCTGGGCGTGCTTGCCGGCGGCCTTGACCGCCTCGATGGCCACGCGCAGGTTACGCACATCGTTCATCGCGTCGAAGATGCGGAACACGTCGATGCCGTTGACCGCCGCCTTGGCGACGAAGGCGCGCACCACGTCATCGCTGTAGTGGCGGTAGCCGAGCAGGTTCTGCCCGCGCAGGAGCATCTGCAGGCGGGTGTTGGGCAGCGCGGCCTTGAGCTGGCGCAGGCGCTCCCACGGGTCTTCCTTGAGGAAGCGCACGCAGGCGTCGAAGGTGGCGCCACCCCATACTTCCAGGGACCAGTAGCCGACCTGGTCGAGCTTGGGGCAGATCGGCAGCATGTCTTCGGTGCGCATGCGCGTGGCGATCAGCGACTGGTGGGCGTCGCGCAGGATGGTGTCGGTAACGTAGATGCTTTTGGAATTAAAAGGCTTGGACATGACTGGATTCCCCTTACAGGCCGGCGTGGGCGGCGATAGCCGTGGCAATCGCCAGGGCCAGGTGCGATGGGTTGAGCTTGATCGAGTACTCGGTCAGCTCCGGATGGGCTTCGACGAAACTGGTGTTGAACTGGCCGCTGCGGAACTCCGGGTTACGCAGGATTTCCTGGTAATAGGCGGCGGTGGTCTTCACCCCCTGCACACGCATGTCGTCCAGCGCGCGCAGGCCGCGGTCCAGCGCCTCTTCCCAGGTCAGCGCCCAGACGATCAGCTTCAGGCACATGGAGTCGTAATACGGCGGAATGGTGTAGCCGGTGTAGATTGCCGTGTCGGTGCGCACACCGGGGCCGCCGGGGGCGTAGTAGCGGGTGATCTTGCCGAAGCTGGGGAGGAAGTTGTTCTTCGGATCCTCGGCATTGATGCGGAACTGCAGGGCGAAGCCGCGATGGATGATGTCCTCCTGCTTGACCGACAGCGGCAGGCCGGAAGCGATGCGGATCTGCTCGCGGACGATATCGATGCCGGTGATTTCCTCGGTGATGGTGTGTTCCACCTGCACCCGGGTGTTCATCTCCATGAAGTACACCTCGCCCTCGGCCAGGAGGAACTCCACGGTACCGGCATTCTCGTAGCCCACCGCCTGCGCCGCGCGCACCGCCAGGTCGCCGATGTAGGCGCGCTGCTCGGGGGTGAGCTGCGGGCTGGGGGCGATCTCGATGAGCTTCTGGTTGCGCCGCTGGATCGAGCAGTCGCGCTCGAAGAGGTGCACCACGTTGCCGAAGCTGTCGCCGAGAATCTGCGCCTCGATGTGCTTGGGGTTGACGATGCACTTCTCGAGGAAGACTTCCGCCGAGCCGAAGGCCTTGGTCGCCTCGGAAATCACCCGCGGAAACGCCTGCTCCAGTTCTTCCCGCGAGTTGCAGCGGCGGATGCCGCGACCGCCGCCACCGGAGGTGGCCTTGAGCATCACCGGATAACCGATGCGCTCGCCTTCGGCCAGGGCCTCGGCGATGTCGGCGACATTGCCCTCGGTGCCTGGGGTAACCGGCACGCCGGCCTTGATCATGCTGCGCCGCGCCTCGGTCTTGTCGCCCATGCGGCGGATCACTTCGGCCGACGGACCGATGAACTTGATCCCGCGCTCGGCGCAGATGTCCGCCAGTTCGGCGTTCTCCGAGAGGAAGCCGTAGCCCGGATGCAGCGCATCGCAGCCGGTTTCCACCGCCAGGTTGACCAGCTTGCGCGGGTTGAGGTAGCCGGCCAGCGGCTCGTCGCCGATGCAGTGGGCCTCGTCGGCACGCTTCACATGCAGGGCATGGCGGTCGGCTTCGGAATAGACGGCCACCGAGCGAACGCCCATCTCGGCGCAAGCGCGCACGATGCGGACGGCAATCTCGCCGCGGTTGGCAATCAGGATTTTCTTGATCACGCGTGCTTCCTCGACCCAGGGGACAGACAGATAGTCGTCAGTGGCGACCACCCATTCACCCTACGCCCGCGCGGTTGATAACCAAAATCAATAATTATTTGCTTGGCTATAAGTCATAGCTTATACACTCAGCCGAACGACCCGCCGCAAGACCATCCGACCGAACGAGGTATCCCGTGCGCAAATCCTTGATGCGCATCACCCTGCGCCAACTTCAGGTGTTCCGCTCGGTGTGCCAGCAGCGCTCCTACAGTCGCGCCGCCGAAGACATGGCGCTGACCCAGCCGGCGGTCAGCCTGCAGATCCGCCAGCTGGAAGAGCTACTCGGTCAACCGCTGTTCGATTACATCGGCAAGAAGCTCTACCTGACCGACGCCGCCGAAGCCCTGCAGCGGGCCAGCGCGGATATTTTCGGCCGCCTGGAAAGCCTCGACATGCAACTGGGCGACCTGCAGGGCTCGCTGCAGGGCCAGCTGAGCCTGGCCGTCGAATCCAGCGCGAAGTACTTCACACCCCACCTGTTCGCCGCTTTTCGCCGCCACTACCCGGAAGTCAGCTTGCAGCTGGTGGTCACCAACCATACCCAGGCCCTCAAGCGCCTGAGCGCCAATCGCGATGACTTGCTGATCATGTCGCAGGTGCCGACGGACCTGAATCTGGAGTTTCTGCCGTTCCTCAATAACCCGATCGTCGCGGTGGCGCCAGCGACGCACCCGCTATGCAGCCAGGGGCCACTGTGCCTGCAGGACCTCACCGCCTGGCCGCTGCTGGTGCGTGAACGCGGCTCGGGCACCCGCCAGGCGGGCGAGGAATATTGCCACCAGAAACGCGCGCACTTCGCCCAGACCCTGGAGCTCGGCTCGACCGAAAGTCAGCTCGAGGGGGTGCTCGCCGACCTCGGCCTGGCCCTGCTGCCACGCCACGCAGTGCGCCGCGAACTGGCCTGCGGCGTACTGCGCGAATTGCCGGTGGCGGAGCTGCCCTTGCTGCGCAGCTGGTGCCTGGTGCACCCGCGCGGCAAATACCTGTCGCCGGTGGCCCAGGCGTTTTTCGCCTTCGTGCGCAACCAACGCAGCCAGATCAACGCCCTGGCTGAGCGCTTCGCCGAGCCGGCGCCTGAACAGCGGCCAGGTAGTTAGCCGCGATCAGCTCCGGGTAATCGGCCAATTGCTGTTGCAACTGCCGCCGCTCGGCGTAGCTCTCGATGGCGCGGCGGTATTCCATGCGCCGCTGATCGAGCAGCTTGCGCCGATTCTTTGCATCGTTGCTGACGTGCGACTGCGCTTCATCCGAATAACGAGGCATCTCAGGTCTCCCAGGCTGAATAACGGGAGTTACAGGATCGGCCCGGGATGTGACGCTTTGGGGGCAAGGCGATGAAGTTGCGATGACCCCGACGAGCGGCGCTGTGGGCCGGTCCGCCGCAGCCCGGTCAAGCGCGGCGCAATCGGGGAACCCAGGTCCATGGCGACAGGCGCCACGGGGCTGCGCGGCGGCTAGTCCTCGTGCAGCTTCACCGACTTGGGCGACAGGCGCAGGCTGCGCAAGCTGCGCTTGACGCTCTTCAGGTGATTGACCAGGGCCGGGCCGCGGGCCATGGCCACGCCCATGGCCAGCACGTCGATCACCACCAGATGGGCGATGCGCGAGGTCAGCGGGGTGTAGATCTCGGTGTCTTCCTGCACGTCGATGGCCAGGTTGACCGTGGCCAGGTCGGCCAGCGGGGTCTGGCTCGGACACAGGGTGATCAGGGTCGCGCCGGTTTCACGCACCAGGTTGGCGGTGATCAGCAGGTCCTTCGAGCGCCCGGACTGGGAGATGCAGATGGCCACATCGGTGGGCTTCAGGGTCACCGCCGACATCGCCTGCATGTGCGGATCGGAATAGGCGGCGGCCGTCAGCAGCAGGCGGAAGAACTTGTGCTGGGCATCCGCCGCCACCGCACCGGAGGCGCCGAAGCCGTAGAATTCCACACGCTGGGCCTGGGCGCAGGCGGCGATGGCGCGCTGCAAGGCCTGCGGATCGAGTTTCTCGCGCACCTCGATCAGGGTGTGCAGGGTGGTGTCGAAGATTTTCAGGCTGAAGTCGGTGACCGAATCGTCTTCATGGATCGCGAACTGGCCAAAGCTGGCGCCAGCGGCCAGGCTCTGCGCCAGTTTCAGCTTCAAGTCCTGGAAACCGCTGCAGCCGATGGCACGACAGAAACGCACGATGGTTGGCTCGCTGATGCCGACGCTGTGGGCCAGGTCGGCCATGGAACTGTGCATCACTGCGGCCGGGTCGAGCAGTACATGGTCGGCCACCTTGAGTTCCGACTTGCGTAACAGATGGCGCGACTGGGCGATGTGCTGCAACAAATTCACGGGCATGGGCTCGGGCTGAAATATGACGAATACGTTGTGCCATCTTCATCCGAGAGACGACTCGGTTATGATCGGGGCACGCCGTGGGTGTAGTGACTTTGTAGTTATACTACATGGTCGACGCCCCCGCACGGCTAAACCGAGTCGGAGTTCCCGCTTTGAGCATTCCCTGCGACATGCTGGTCTTTGGCGGTACGGGCGACCTGGCCCTGCACAAGCTGCTGCCCGCGCTCTACCACCTGCACCGCGTCGGTCGGCTGCACGCCGACATGCGCATCCTCGCCCTGGCGCGCAGCCCGCACAGCCGCGCCGCCTACCAGGCTCTCGCCGAACGCCGCTGCCGTGCCCAGGTGGCGCGCGCCGACTTCGACAACGACACCTGGCAGGACTTCGCCGCGCGCCTCGACTACTTCGCCATGGATGCCAGCCAGGGCGCCGATTTCGGCCGCCTGGCCAAGCACCTGGGCAGCGCCGGCGAACGCGTGCGGGTGTACTACCTGGCCACCGCGCCCGACCTGTTCGAAGACATCGCCTCGCACCTGCAGATCGCCGGCCTGGCCGGGCCGCACGCGCGCATCGTGCTGGAGAAACCGATCGGCCACTCGCTGTCGTCGGCGCAGGCGATCAACGCGGCGATCGGTGCGGTATTCGACGAGTCGCGGGTATTCCGCATCGACCACTACCTGGGCAAGGAAACCGTGCAGAACCTGATGGCGCTGCGCTTCGCCAACGCCCTGTTCGAGCCGGTGTGGCGCGCCGGGCATATCGATCACGTGCAGATCAGCGTGTGCGAGACCCTCGGCGTGGAGAACCGCGGCGCCTACTACGACAATGCCGGCGCCATGCGCGACATGATCCAGAACCACCTGCTGCAACTGCTCTGCCTGGTGGCCATGGAGGCGCCGGTACGCTTCGACGCCGAATCGGTGCGCAACGAGAAGCTCAAGGTGCTCGAGGCGCTCAAGCCCATCTCCGGCCTCGACGTGCGCGACAAGACCGTGCGCGGCCAATATGCCGCCGGCAAGATCGGCGGGCAGGAGGTGCCGGCCTACTACTTCGAGAAGAATGTCGACAACGACAGCGATACCGAGACCTTCGTCGCCCTTCAGGTGGAGATCGAGAACTGGCGCTGGGCCGGCGTGCCCTTCTACCTGCGCACCGGCAAGCGCCTGGCCCGCAAGACCTCGGAAATCCTTATCCAGTTCAAGCCGGTGCCGCACCAGCTGTTCGGCGACGGCGAGGCCAATCGCCTGCTGATCCGCCTGCAGCCGGAAGAGTGCATCAGCCTGCAACTGATGGCCAAGCACCCCGGCAAGGGCATGCACCTGGAACCGGTGGAGCTGGACCTCAACCTGGCCCAGGCGTTTCGCCAGAAGCGCCGCTGGGACGCCTACGAGCGCCTGCTGCTGGACGTGATCGAAGGCGACTCGACGCTGTTCATGCGCCGCGACGAAGTCGAGGCCGCCTGGAGCTGGATCGACCCGATCATCAATGGCTGGCAGCAGCACCACAAGAGCCCGCGGCCCTACCCGGCCGGTAGCAGCGGGCCGGAGCAGGCCAACCTGCTGCTGGAGCTGGCGGGACGCAAGTGGATGGAGTGAATGCGCAGACGGCGCCGACCCAGCGGGCAGGCGCCGTGCGGGAGAGAGGCGGGTTACGCCGTTGTGCGGGAATCCAGCGGCTGCCGGCTTACTTTAATGAGCGCAGGAAGCTGATCAGGTAATCCTGTTCGGCTGGATCGCTGATGGCGACGTGACGCATGCGGGTGCCCGGCACCAGCGCCTCGTTGTCGGTAATCCACTTGCGCAGGTTGTCTTCGGTCCAGGTGATCCCCGAGGCCTGCATGGCTTTGGAGTAGGCAAACCGGGGCACGGAAGCCGCCGGGCGACCGACCACACCGAACAGGCTGGGGCCGAAGGCGTTCTCGCTGGTATCCAGCGAGTGGCATGCCGTGCAGTGGTGCGCAAACAACTGCCGCCCGGCCGCTTCCATCCCGCCCTCCGCAGCCTGGACGAACGGGGCCGCAGCCAGTGCCGTGCACAACAACGCCAATGATGATGACAGACGCATTTTCATTCTGTAATTCCCTCTCTGATGACTAGGCAAAAACAGTATATTTTGTAGGTCTTTTGTTCGGCTCTTGTACAAAAGCAGCAATTGCATGGCACCAAAGTACTTTTCTGCAGGGCGCCGGGAGCGGCGCGCAGGCGAACCGAGCCGATTGCGCGAGGGGCAGCCGGCTAGGGGGATTAGCGGGGTCGCGCGTCAGCTACAGGAGCCAATCGGGCTGGCTCCCGGGCCGCCTCAGCGGGCGTCGGCCTGGTCGCGCAGCAACTGGGCGAATTGCTCCGCCGGCACCGGTTTGCTGATCAGGTAGCCCTGGATTTCGTCGCACTGGTGGGCCTTGAGGAAATCCATCTGCGCCTGGGTTTCCACGCCCTCGGCGACCACCTTCAACTCCAGGCTGTGGGCCATGACGATGATCGCCCGGGTAATCGCCGCATCCTCGCCGCCGAGCGCCAGGTCGCGGATGAAGGTCTGATCGATCTTCACGTAGTCCACCGGGAAGCGCTTGAGGTAGCTGAGCGAGGAGTAGCCGGTGCCGAAGTCGTCGATCGCCAGCTTGACCCCCAGATCGCGCAGCTGCTGGAAGGTGGTGATGACGCTTTCGACGTTGTCGAGCAACTGGCTCTCGGTCAATTCCAGCTCGAGGAACTGCGGCGCCAGGCCGGTTTCGTCGAGCACCTGGCGCACCAGACTGGTCAGCTTGCCCTGGCGCAACTGATGCACCGACAGGTTCACCGACACGCGGATCTGCGCCAGGCCCTGCTGCTGCCAGTCCCGTGCCTGCTGACAGGCGCGGCGCAGGACGAATTCGCCGATCGGCGCGATCAGCCCGGTTTCCTCGGCCAGGCCGATGAAATCCCCCGGCGGCACCAGCCCCCGCTCCGGATGGCGCCAGCGCACCAGCGCCTCGGCGGCGTTGAGGCGGTCGTCGGCCAGGCACAGCTTGGGCTGGTAGAACACCTCCAGCTGATTCTCGTCGATCGCCTTGCGCAACTGGGTCTCCAGTTGCAGGCGCTCCAGGGTGCAGGCCTGCAGGTTGTCGGTGTAGAACTGGAAGGTGTTGCCGCCCAGGTGCTTGGCATGCTGCATGGCCATATCGGCCTGGCTGACCAGGGTCGAGATCTCCCGCGCGTTGTCCGGCAGCAGGCTGATGCCCAGGGAGGCGCTGACCACCAGCTCCTGACCGCCGACGGTCATCGGCAGGCGCAATTTGGCCAGCAGGCGGCTGGCCATGCGCGCCAGGGTCGAGAGACTGCCGTAGGAATCGAGCAACACGGCGAACTCGTCGCCGGACAAGCGCGCAATGGTGTCGGCCTCGGGCATTGCCTGACTCAGGCGGCGGCTCATCTGCCGCAGCAATTGGTCGGCCACTTCATGGCCGAGGCTGTCGTTGAGCCACTTGAAACGATCCAGGTCGACGTGCAGCAAGGCCAGGCTGCGCCCGCTCTGCCGCGAACGCTGACTGGCCTCGTGCAGGCGCTCGCGGAACAGGCTGCGGTTGGCCAGACCGGTCAGCTCGTCGTAGTGCGACAGATAGCGCAGACGCTCCTCGGCCTCGCGCCGCGACGACAGGTCGGCGAAGAAGCCAACGATATGGCTGACCAGCCCCCGCGCATCGCGCACCACCTTGAGTTGCAGCAGTTGCGGGTAGAGCTCGCCATTCTTGCGCGTCTCGATCAACTCGCCCTGCCAGTGGTCGCCGCGCTCCAGCTCCAGACGGATCAGCTGGTATTGGTGGCGGGTGTCACGGCTGCTGATCAGGCTGGCGACGCTCTTGCCGAGCACGTCTTCCTGGCGATAGCCAGTGACCTGGCTGAATGCCTGGTTGACCGCCAGCAGGCGGTAATCCGGGTCGAGAATGACGATGCCTTCGCTGGCCGCCTCGAACACCGTGGCGGCCAGGCGCTGCTGTTCTTCCTGCTGCTTGCGCGCGGTGATGGTGCGCCGCGTACCGAGCATGCGCAGCACCCGACCCTGGGCGTCGCGCTCCACCGCGCGGCCGCGGTCCTCGACCCAGACCCAGTGGCCATCGGCGTGCTTGACCCGGTATTCGATCTGATAGCCGTCGCTGCGCCCCTTCATGTGCTCGACCAGGGTGCGGCGCAGCAACGGCAGGTCGTCCGGATGCAGGCGCGGCTTGAGGTCGCGCAGCATGGCCTGCACCGCCTCGGGCTCGAGGCCGAAGATTTCCTTGAGCTGCGAGTGATGCACTTCATCGCTCTGCAGGTTCCAGTCCCACAAGCCCAACTCGCTGGCCTCCAGGGCCAGGGCCAGGCGCGCCTCGCTCTTGCTCAGGGCGTGGGTGGCATCGTCCAGCTCCAGGGTGCGCTCGGCCACGCGCATTTCCAGCTCGGCATGGGCGGTGCGCAGCTCGCCTTCGGCCCAGCGGCGCTGCTCGACTTCGCGGGCCAGTTCGCCATTGAGCGTCTCGGCCTGCTGCCGGGCATGCTCCAGGCGACCGATCAGCGCCTGATTCTGGAAACGCTGCAGCAGGCTGCGCTGCAGCAGGCGGTTGACCTGCCAGGCCACCACCAGCAGGGTCAGCAGCAGGATGCCGCCAAGCATGCCCCAGCCGCGCTGCAGGCTGTGTTCGCTGAGCAGCAGATAGGCCACCGACGGCAGCAGGCAGGGCAAGGCGAAGGTCAGGAACGCCGACAGGCTGACGGCATAGGCCACGCTGGCGGAAAGGATCGCCGCGGCGATCAGGCCGTAGACCAGGGCCTGCTGATAGAACACATCGGCCGGCACCAGGGCGATGGCGGCGAAGGCCAGGGTCAGACCGGAGGCGCCGGCGCCGAACAGGAAGTTGCGCCGCCAATGCGCCTGCACCTGGCGGCTCGGCTGGGCGCGATTGAAGGCGCTGACCTGGAGCAGGCGCAGAACGGCCAGCAGCACCAGCCAGATCAGCCAGCCGGAGAGCAGAACACGGCTCGGCGGCGCCCAGAGCAAAAAGGCGCAGGCCGCGCCATTGAGCAGCATGAATAGGGTCGGCACCCACGAGCCCTGATACAGCAGGCGGGTACGTTCGATGGCGATATCCGTGGCGAATTGCTGACGAATCTCGCGTGTAGTGTCCAGCGTCAGTTCGGCAGCGGCGCTAGCAGTCTGGGTCATAGGCTATTTTCTTGTAATGGGTGCCTAGGTCGGCGGAGCATACCCGAGCTAGACGCTTCGCCCAACAATCATGTGTGCAAATTTATCAACCCGACAGACCACTTTGCCTGGCCAGGATGACCTGCGACATCCACCCGGCAAGGTGACTTGCCGTTCGTCCACTGGCCGCCGTGCGGCGATGTGCCGCGCGCCCGGTTTGCCCTCGCTGCCGCCGCCCCCTAGAATGCCGCGATGCAAAATGACCCCGAACTCCTGATCGCCTCCCTCAACGATGCCCAACGCCAGGCCGTCACGGCCCGCCTGGGCCGGCAACTGGTGCTGGCCGGCGCCGGCTCCGGCAAGACCCGGGTGCTGGTGCACCGTATCGCCTGGCTGATCCAGCTGGAAAACGCCTCGCCGCACAGCGTCCTGTCGGTGACCTTCACCAACAAGGCCGCCGCCGAGATGCGCGCGCGCATCGAACAGATGCTCGGCGTCAATCCGGCCGGCATGTGGGTCGGCACCTTCCACGGCCTGGCGCATCGGTTGTTGCGCGCGCACTGGCAGGAAGCCGGGCTGGCGGAGAACTTCCAGATCCTCGATTCCGACGACCAGCAGCGCCTGGTCAAGCGGGTGATCCGCGAGCTGGGCCTGGACGAACAGCGCTGGCCGGCCAAGCAGGCGCAGTGGTTCATCAACGGGCAGAAAGACGAAGGCCTGCGCCCGCAGCATATCCAGCCCGGCGGCGACCTGTTCCTCGCCACCATGCTGAAGATCTACGAGGCCTATGAAGCGGCCTGCGCCCGCGCCGGGGTGATCGACTTCTCCGAACTGCTGCTGCGCGCCCTCGACCTGTGGCGCGACAAGCCGGGCCTGCTCGAGCATTACCAGCGGCGCTTCCGGCATATCCTGGTCGACGAGTTCCAGGACACCAACGCCGTGCAGTACGCCTGGCTGCGCCTGCTGGCCAAGGGTGGCGACAGCCTGATGGTGGTCGGCGACGACGACCAGTCGATCTACGGCTGGCGCGGGGCCAAGATCGAGAATATCCACCAGTACAGCCGCGACTTCCCGGACGCCGAAACCATCCGCCTGGAGCAGAACTACCGCTCCAGCGCCGGCATCCTCAAGGCCGCCAACGCGCTGATCGCCAACAACCAGGGGCGCCTGGGCAAGGAACTCTGGACCGAAGACGGCGACGGCGAGCCGATCAGCCTGTACGCGGCCTTCAACGAGCACGACGAGGCCCGCTACGTGGTCGAGTCGATCGAGGACGCCCTGCGCAAGGACGGCCTCAAGCGCAGCGAGATCGCCATCCTCTACCGCTCCAACGCCCAGTCGCGGGTACTCGAAGAGGCCCTGCTGCGCGAGAAGATTCCCTACCGCATCTATGGCGGCCAGCGTTTCTTCGAGCGCGCCGAAATCAAGAACGCCATGGCCTATCTGCGCCTGCTCGACGGTCGCGGCAACGATGCGGCGCTGGAGCGGGTGATCAACGTGCCGGCGCGCGGCATCGGCGAGAAGAGCGTCGAGGCGATCCGCGCCTATGCCCGCGAGCATGATGTGGCGATGTGGGAGGCGATCCGCCTGATGCTCACCAACAAGGCCCTGCCGGGGCGGGCCGCGGGCGCCCTGGCCGGCTTCGTCGAGCTGATCGACAACCTCGCCGCCAAGGTGCTGAGCATGCCGCTGCACCTGATGACCCAGACCGTCATCGAGCAGAGCGGGTTGATCGCCTATCACCAGGCGGAAAAGGGCGAGAAGGCCCAGGCCCGGGTGGAGAACCTGGAGGAACTGGTCAGCGCCGCGCGCGCCTTCGAGAACGACGAAGACGACGAGTTGAGCCCGCTGCAGGCCTTCCTCGGCCATGCGTCGCTGGAAGCCGGCGATACCCAGGCCGCGGAAAACGAAGACAGCATCCAGCTGATGACCCTGCACAGTTCGAAGGGCCTGGAGTTTCCCCAGGTGTTCCTGGTGGGCATGGAAGAAGGCCTGTTCCCGCACAAGATGAGCCTGGAAGAACCCGGCCGTCTCGAGGAGGAGCGGCGCCTGGCCTATGTCGGCATCACCCGCGCCATGCAGAAACTGGTGATCAGTTACGCCGAAGTCCGCCGCTTGTATGGCAATGAAACGCGCAACTCGATCTCGCGCTTCGTCCGCGAGATTCCAGCGCCGCTGATCCAGGAAGTGCGCCTGTCCAATAGCGTCAGCCGTCCCTTCACCACGAACAGCCGCAGCATGAGCGGCAACAGCATGTTCGCCGGCAGCGCCGTACCGGACACCGCGTTCAGCCTCGGCCAGCGGGTGCAGCACGCGCTGTTCGGCGAGGGCACAATCCTCAACTTCGAGGGCTCCGGCGCCCAGGCGCGGGTGCAGGTGAATTTCGAGAGCGAAGGCAGCAAATGGCTGATGCTCAGTTACGCCAAGCTGGATGCACTGTGACCGGCATCATTTGGAGTGCGTACACGACTGCAAATCAGGGCTGCTGGAATTGCCTCCAGGGACCGCCCTGAAAAGGTTTACCTCAAGACACCAACACCCAAGGGTGCTGAATATTTAAGCCCGCATTCAAAATGATATTACAGGGAAGAAACCATGAAATATCCATTGCTCCTGGCTGCACTGATCGCCTCGAACGTTGCCCTCGCAGACAGTTTTCATGGCCCTTATCTGGGTGCTTACAGCGGCTACAGCTGGAGCGAAGATGAAGGAAAAGGCCAGTTTCAGGACACTGAAGCAAAAAGCAACTGGGCGCAAACCACCAACCCCAGAGGCATCCAGTATGGTCTCTTGGCAGGCTATAACTGGACGTTTGGAAATAACCTGTTGCTCGGAATAGAGGCCGATTATGAAGGTCGCGCCGATGACAGCGACCGCGATCATCAGGCCTATAACGGACAGCCCGATCCGACTTATCACGCCACCACTGAATTGACCGAGGCCGGGTCGCTCAGAGGCCGCGCAGGCTATCTCTTCAACAAGCAGTTCCTGCTTTATGCCACCGCAGGCTACTCGGCGGTAAGAGCCGAAAGAACCTGGCATGACGCAGATAGCCAAAAGACTGAGGCGCATACCCGCTGGCAAGACGGCTGGGTGGCTGGCATCGGCGCGGAATACCTGCTGAACGCCAATCTCTCCGCACGCCTGGAATACCGCTACGCGGATTATGGTACTGAAACAGTGCCCGCCAACCTGTGGGGCGAAGAGTACAAGCAGCGGTTGACCAGCCAAGCGCTACAAGCGGGAATTGCCTACCAGTTCTAACCAACTGCGCTCCCAATAAGCTCAAGAACCTGCCCTCCTTGGCAGCGCACCGCCAAGGAGGGCAGATCGTCTTGCCGGTGCTCGCTCCACGCCTGGCAGCGCTGAACACCCTTTGAGCTGCCTGGCAATAGCCTCAGCTTAACTAGGACAGACATTAAGGATGCCTCGATGAATCACCGCACTCTTCTCGGCGCCACTCTGGCGCTGCTCGCCACCCTCGGCCTGGCCGGCTGCAAGGACGAAAAAGCCGGCAGCGAGCAGGCCGCGGCCGAGCCGGCGCAGAGTTTCCAGTGGAAGATGGTCACCGCCTGGCCGAAGAACTACCCGGGCCTGGGCACTGCCGCCGAGCGTCTGGCCGAGCGGGTCAAGACCATGAGCGCCGGCCGCCTGACCATCAAGGTCTATGCCGGCGGCGAGCTGGTGCCGCCGCTGGAGGTGTTCGACGCCGTCTCGCGCGGCACCGCCGAACTGGGCCACGGCGCCGCCTATTACTGGAAAGGCAAGGTACCGGCCGCGCAGTTCTTTACCGCCGTGCCCTTCGGCCTGTCCACCAGCGAAATGAACGCCTGGCTGAGCAAGGGCGGCGGTCAGGCGCTGTGGGACGAGGCCTATGCCCCCTATGGCGTCAAGCCGGTGGTGGTGGGCAATACCGGCATGCAGATGGGCGGCTGGTACAACAAGGAGATCAACTCCCTGGACGACCTCAAGGGCCTGAAGATCCGTATGCCGGGCCTCGGCGGCGAGGTGCTGAGCAAGCTCGGCGCGACCACCGTCAACCTGCCCGGCGGCGAGGTGTTCACCGCCCTGCAGACCAACGCCATCGACGCCAGCGACTGGGTCAGCCCCTACAACGACCTGGCCTTCGGTTTGCACAAGGCCGCCAAGTTCTACTACTACCCGGGCTGGCAGGAACCGCAGGCGGTGCTCGAACTGCTGATCAACCAGAAGGCCCTCGACAGTTTGCCGGCCGACCTGCAGGCGATCCTCACGGAAGCCGCCCGCGCCGCCAGCCAGGACATGCTGGATGACTACGTCTATCACAACGCCCTGGCGCTGGACGAACTCAAGCAGCAGGGCACCCTGCTCAAGCGCTTCCCCGACGAAGTGCTCGGCGCCATGCAGCGCGAATCCGAAGTGGTGCTCGGCGAGCTGGCCGCCCAGAGCGAGCTGAACGGGCGTATCTGGGCCTCGATGAAGGCCTTCCAGGCGCAAACCAGCCAGATGCACAAGCTGTCCGAGAAGGAGCTGTATAACTGGCGCTAAGCCCCCGTAGGGTGGATGACGCCTTTTTCATCCACCAGCGCAATCGGTGGATGGGTGAAGCGTCATCCACCCTACGAGGTTGCAGGCCTTGCAATAGACATAGGATCTACGACCAACCGGAGCCTCGCCTTCCGTTGGTCGTCTCCACCCCGCCTCGCGCGCCCCTCGGCCCATACTGCTTGGCGAGGTGAGCCGATGAAAAAACCGCCAATCACAGCAGCGCGGATCCTCGATACCGCCCTGCAACTGGCCGATGCCTGCGGCTGGGAGCGCCTGCACCTGTTCGATGTGGCCGCCCAGCTCGACGTTGGCTTGGACGCCATCGCCACCCATTACCGGGAAAAGGACCAACTGGTCGAAGCCTGGTTCGACCGCGCCGACCGCGCCATGCTGGCGCGCAGCAGCGCCGCCGACCTCGCCGCGCTGGAGCCGGCCAAGCGCCTGGAAGAACTGCTGGTCGCCTGGCTCGACAGCCTGGCCGCGCACCGGGCGGTGACCGGACAGATGCTGCTGTACAAGCTCGAACCTGCGCACCTGCACCTGCAGGTGCTCGGCCTGCTGCGCATCAGCCGCACCGTGCAATGGTGGCGCGAGGGCGCCCGCCGGGCAAGCCGGCACCTGCGGCGCATCGCCGAGGAAAGCCTGCTGACCGGCGTCTACCTGCGCAGCTTCATCCACTGGTTGCGCCACCCCGAGGAGGATCCCGCCGAGTTCCGCGCCTTGCTGCGCCGACAATTGCGCTGCGCAGCGCTGCTGATGCTGTTGCGCCAATAGCGAATACGCGGGGGGGCGCCGCGCGCACCAAGGCGCTCGCCAAGCGGCAAGTCCTGGCCCGCCCTGCGCAGCGACTCGGGCAAAAAGCAAAAGCCCGAAACATTCTATGGCTGGCCTTCCGCACCGTTGGCGGGCAAGATGCCGCGCAGCGTTCCAACCACCAAGAGACAGCTAAACATGCAGCGTTTCCTCAGCATTGCCCTGGCCATGTGCCTGAGTCTGGGCCTTACCATGAGTTTCGATGCCGAAGCCAAGCGTTTTGGCGGCGCCAAATCCTTCGGCTCCGCGCCTAGCCACCAGACTCGCCAGACCACCTCGCCAACCTCGACCACCGCCACCACCCCGACCGCCGGTCGTCAGCCGGCAGCGGCCAGCGGCGCCTCGCGCTGGCTCGGCCCATTGGCCGGTCTGGCCGCTGGCGGCCTGCTCGCCTCGATGTTCATGGGTGACGGCTTCGAAGGCCTGCAGATCATGGACATGCTGGTCTTCGGCCTGATCGCCTTCCTGCTGTTCCGCTTTCTCGCCTCCCGGCGCAAGCCAGCCGGCCCGGCAACCGCCAATGGCGCGCCCATGCAGCGCGACATGCCTACCCAAGCGGCACCCACCTCGATCTTCGGTGGCGCCAGCGGCGCCGCGATCAAGCCGGTGATCAATGCGCCGGCCTGGTTCAACGAGCAAAGCTTCGTCAGCGCCGGTCGCGAGCACTTCCTCAGCCTGCAGCAGCACTGGGACGCCAACGAGATGGACAAGATCGCCGAGTTCGTCACCCCGCAGCTGCTCGAATTCCTCAAGCGCGAGCGCGCCGACCTGGGCGAGGGCTTCCAGTCCACCTACGTCGACAACCTCGAGGTGCAACTGGACGGCGTCGACGACCTGAGCGACAAGACCGTCGCCACCCTGACCTTCACCGGCGTGGCGAAGACCTCGCGCTTCGACCAAGGCGAGGCCTTCAGCGAAAGCTGGCGCATGGAGCGCGACGCCGGTGACAACCAGCCGTGGCTGGTCGCCGGTATCCGCCAGAACTGAGCGCTTGTAAAAAACCTCGGGCCGACCCGGGGGTTCTAATGCCTAGCCCTCAACGGTGTCCCTTCGCCCGCGGCCGACCGACCCGATGCGGCTGGCGCCGGGCAATCGACCGGCGCCAGACGAAGATCGGCGGCGCCGGCGGCTTAGCCAGGCTGCGGGCACAGCTCACAGACTTCGGCACGGGGCACCAACTTGAGAAACTCCTCGGTGCTCATGTGCACCAGGTTCTCATGATCGCCGGCCTCGAAGTAAATGTCCTGCTGGCGGGTCAACTGGGGATCGACGCGCATGTTCATCCCGTAGGGCTCACTGACCGCCGGCACCGCACCCAGCTCGCAATCCTTGAACAGACTGGCGATGGTGGATTCGCTGGTTAGCTCCCAATGCTCGTCGCCCTTGCTGACCATGCTCATGTCCAGATGCCGGCTGGCCGGCACCACCGCCATCAGGTAGTGCCCCTTGCGATCGTCGAGGATCACCGGCTTGGCCAGGCGCTCGGCCGGGACGCTGGCCACCCGCGCCGACTCCAGGCTGCTCGCGGAATGCGGGTGAGGGACGATCTCGAACTGACACTGCGCGCTTTCCAGACTGCGCTTCAACGTTGCTGCCATATGCATGATCCACCTCCTGCTCGAGCCTGGCGCTCAAGCCGTAATTAAGTGACGGGCTCCTGTTCGAAGTTTAGTTCGCGCCCAGGCGCCGAGCCGCGCCAGTGGATGGAAGGCCGCCAGCGGCCGCCGCTTTTGTGCCCTGAACAGACGGACGACAAGGGTCGTCAGCGCCCGCAACAAAGCAGTGGCGGCGCGGGCTGCTTTTCCTCCCCACGCCGGCTACTGTATAAAGCCCATCCCTGTGCACGAGGTCCTGTTGTCGTGGAAGAAGTCATCGAACAACTGCGCGAAATGAACGAACCGGTACCGGTCGCCCTGGAACTGCCGGAAGAAGAACTGCTGGTGGAAATCGAAGAGCAGATTCTGATCAACCTGCCGTTCGAGCTGCGCGAGTTTCTGCTCAAGGTCAGCGATGTGGTCTACGGCCGCCTGGAGCCCGTCACCGCCACCGACCCGCAATCACACACCTACCTGCCGGAAGTCGCCTCGGTGGCCTGGTCGCTGGGTGTATCGCGTGAGCTGGTGCCGATCTGCGAGGATCACGGCAACTACTACTGCGTCGAACAGGACGGCACCGTGGTGCTCTGGGAAGGCGACACCGGCGAGCTGAGCGAAGAAGAAACCTGGGACTCGGTGTGGCACTGGGTACGCGACGTCTGGCTGGAAAGCTGAGCGCCGCTAGCTAGTGCGGGCGGGCGACTCCAGCCCCAGCAGATTGAGCAGGAACTGGCCGAAGAAGCTCAGGTCCTGCTCCATCGCCGCCCGCGCCGCCTTGCCGTCGCCGGCGCGCAGGGCCCGGAACACATCCTCGTGGAAATCGTTGAGGCGCAGCGACAGGTCGGCCTCGGTGAACAGGCGGTTGAAGAAGGGCCCGACCTGCAGCCACAGCGACTCGATCAGGCGCAGCAGCACCGGATTGCCGCAGGCCTGGTAGAGGCTCAGGTGGAACCGACTGTTGTCGGCCAGGTAGGCCTGCACGTCGCGCCGCTCGAGGGCGCCTTCCATGCGCGCTATGCAGTCCTGCAGCGCCTGCAGTTGCGTCGGGCCGATCCGCGCGGCTGCCAGCTCCACTGCCAGGCCCTCCAGGCTGATGCGCACCGGCAGCAGCTGCTGGTAGCGCTCGCGGGTCATCGCCGGCACCCGCAGCGAACGTTGCGGCTCGCCCTCCAGGGCGCCCTCGGCGACCAGCCGCTGCAAGGCGGCGCGCACCGGCATCGGGCTGGTGCCCCACTCGGCCGCCAGGTCGCGGATCTTCAGGCGCTCGCCGGGCTGGAAACGCCCGGCCAGCAAGGCACCACGGATATTCTGGTAGAGCTGTTCCTGCAGGTTGTCGGCCATGCTTCAGCGCCTCTGTGGCGGTGCGGGGAGTTGGGAAAGGGTCAGTAGGCAGTTACGCATTTTGCGGTCCTTGTTGAATTTCGTGGCTCGCTAGGGTGCGCCGTGCGCACCAGCTAAACCGAGACGAGTCGTGGTGCGCGCAGCGCACCCTAGTGGGGCGCCTTATTCTCGATCAGGCAGTTGCCACCATCCACCACCAGCACCTCGCCGGTGATGTAGCTGGCTTCGGGCGAGGCGAGGAAAGCCACGGCGCCGGCGATCTCGTCCGGACGGCCGGCCCGGCCCAGCGGCGTGTAGCCCGCGGCATGCCGCTCTTCCTCGGTGGATGAGCCGGTGGCGATCCAACCGGGCGCCACGCTGTTGACCGTGATGCCCTGCTTGGCCACTTCCAGCGCCAGGCCCATGGACAGGCCGAGCATGCCGGCCTTGGCCGCGCTGTAGGCGGATTCACCGGGGTTGCTGCCGCGGGTGCCGGTGGTCGAGCTGATATTGACGATGCGCCCGTAGCCACGCGCGCGCATACCCGGCAACACGCCACGGGTAAGCAGAAAGGTGGTGGTCAGATTACGGTTGAGCGACAGGTTCCAGGTAGCCAGGTCCATCTCGGCCAGCTCGGCGAACGGCTCCGGGCTGCCCTGCATGGCCATGCCGGCGTTGTTCACCAGGATGTCAATCTGCCCCCACTGCGCCAGGGCCCATTCAACCAGTTCGGCCACCTGCTGCTCATCGGTTAGGTCGGCGGCGCGGGCACGCGCTTGAATACCTTCAGCGCACAGCTCGGCAGCACGCTGTTCGACCCGTGCGCTGCTGGCCGTGAGCAGTACGCGCACGCCCTGCTGACCGAGGCGGCGGGCGATGGCCAGGCCGATACCGCTGTCGCTACCCGCCCCGCTGACCAGGGCCACCTGCTGCATATTTTCCATTTACACCCAACCTGTGATCACAAACTTAAGATTAATCTACCTTAATACCGCTTATAAGACATCTATTGACTTATTTGTGATCACAAAAGATTATGTTCGGAAATTCGAACGAGGTGTTCAACATGACTGCCAGTGGCATCAGCCCATCCGCCGTAGAAGCCTTCGCCCAGCGCGAGCGCCAGCGCTTTATCGAGCGCAACCCCAAGTCCGTGGCCCTGGCCGAACGCGCACGCAACTCGCTGTACGGCGGCGTGCCGATGCACTGGATGGCCGACTGGTCAACCCCGGTGCCGCTGTTCGTCGAACGAGCCAAGGGCGCGCGCTTCTATGACGTCGACGGCCACGAATATATCGACTTCTGCCTGGGCGACACCGGCACCATGTTTGGCCACTCGCCGGACCCGATCGCCAAGGCCATCAGTGATCAGGGCAACAACGGCCTGACCACCATGCTCCCAGGTGAAGACGCGGTGGTCTGCGGCGAGCTGCTGGCCGCGCGCTTCGGCCTGCCGTTCTGGCAGGTCACCGCCACCGCCACGGATTCGAACCGCTATGTACTGCGCTGGGCGCGGGCGATTACCCAGCGCAAGACCCTGCTGGTGTTCGACGGCTGCTACCACGGCACCGTGGACGATGTGATGGTGCGCTGTATCGATGGCGAGACCGTGCCGCGCAGCGGCCTGATCGGCCAGGCCTACGACCTGACCGAGTACAGCCGCTCGATCCCGTTCAACGACCTCAAAGCGCTGGAAGCCGCGCTGGCCCAGGGCGACGTCTGCGCCCTGCTCTGCGAGCCGGCCATGACCAATATCGGCATGGTCCTGCCCGAGCCCGGATTCATGCAGAAGTGCCGGGAGCTCACCCGCCAGTACGGCGCGCTGCTGATCATCGACGAAACCCACACCATCTCCACCGATATCGGCGGCTGCACGAAGCTGTGGAACCTCGACCCGGACTTCTTCGTGGTCGGCAAACCGATCGCCGGCGGTGTGCCCTGCGGCATCTTCGGTTGCAGCGCAGCGATGGCCGAAGCCATGACCGCCGCGCGCCAACGTGCCAGCGAGGGCAGCCACGGCCACGGTCACAGCGGCATGGGCACCACCCTGTCGGCCAACGCCCTGGCTATGCACTGCATGCGCGCCAACCTCGAGCAGGTGATGACCGAGGCGGCCTACGCACATATGTTGCCGCTGGCCAAGCGCCTGGCCGATGGCTTCCGTTCGCTGATCGGCAAGCACGACCTGAAGTGGTCGGTCACCGAGCTGGGCGCACGCAGCGAGTTCCAATTCTGCCCGGTGTCGCCAAAGACCGGTGCCGAGGCCGAGGCGGCGTTCCACGACGAACTGCAGATGGCCCTGCACCTGTACCTGATCAACCGCGGCATCCTGATCACGCCGTTCCACAATATGACCCTGTGCTGCCCGAGCACCACGGCGGAGGATGTGGACCAGCTGATCGGCATGCTCGACCAGGCCCTGACCGAACTGCTGGCCATCCCCGGCGCCCGCGAGTAATTCACCCTCGTCGTAGCCTGGATGCAATCCAGGTTGGCCCCTCCCGGATTACATCCGGGCGAAAGAATCAGCGTCACCGAACGCAATGAGGTATCCATGCAATTTGCCAATCCCCAGGAAGCCCGCGACTTCCTCGCCGCCCACCCGCAAGTGCGCAGCATCGAGCTGATGCTGATCGACGCCAATGGCATCCCGCGCGGCAAACTGCTGCACCGCGACGAGCTGTTGGCCATCTACGAGAACGGCCGACCGCTGCCCAGCTCGATCCTGGCGCTGACCATCCAGGGCGAGGACGTGGAAGAAAGCGGCCTGGTCTGGGAAGTGGCCGATGCCGACTGCTGGACCTATCCGCTGCCCGGCAGCCTGACCCTGCAACCCTGGCGCACCATGCCCACCGGCCAGCTGCAGGTGAGCATGCACCCGACCCAGGGCCTGCCGGCCGCCCCGGCCGACCCACGCCACGTGCTGGTGCGCGCCATCGACCGGCTCAAGACCGACGGCTACCACCCGGTGATGGCGGTGGAGCTGGAATTCTACCTGCTGGATAAAACCCGCGACGCCAACGGCCGCCCGCAGCCGGCGCTGCAAGCCAACGGCGTGCGCCCGCAAGCGCCGCAGGTGTATGGGGTGTACGAGCTGGAACAGCTGCAGCCGTTCCTCGACGACCTCTACGCCGCCTGCGAAGTGCAGGACCTGCCGGTGCGCACGGCGATCTCCGAATATGCCCCGGGCCAGGTCGAGCTGACCCTGGAGCACCGTTTCGACGCACTACAGGCCATCGACGAAGGCGTGCGCTACAAGCGCCTGGTCAAGGGCGTGGCCAACAAGCACGGGTTGCAAGCCTGCTTTATGGCCAAGCCGTTCGGCGACTTGGCCGGCAGCGGCCTGCACATGCACATCAGCCTGGCGGATGAACAGGGCAACAATCTGATGGCATCCGAAGACCCGCATGGCACGCCTCTGCTCAAGCACGCCATCGGCGGCATGATGGCCACGCTCAATGACGCCCTGGCGATTTTCTGCCCCAACGCCAACTCCTACCGGCGCTTCCAGGCCAACAGCTACGCGCCGCTGACCAAGAACTGGGGGGTGAACAACCGCACGGTGTCGCTGCGCGTGCCGGGCGGCCCGGCCAACAGCCGCCACATCGAGCACCGCATCTGCGGCGCCGACGCCAACCCCTATCTCGCCGCCGCGGCGATCCTTGCCGGCATTCACACCGGCATCCAGCAGCAACTCGATCCGGGCCCGGCCATCGTCGGCAACGGCTACCAGCAGGCGTGCGAGACCCTGCCGACCGACTGGCTGACCGCCCTGCGCGCCCTGGAGGACTCCAACTGGGCCAGGGAAGCACTGGGCGAGGACTTCCTCAAAGTGTTCCTGGCGATCAAATGGGCCGAGTTCCGCCAGTTCATGGGCGAGGTCGGCGAGCAGGACTGGCGCTGGTACCTGAGCCACGCCTGAGCCAGCTTTACCTACACTGGATTGACCACCGCCCCTGGAGGAACTGCCCCATGAGCACCCCCGTTATCCTGATCACCGGCGCCGCTGGCGGCCTCGGCCGCGCCATCGCCAAGCGTTTCTCGCAGAGCCGCTGGCGGGTCACCGCCAGCGATGTCGACAAGGCCGGCCTGCATGCGCTCAATACCGTGGTGCCACTGGATTTCAGCGCCACCGCCGACCTGCGCAGTGCCAGCAACTGCCAGGAGCTGATCGCCGAGACCCTGGTCGCCACCGGCCGCCTGGATGCCGTGGTCAACGCCGCCGGGGTCTGGCGCGAGGGGCCGGTGGAAACGTTCGGCGAAGACGACTTCGACCTGGTCATGGGCGTCAACCTGAAGGCGGCCTTCTACATCAGCCAGGCGGCCATCCCCCACCTCAAGGAGAGCCGCGGCTGCATCGTCAATATCGCCAGCGACGCCGGCCGCCAGGCCTACCGTGGCTCGGCGGCCTACTGCGCGAGCAAGGCGGCGCTGGTGATGCTGAGCAAGACCCTGGCCCTGGAGCTGGCCGGGCACGGCGTGCGGGTCAACGCGGTGTCGCCCGGCGACATCGCCACGCCGATGCTCGACTACCAGGCCGAGCGCTACGGCAAGGGCAACCCGACCGGCTACAAGCGCGAGCTGCTGAGCCTCTACCCCCAGGGCCGCGAGGCACGCTTCCTGCGTCCCGAGGAGGTCGCCGAACTGGTCTGGTACCTGTGCCAGCCGCAGGCCGAGGCCATCACCGGCGCCGACCTGGCGATCGACTTCGGCCTGTCGGCCGGCAGGTAAGGCCGGCTCACATGCCGTTGGCGAAGGCCGGCTCGATGGTCGTGCGCAGCGGGCGCATGGCCCGCGCATAGTGCAGCAGCACCTGCAGCGCCCAGTCGGCGCGGGCGCGGATCCGCGCATCGGCCTGGTCGACCGCCGTCTCGCCGTTGAGCACCGCTTCCACCTGGCGCACGATCAGTTGCTCGGGCAGGTAGCACAGCCGGCAGTTCTTGTAGCTGGAGGCGCGCAGCTCGCTCAGCGGATAGGCGCCGCCCTGGCCGGCCGAGACACCGACCAGCAGCCCCGGCTTGTGCCCCAGCTCGCGGCGTCCGGCGTAGACGAAGAAATTCTTCAGTGCCGGGCTGGCCATGCCGTGCCACTCCGGACTGACCAGCACCAGCCCGTCCGCCTCGCGCAGCAGCGCCGCGCAGTCGGCCCAGGCGCCGCCAGGGTCTTCGGCCGGCCACAGCGGCAGCGGGGTGGCGCCGAGGTCGATCAGGCCGAGGTCCGCCGCCGCGCAGTGGCCCAGCTGCAGCAGGCGCCGGCGCAGGTAGGCGGCGACCTTGGCCGACTGGCTGGACGGCTGACTGGAACCGGCCAGCAGCACCAGTTTCAGGCTCATTGGCCACCTCCATCGCTCAGCGCCCCGGGCGCCACGACCTTGGCCGGCTGGCGGCGGCGCACCAAGGGCCAGAACAGCTCGTGCTGCCAGCTCACCGGGCGCAGGTTCTCCACGCCGAAGGCCTGGGGCCGGCGCCGGGTGATCTTGGCCGTGCCGAACAGCACGTCCCAGAAGAACAGCAGGTTGCCAAAGTTGCCCTTGTAATGAGTTACCCCGTCGGCGGCGTTCTGGCCGTGGTGGGCGGAATGGGTCGCCGGGGTCGAGATGGTCCGCTCCAGCAGCCACATCAGCGGGCGCAGGGCGCGGATGCGGTAGAGCCTGTCGTCCCAGGGCAGGCTGCTGTGGGCGCCGAAGATCACCGTCATCTTGATGATCAGATAGACATAATAGACTTCGGCCAGGCCCAGATAGACCAGCACGGCGGACAGCCAGATACCGGGCATCAGCAGGTAGTAGAAGCTGTTGTTGCGGTAGACGATGCGGATGCTCATGTACGGCGCCGAGTGGTGCGCGCGGTGCAGGGCGTACAGCCAGGGCACCCGGTGCGACAGGCGATGCCACCAATACTGGGTCAAGTCGTCGCCCAGCAGCAACAGGCCGAAACCGGCCAACCAGGGCAGGCCGCTCAGGGCGCCGCGCGCCTGCGGCGCCCAGTGCTCGAGCAGGGCATCGCAGAGGAAGAACACCAGTGGGAAGGTCAGGCCGAGCAACAGGCTCGAACCGAGCACCTCGATGGCGACATCGCGCCACTGGCCCTTGGCCTGGCGGAAACAGCCACAGGCCAGCTCCAGCAGGATGAAGGCGAGAAAGATCGCGCCGACCACGAGCGCGGGATTGTTGGCGATTGTTGTTGGATTCATGGCAACCTCGACTGAGCCCGGCAGACGCACCGGGCGACCGCCCCATAAGAAGCCAAGCAGGCCCGAGACGACATGCGCGAACTGGACAAAAACACCCGAGAACGGGCCAACCTGCCGGCCCGGCGCTTCCACCACGGCCCCCTCGGCCGGGTCCTCGAACGCTTTCTGCAGAGCCATGCCAGCGCCTCGGCGGATTTCAGCCTGGTCGCGCTGGAACAGCTGTGGCTGGCCGCCGCCGAGCACGATCCGGCCATCGGCCTGCACCTGTTCGGCCAGTTCAGCCCCCAGGACTGGCACGTGCTGGCGCACCTCTGCCTGTTCTGTGCCGACGTCGCCGAGGCCAGCCGCTGCTGGGCGCGCTACGCCAGCCTGGCCGCCGACAGCGACCAGTTGCGGCTGGTCGAGGAAGCCGAGGGCAGCGGCGTGGAACTGCAGATCGACGCCCCGCCGCAGCTGGCCCGCTACCTGGTCGAGCACTACATGGTGATGGCCGTGACCCAGATGCGCCGCGGCACCGGCCAGCCGCTGCTGCCGGTGCGCGCGCGCTTTCGCCATGCGCGCCCGGCCTACCACGAGCACTACCGGCCCTGGTTCGGCGAGCGGGTCGAATTCAATGCCGCACACAACCGCCTGCTGTTCGACCGCTCCACCCAGGCCCTGCCGATGCTCAATCGGCATGCCGGCATGGTCGAGCTGCTCTGCCAGGAACTGGAGCGCCGCCTGGCCCAGCGCCGCCAGCTCGGTGGCTGGGCCGACAGGGTCGCCGCGAGCGCGCGCCAGGCGCTGGAACAGGGCCTGGCGCCGAGCCTGGAGAGCGTGGCGCAAAGCCTGCACCAGAGCCCGCGTACCCTGCGCCGGCGCCTGGAGGAACAGGACCTGAGCTTTCGCCAGCTGCTCGACCTGCTGCGCGCCGAACTGGAGCAGCACTACCAGCTGCAGGGCTGCAGCCGCGCGCAGATCGGCGAACTGCTTGGCTACAACGACAGCGCCGCCTACCTGCATGCACGCAAACGCTGGCGTGACCAGGTGGTCAGCTGAATCGTTCTGATAGACAGGGCGCCGCCACGCTCGGATCCATCCACCTTAACTGTGAGAGAACCCCATGGAACCCGGAAACGCCCAGCTGTCGATGACCGTCTTGATGACCCCGGACATGGCCAACTTCTCCGGCAATGTGCACGGTGGCACCCTGCTCAAGTACCTCGACGAAGTCGCCTATGCCTGCGCCAGCCGCTATGCCGGCACCTACGTGGTGACGCTGTCGGTGGATCAGGTGATCTTCCGCGAGCCGGTCCACGTCGGCGAGTTGGTGACCTTCCTCGCCTCGGTCAACTACTGCGGACGCACGTCCATGGAGATCGGCATCAAGGTGATCACCGAAAACATCCGCGAACGCTCGGTGCGGCATACCAACAGCTGTTTCTTCACCATGGTCGCGGTCGATCAGAGCGGCAAGCCGATAGCGGTACCGGCGCGCCAGCCGCAGAATTCCGAAGAACAGCGACGCTTCACCCAGGGCCACCAGCGCCGCATGATTCGCCAGGAACTCGAGCAACGCTACCAGGAACTGAAAGGCGAAGGCTGATCGACCAGGCAAGACAGCTCGAGGTCAGACTGGCAGAATGCCGGCGAGCCATGACCGGGGTTAACCACGACCGGCCGTGCCCATCTGGAGCCCCGCAATGCTGACCCTCGGTAATATTTTCGTTTTGATGCTGCTGGCCACGGCCGGCGGCTGGCTGTGGCACGCTCACGGTTTGCGCGAGCGGGCCCTGGCGCAGGTCAAACAGCACTGCGCGAAAGCCGATGTCGAACTGCTCGACGGCAACGTCGCGCTGCGCAAGATCACGCTCTTGACCGATGCCCGCGGGCGCAGGCGCCTGGCGCGGGTGTATGGCTTCGAGTTCACCGTCACCGGCGAACAACGTCATGTCGGCAGCATCGTCATGTTCGGCCAGCAGGTCGGCCGCATCGAACTGGCGCCCCATCCGTTCAGGACGCCACCGGCGGAAAATCCCCAGGTGATCGAGCTGGAGCGATGGCGTTCGGATCATCGCAAACCCGACAGACACCAGCCCGAGCCTTAACAGGCCGTTGAAAAATGTCGGCGAGGCAGCCAAGACAAGGCAAAAATGGCCGAAAAAGCGGAGTTTACGTGTTGTAAATGAGCATTTTGAGGCCATTTTTAACGCAGTATTGGCAACGTAGGTAGTTTTTCAACGGCCTGTTAAAGCAAACCCAGCGCCCGCAAGCTGGCTTTACCCAACTCGATACGCTTGCCCGCATCGCGCAAATCGGCCATGGGGATGTTCAGCGCGAAGCTGTACAGCTTGTCGTCCTGCTCCAGCCAGCCAACCCACCAGCCGATGCCCGGATCCTGAGCGGTGGCCCAGCCAGTCTTGCCGTACAACGTCCAACCGGCGCCTTGCTCCAGCCTGCAGATGTCCCGGACCTGGGCCTGGATGGCCGGCGGGAATGGCAACTGATCCTGGACCAGGCGCGCCAGAAACTGCGTCTGCTCCACGGCACTGATGGTCAAGGGCCCCTTCAACCAGAACTGATCAACCTCAGTGCCGACCTCGCCATTGCCGTAACCCAGCGCGGCCACCTGTCCGCGCATGCGCTGCAGACCGATGCGCCGCGCCAGCTCCTGGTAGACCGGCAGGTTGGAGACCTTGATCGCCTCGCGCAGGCCCATGTCCCGCTGCCAGGTCTTGAGAAAGCGGGGCTTGCCGTCGTACGGGAATACCTCGTCGACACTGCTGACCGCGCCCGTGGCGAGGCCGATCAGGCTGTTGCCAATCTTGAAGGTGGAGGCCGGGATATAGCGGGTTTGCGCGCGCGGGCGGTTGTGCCCGAGCAGTTGTCCGCTACCGATCTCGTACAGCACAAAGGTGCCCTGCAGGGCGGCCCGTTCGAATTCGGCGGATACCGCAGGGCTGTCCCGCCAATCGAGGGCCATGACCCGACTGCTCAGCAACAGCAAGGCTAGGCAAAACATCCGGCTCATAGCGACTCCTTGAACAAGCGAAGCCTGCCGGGCCCCTTACCGCCCTGCAGGTCCGGCAAGCCATTCGGGTTTGCGCCGTCGTCCTGCAACGGCAGTTCGGGCCAGCCCGGCCAACTCGGGTAACGCCAGCCAGCGCGCCTCACGGGCCGCACGCGGTATCTCAGCTGCACTGCAGGAGGAAGTTGCCGACCCGCTCGGCCGTATCCCGCGGCTGCTCCTGCATGAAGCAGTGCCCGCCATCCACCACCTGGGCATGAACGTGCGGATTGCTGGCGCACCAGCGCGCCACCGACTTGGCGACGAAGGGGTAGCTGTGCTGGCCATAGAGCACCTGGGTCGGCGTCGTCACCTTGGCCAGCGACGGCCACAGGCGCCTGGGGAAGGAGCCGAAGATTTCCGCCTCGCGGCTCGGCCGGCACTTCAACTCGACGCCCTCCTCGGTGTCCTTCAAGGCATGATTGATATAGGCGTAGAAGGCGTCTTCGTGCCAGCCGCGGAACATCCCGCGGCCATGCAGCGCGGCATGCGCCGCCGCGCGATCCGGCCACTCGCGGCGACGCTTGCGCGCCTTGCTCGCCAAGATATTGCGCTGGCTCAGGCCGACCACGTCGGACAGCGCCATGACCCCGATCATCGCCGGGGTGAACAACACCGGATCGAGCAGCACCGCGCGCTGAAACAGTTGCGGCTGCTGGGCCAGCATCAGGCTGGTCAGGACCCCGCCAAAACTGTGGCCGACGGCAAACAACGGCACCTCGGCAAAATGCTTGCGGCCCTCGGTGAACGCCTCCAACGCCAGCTCGGCGCTGCGGTTCCAGCCATGGAAACGCCCGCCATGATCGCTGTCGCCATGGCCCTGGGCATCGCACAGCCAGAGGTCGAAATCCGCCGCCAGGCAGGCCAGCAGCGGCTCGTAGACGCGCCCGCAATAACCGTTGCCATGCAGGAAATGCAGCAGCGGCTTGCCCGAAGGCGGCGAATGCCAGCCGCGCAGGGTGAATCCGGCGGAACAGGCGTAAGACCAGGGGAGCAGGTGCATGTCCTTCATCCATCAGGAAAACCTGCGGAGTCTATCAGGCCCACACAAATAGCCGTGCACCGCCCGCCACGGATTGCTGGTTCAGGCCAGGCGACACTGCTGAAAACCAGCTTGCAAGCTCGCCACATCCTGCGCCTCGCTGAAAATCAGTTCCAGGCGCGAGTCCTTGCGCCATTCGCTGTTTTGCCAGTGCAACGGCTGGCCATCCAGGGCATTGGCCGAGAGCCAGCCGGCATTGGTCTGCAGCACCA
>Ga0209343_10000846_pt1 | contig 42657 bp, 42 predicted proteins | sample RifCSPlowO2_02_FD_184026 | JGI IMG/M metagenome (GOLD analysis project Ga0209343, IMG submission 184026) | Groundwater microbial communities from Rifle, Colorado - Rifle CSP2_plank lowO2_0.2 (SPAdes) (version 2) | ecosystem: Environmental > Aquatic > Deep subsurface > Groundwater | place...
CGGCCCTTCGGGTTGCGCGGGAAATGGCCCCCGCTGTTGTTGCAGGACTTGGCAAGGGAATAACCATTACCTGCGTCCTGCGCCTAACCGGGGGCCATTTCTCGCGGCAACGCGGCGCGCGATGAAACGGCAACAGACCCTCAGGATCAGGCCTGATTGATCGGGCTGTCCGGGTACCACACATCCATCAACGGGCTGGCGCTGAAGTCGCTCAGTTCGTTGCGGCCTTTCAGCCAGGCTTCGACGCTGGCACGTTGCGCTTCATTGACCGAGCCACGCTTGCCCAGGCACACCAGACCGTAGTCATCGCCGCCCACATAGCCCAGGCCATTGGCGGTCATGGCGTCACGCAGGAACTGCTCAAGAAACGCATCGACGACTTCATCGGTCAGATCGTCCTTGAAGTTCAGGTTCAGCTCAAAACCCAGCTCCTGGAATTCATCCACGCAGAGTTTTTTGCGCAGACGGCGGGAACGGTTAGTAGCCATGGAACAATCCTCAAGAGTGATAACGCGCGGCACTCTAGCAGTTTCGCCGCCTGAGCGCCTGTTTCTCGGCCAACCACTCGGCGGGGCGGCTAAAAAATGGCCGGGAGCCATTTTTAACGTCGCGTAGCGACGGCCCGACGGGTGGCCGCCATGGATGGCAGGCCATAAAGAAAAAGCCCCGAGCAGCCCCTGCACAAACGCTCAATAGACCCTAATTTGGGGCATAATTGCCTGCATCAGTCCTTCTCGCGCTGGGTTCCCTCTCCATGTCTCGCGTCACCTTTAACCCTCATCTGCAGGGTATCTGCCCATGATCAACTCCCTGCGTCGCCTGACCCTGAGCGGCCTGCTGCTGTCCCTGGCGCTACCCGTGCTGGCAGCCGACAACAGCTTGCCGAACAAGGTTCAGCAAGCGCTTAAGGCCAACAAGATCAGCACCCAATCGCTGTCGCTGGTCACCCTGCCGCTCAATGGCCCCGGCCACGGCACCCATTTCAATGCCGATGTGTCGGTCAACCCGGCGTCCACCATGAAGCTGGTGACCACCTATGCCGCGCTCGAACTGCTGGGCCCGACCCATCAGTGGAAAACCGAATTCTTCACCGACGGCCAGCTGAACGACGGCGTGCTCAACGGCAACCTGTACCTCAAGGGCGGCGGCGATCCCAAGCTGAATATGGAGAAGCTCTGGCTGCTGCTGCGCGACCTGCGCGCCAATGGCGTGCAACAGGTGACCGGCGACCTGGTGCTCGACCGCAGCCACTTCGTCCAGCCCGCGCTGCCCAGCTTCAACGATGACGGCGGCGACGCCAACAAGCCCTTCCTGGTGGCACCCGACTCGCTGTTGATCAACCTCAAGGCGCTGCGCTTTATCGCCCGCACCGAGGGTGGCAAGGTGCATATAGCCGCCGAACCGCCGCTAACCAATATCCGCATCGAGAACCGCGTCAAGGCCTTGCGCGCGGCCAAATGCCCGGGCTGGCCGGATGTGCGTTACAACCCGGTGAGCGAGTTCGACGGCACCAAGGTCATAGTCACCGGCCAACTGGCCGAAGGCTGCAGCTCGCAGACCTACCTGTCGCTGCTCGACCACCCCAGCTACGCCGCCGGCGCCATCCGCGCCATCTGGCAGGAACTGGGCGGCAGCATAGTCGGCCAGGATCGCCTGGCCACCGTGCCGGCCAAGGCGCGCCTGCTGGCTCGGGCCTTCTCCCCGGACCTGGTGGAGATCATCCGCGATATCAACAAGTACAGTAACAACACCATGGCGCAGCAGTTGTTCCTCAGCCTCGGCGCGCAGTTTCGCAACGAAGCCGACCTGGACGACAGCAAGGCCGCGCAGCGGGTGATTCGCGCCTGGCTGGCGCGCAAGGGCATTACCGCACCGCACCTGGTGATGGAAAACGGCTCCGGGCTGTCGCGCGCCGAGCGGGTCAGCGCCCGGGAAATGGCCACCCTGTTGCAGGCCGCCTGGCAGAGCCCCTATGCCGCCGAGTTTATGAGCTCGCTGCCGCTGGTGGCCATGGACGGCACCATGCGCAAACGCCTGCACCGCACGCCACTGGTGGGCGAGGCGCACATCAAGACCGGCACCCTGAACAACGTACGCGCCATCGCCGGTTACAGCCGCGACAGCAATGGCAACAGCTGGGCCGTGGTGGCCATACTCAACGACCCCAGGCCCTGGGGCGCGTCGTCGATTCTCGATCAGGTGCTGATCGACCTGTATCGCCAACCCAAACTGAGCGCCCAGCGCTGAATAGCGCTGGCAGAATCGCCAGCAAGCTGGCGCCTACAGAAAACGCGCCCGGCAGCCCGCGGCAGCGCTCGATTTCACGCGCCCGGCCACGTCACTCCATCTCCCCACACAGCTCTGCCGCGCGTAACAGCGCGGCGGTCAGGCTGTGACGCTCCCACTCGCGAAGTCCGGCAAAGCGCTCGACGAACTCCGGCGGCAGCAGACTCGGCGCCTGCTGCAGCAGTGCCCGGCCCTGCTCGCTGAGCAGTAACCACTGGCGACGCCGATCCTGATCATCACGCTGGCGTTGCAACAAACCGCGCTCTTCCAAGCGATCGAGCATGCCCGACAGGGTCGCCGCGGTCAGGCTGACCCGGCCACTCAGGTCACTGGCGGTCAGACGCTTCTCGCCGGCCAGCACCTGCAGAATCAGCAATTGCATGGGCGTCAGTCCGCCAAAGCGGGCGAGGCGCTTGGCATGCACCTCGCCGGCCTGCTGCAGGCGCCGCAGCGCCTGGAACAGCGGCAGCTCGAACGCCATTGCAGATGACAAATCTATTTCAGTAGAAACTATTTTATCAGCCATATGGTCACACTTATTAGCCATTAAGCTTTGACATAAAAGCATTGTTTTGCTTTGGTGTAAAAGGTTCGGCAACACTGAACCCCTCCCCAACGGCAATACCGGTAAGGAACTATGTGCGCAATAGCTGGAGAACTACGCTTTGATCAACGACCGGCCGACCTGGCTGCCGTCGAGCGAATCACCCACCATATGGCTGCCCGCGGCCCCGACGCCCACGGCTTCCACAGCCAGGGCCCGCTAGCCCTCGGCCACCGCCGCCTGAAGATCATGGACCTGGCCGAAGCCTCGGGCCAGCCGATGATCGACAGCGAGCTGGGCCTGTCCATGGTGTTCAACGGCGCCCTCTACAACTACCCGGAACTGCGCAGCGAACTGCAGGCCCTGGGCTACCACTTCTTCTCCGGCGGCGACACCGAGGTGCTGCTCAAGGCCTATCATGCCTGGGGCGCCGAGATGCTGCCCAGGCTCAACGGCATGTTCGCCCTGGCCATCTGGGAACGCGACAACCAGAGGCTGTTCCTCGCCCGCGACCGCCTCGGGGTCAAGCCCCTGTACCTGTCGCGCAGCGGCCAGCGCCTGCGCTTCGCCTCGACCCTGCCGGCGCTGCTGGCCGGCGGTGATATCGACACGACCCTGGACCCCATCGCCCTCAATCATTACCTGAACTTCCACGCCGTGGTGCCGGCCCCGCGCACCCTGCTGGCCGGCGTGGAGAAACTGCCGCCGGCCAGTTGGATGCGTATCGACGCCCTGGGCAACTGCCAGCAGCAGAGCTGGTGGAGCCTGGAGTTCGGCCCACGCCGCGACGAGGTGCCCTTCTGCCTGGAGGACTGGCGCGACGCCGTGCTGCAGAGCATGCGCGAGGCGGTGTCGATCCGTCAGCGCGCCGCCGTGGATGTCGGCGTGCTGCTGTCCGGCGGGGTGGATTCCAGCCTGCTGGTGGGCCTGCTGCGCGAAGCTGGGGTGGACAACCTCGCCACCTTCTCCATCGGTTTCCAGGATGCCGGCGGCGAGCGCGGCGACGAATTCCAGTATTCGGACCTGATCGCCCAGCGCTTCGCCACCCGCCATCATCAGCTGCGCATCGGCGAGCACGAAATCATCGAGCAACTGCCGGCCGCCTTCCGCGCCATGAGCGAGCCGATGGTCAGCCACGACTGCATCGCCTTCTACCTGCTGTCAAGGGAAGTGGCCAAGCACTGCAAGGTGGTGCAGAGCGGCCAGGGCGCCGACGAGCTGTTCGCCGGCTACCACTGGTACCCGCAAGTCGATGGTGCCACTGACGCCTTCGCCGCCTACCGTGCGGCCTTCTTCGACCGCGATTACGACGAGTACGCCGCCTGCGTGCAGCCCGAGTGGCTGACCGACGACATGGCCGGCGACTTCGTCCGCCAGCACTTCGCCCGGCCCGGCGCCATTGCCGCGGTGGACAAGGCCCTGCGCCTGGACAGCACGGTGATGCTGGTGGACGACCCGGTCAAGCGCGTCGACAACATGACCATGGCCTGGGGCCTGGAGGTGCGTACGCCGTTCCTCGACTACCGCCTGGTCGAGCTGTCGGCGCGCATCCCGGCGCGCTTCAAATTGCCCGATGGTGGCAAGCACGTGCTCAAGGAAGCGGCCCGCCAGGTGATCCCCGGCGCGGTGATCGACCGGCCCAAGGGCTATTTCCCGGTGCCCGGACTCAAGCACCTGGAAGGTGCCACCCTGGGCTGGGTGCGCGACCTGCTGCTCGACCCCAGCCAGGATCGCGGCCTGCTCAACCCGACCATGCTCGACCGCCTGCTCACCGATCCCCACGGCCAACTGACACCGCTACGCGGCTCCAAGCTGTGGCAGCTGGCGGCGCTCAACCTGTGGCTAAGCGAGCAGGGCCTGTAGGGTGGATGTGAAAAGCGACATCCGCTCTACGCCCTCGACCTAGCCGTAGCCTGGATGCAATCCGGGGTGGTCACGGCTTAACCCAAGACCCGGCGCAGACCGGGCCAAGCGAATGAGCAAAGGACACTTCTCCAATGCGCACCACTGCCTTGAACCAACGCCTGCTGCGCGGCCAATCGCCTTCCTACGAACGGCTACAGGCCCGCTTTGCCGAAGACGCGGGCAGCGAGCTGGGCCAGCCCAAGGCTGTGCACTGCGGCTGGGGCCGCCTGCTGATCGGCCACACCTACCCGGATGCCGCCACGCTGGCCGCCGAGTTGCTGGATGAACAACCGGGCGAACGGGATATCGCCCTGTATGTCGCGGCGCCTCAGCAGGTACTGGCCCAGGCCCCGCAGCAGCTGTTTCTCGACCCCTCCGACACTCTGCGCCTGTGGTTCACCGACTACCGCCAAGCCCGTCGCGGCTTTCGCGGCTTTCGCGTGCGCCGCGCGCAGAGCGACGAAGACTGGCAGGCCATCAACTGCCTGTACCAATTGCGCGGCATGCTGCCCATCGAACCGGCCAAACTCACCGCGCAGCATTTGGGCGGCCCGGTGTACTGGCTGGCCGAGGATGAAGACAGCGGCGCGGTGATCGGCAGCGTCATGGGCCTCAATCACCACAAGGCCTACCGGGACCCGGAGCACGGCAGCAGCCTCTGGTGCCTGGCCGTGGACCCGCAGTGCAGCCGCCCCGGGGTCGGTGAAGTGCTGGTGCGCCACCTGATCGAACATTTTATGAGCCGCGGCTTGAGCTATCTGGACCTATCGGTGCTGCACGACAACGGCCAGGCCAAGAAACTCTACGCCAAACTCGGTTTCCGCCCGCTGCAGACCTTCAGCATCAAGCGCAAGAACGGCATCAATCAGCCGCTGTTCCTCGGCCCTGGCCCCCATAGCGAGATGAACCCCTACGCCCGGATCATCGTCGACGAGGCCCTGCGTCGCGGCATCGAGGTACAGGTGGATGATGCCGCAGCCGGGCTGTTCACCCTCAGCCAGGGCGGCCGGCGCGTTCGCTGCCGCGAGTCGCTGACCGACCTGACCAGCGCGGTGAGCATGACCCTGTGCCAGGACAAGCGCCTGACCCACCGCGCCTTGTCCCGCGCCGGTTTGTGCGTACCGGCACAACGCCTGGCCGGCAGCGCCGAGGACAATGCCGCCTTTCTCGCCGAACACGGCCGCCTGGTGGTCAAGCCGGTGGACGGCGAACAGGGTCAGGGCGTGGCGGTAGATCTGCGCAGCCCCGGCGAGGTGCAGGACGCCATCGAGCGGGCGCGGGTGTTCGACCAGCGCGTACTGCTGGAAAGCTTCCACGAAGGCCACGACCTGCGCGTACTGGTGATCGGCTACCAGGTGGTGGCCGCCGCCATTCGCCGCCCAGCCGAGGTGGTCGGCGATGGCCTGCACAGCATCGGCGAGCTGATCGACGCCCAGAGTCGCCGGCGTCAGGCCGCCACCGGCGGCGAAAGCCGCATTCCCAAGGATGCCGAAACCCTGCGCACCCTGCACGGCGCCGGCCTCGACTACGCCAGCATCCTGCCCGCCGGGCAGCGCCTGGCCGTGCGCAAGACCGCTAACCTGCACACCGGCGGCTGCCTGGAGGACGTCACCGTCATCCTCGCCCCAGCCCTGCGTGAGGCCGCGATCAAGGCCGCCCGCACCCTGGAAATCCCGGTGGTAGGCCTCGATCTACTGGTGCCGGCAGCGGATCAAAACCAATACGTGTTGATCGAGGCCAACGAACGCGCCGGCCTGGCCAACCATGAGCCGCAACCCACCGCCGAACGCTTTATCGACCTGCTGTTTCCCTTAAGCCAGGTGGGTTGAAGCAACCACAACAGCCGTAGCCCGAAAGCTCTGGTGCAATCCGGGACCGCGACTCCCCGGATTGCATCCGTATATGGACTGTAGGAGCCAGCTTGCTGGCGATCTTCGCCACCCGGATCGCCAGCAAGCGGGCTCCTACCTCGGCCCGAACTGGAGATTGTCATGCAGCCACCACCCGATCTCGACTATCTGCACAAGGTGCTGCTGGAGATGCTCGCCATTCCCAGCCCCACCGGCTTTACCGACACCATAGTGCGCTACGTGGCCGCACGCCTGGAGGAACTTGGCATCCCCTTCGAGCTGACCCGTCGCGGCACCATTCGCGCCACCCTCAAGGGCCGGCAAAACAGCCCGGATCGCGCGGTGTCGGCACACCTGGACACCATCGGCGCGATCGTCCGCGAGCTGCAGGGCAATGGCCGCCTGGGGCTGGCCCCGGTGGGTTGCTGGTCGAGTCGTTTCGCCGAGGGCAGCCGAGTCAGCCTGTTCACCGACCAGGGCGTGCTGCGCGGCAGCATCTTACCGCTGATGGCCTCGGGGCACGCCTTCAACACCGAGGTGGATCAACTGCCAATCAGCTGGGATCATGTCGAGCTACGCCTGGACGCTTACAGCAACACCCGCGCCGACTGTGAAACATTGGGCATTGCGGTGGGCGACTTCGTCGCCTTCGACCCACTGCCAGAATTCACCGAAAGCGGCCATATCAGCGCCCGCCATCTGGACGACAAGGCCGGCGTCGCCGCCCTGCTCACCGCGCTCAAGGCCATCCAGGAAAGCGCCAGAGAGCCTGAAATAGACTGCCACCCGCTGTTTACCATCACCGAGGAAGTCGGCTCGGGAGCCGCCGCGGCCCTGCCCTGGGATGTCAGCGAGTTCGTCGGCATCGACATCGCGCCGGTCGCGCCGGGCCAGCAATCCAGCGAACACACAGTCAGCGTGGCCATGCAGGACTCCGGCGGGCCTTACGACTACCACCTGTCGCGGCAACTGCTACGCCTGGCCGGCGCGCATGAAATCCCGGTACGCCGCGACCTGTTCCGCTACTACCACAGCGATGCCCAGTCGGCGATCACCGCCGGCCATGATATCCGCATCGCCCTGCTGGCCTTCGGCTGCGATGCCACCCACGGCTATGAACGCACCCATACCGATAGCCTGAAAGCCCTGAGCAGCCTGCTTACCGCCTACCTGCTAAGCCCACCGGTGTTCGCCAGTGACGCGCAACCGGCCCTGGGTTCACTGGAGCGTTTCAGCCACCAATTGGAGCACGACGCACAGATGGAAAGCGATACGCGGGTGCCTGCCGTCGATAGCCTGCTCGGCCCGCGCGATCAGGATGCTTGAAGGCCGGCGCGCATGCGGGCAAAGTGCTATACGAGAAAGGGGGCGGTTTGCCCCCGTATAAGAATAAAGAGGTTTGTGCATGCCTCGTATATGGCTGGCGCTGTTGTTGTACTGGCTGTGCGGCCCAGCCTGGGCGTTATCGCCGGCAATCCTGGACACTGCCGATTTGCGTCTGTCGCTGGGACCCGCCATGGGCTATGTGGAAGACCCCCGCGGCGAGTTGAAGGTGGACCAGGTCAACGCGCTGGGCGACGAAGGCTTTACCCCGGTGCCGGGCGAGCACGCCAACCTGGGCAAGAATGACTCGGTGTGGTGGTTCAAGGCCCAGCTGGACAACCGCCTGCAACAGGACTTGGCCGGCTACCTGGAAGTCAATTACCCGCTACTCGACCACGTGCAGGTGTTTCTCTCCACCGCCGATGGCCAGTGGCAGCTGCAGGAAAGTGGTGACCACTACGCCTTTTCCCAGCGCCCGGTGCAGGTGCGCAACTTCTGGTTTCCAGTCAATCTGCCGCCTGGCGCCAACACTCTGCTGATTCGCGTCGACACCACCAGCACCATCTTCCTGCCTGTGTTCTTCAGCACCTACCATGCCAGCGCCGCCGCCCAGGAAAACCTGATGGGCATCAACGGTGCCTTCTACGGCGTGCTGTTCGCCATGTTCTGCTACAACCTGTTCCTGTTCATCTCGCTGCGCGAGCCGGCGTATTTCTGGTACCTGGTATACACCCTGAACATCGGCCTGTTCGGCGCCTGCTTCGACGGTTTGCTGTTCAAACTGCTGCCCGAGCATATCGCCTTCCAGTCGGTAAGCATCTACATCCTGATGTACCTGCATTGCCTCAGCGCCACCCAATTCAGCCGCCACTTCCTGCATACCCGCCAGCATTTCCCGCGCCTGGACATGGGGCTGCGCCTGATGATGCTGCTGGTGGTCGGCTGCCTGCTGGCGCTGCCGCTGATCGGCTTGCAGATCTGGAACACGCTAGCCAGCCTGACCGTGCTGACGGTGTCCCTGGTGCTGCTGCTCAACGGTATCTACATCTGGCGCAAGGGCGTGCGCTATGGCTCCTACTACATATCCGCCTGGGGCATTCTGCTGGCCTCCTTTATCGTCGCCACCTCCGGCTCCCTGGGCATCGACTTCCTCGGCATCTACGGCGCGACCGTGATCAAGATCGGCGTCACCTTCGAGGTGATCACCCTGGCCATGGGCCTGGCCGACCGCATCAACCTGCTCAAGGAGGAAGGTTTCCAGTCGCGCCGTGCCGCCGAACAGGCGGAAATCGAAAGCCTGGCCAAGAGCCGCTTTCTGGCCAAGATGAGCCACGAGATACGCACCCCGCTCAATGGCGTGCTGGGCATGTTGCAACTGCTCAAGGAAACCGCCCTGGATCGCAGCCAACGCTTCTATGTCGACACCATTTCCAGCTCGGGCAGCTCACTGATGGCGGTGATCAACGACATCCTCGATTACGCGCGCATCGAATCCGGCAAGCTCAGCCTGGAACATATCGACTTCGACCTGGAAGAGCTGATTTCCAGCACCTTCAGCCTGTTCACCGGCCAGGCCATGGACAAGCGCCTGCGCCTCTATCTGAGCCTGGAAGCTGGGGTGCCACGGCGCATTCAGGGCGACCCGACACGGCTTAAACAGGTATTGATGAACCTGCTGAGCAATGCCCTCAAGTTCACCGCCGAAGGCCATGTGTCGCTGAATGTCTGCCGGAGCAATGACTCCCAGGGCACGCCGCACCTGGTTTTTTCCATCAGTGACAGTGGCATAGGCATCAGCGATCAGGCCCTGGCCCAGTTGTTCGAATCCTTCGCCCAGGGTGACTCCAGCACCACCCGGCGCTATGGCGGCAGCGGCCTGGGCCTGGCGATCAGCAAGGAGTTGGTGGAAATGATGGGCGGCCGTATCGAGGTGCAAAGTACGCCGGGGCAAGGCACTCGTTTCGCCTTCGATATCCCGCAAGCCGCCGAACCGATCCCGGCCGACCCCTTGAGCGAGCTGCTCAAAGGCCGCACCGCCCTGCTCACCTCCCTCGACGGCCTCGGTCTGGACGCCTTGAGCCGCCTGCTCGGGCGCTGGGGCATGCGCACCGAACGCTGCCAGAACCCGGAAAGCCTGCTCGGTTATCTGGAGGATTTCGCCGCACCCCCGCTGTTGGTGCTGATGGCGCCCTGGCCCGGCAGCATTCAGCATTGGCTGGACTCGCTGCGCCCGCTGCTGCAGCCCGGACAACGGGTCTTGCTGCTCTGCACCCCCGAGCAATCCCAGCAACTGCCCAGCAGCAGCGGTTTGCGCCTGCTCAGCCTGACACAGCCAGTGGCCATCACGGCCCTGCGCAGTGCACTGCAGGAGCTGTATGAAGAAGGGCGTAGCCCGGAAATAAAACCTCTGCCGCAGGTGCGCCACGACAGCAGCGGCGCCCCCTGCATCCTGGTCGCCGAAGACAACCCGGTGAACCAACTGGTGGTGCAAGGCTTCCTGAAAAAACGTGGCTATAACGTGCGCCTGGTCACCAACGGCCTGGCGGCGGTCAACGAGTACCAGCGCAACCCGGCGGCGACTCAGCTGATTCTGATGGACTGTGAAATGCCGGAAATGGACGGCTTCGAAGCCACCCGGCAGATCCGCCGCCTGGAGCGCCAACAGAAGCTGCCGGCAGTTCCCATAGTCGCGCTGACCGCGCATATCCTCGATGAACACCGCCAACATGGCAGCGAAGTCGGCATGAATGATTTTCTCGGCAAGCCGCTGGACAGCGCCAAGCTCTACAGCACCCTGGAGCACTACCTGCAGCAACCCGCAGCGGACACCGCGCTATAAGCAGCGGGCAGTCGGTCGGGCAGAACATACGGAACAAACATGGCCAGCTCACCCAACGCGCGTTAGCATCGCCGCTGCGTCCTGGAGAAATAGCCGTGCTGATCCCCTCAAACATGCTGGAAGCCGACACTCTCACCCGCCTGATCGAGGACTTCGTGACCCGCGACGGCACCGATAACGGCGATGAAACCCCACTGCCCACCCGCATTCAACGGGTGCGCCGCGCCCTCGATAAAGGCGAGGCGGTGATTGTCTTCGACCCGGAAAGCCAACAATGCCAGTTGGCGCTAAAACGTGAGGTGCCCAAGGAGTGGCTACAGGCGCTCGAGGAGTAAATCGCTAGCGCCGCAGCGGGCACCTGGACGGCACACTAGCTGCGCAGCCCACCCTCGCGCTCCCAGGCGCAACGCACGCGCAACTCGCCCTCGTCGGGGCTGTGCAAGCCGTTGTCCGACTCCCAGCGGAAGGTATGGGTACCGTTCAACTCGGTTTCCAGATGCACCACCGCACTGGCCCAGTACAGGCGCTTGAGCAAGGCCTCGAACTGCTTGATCCACAGGCTCCACTCGTACTCCACCGTACGGTAACTGGCGCCGAAGTGAATCACCTGGGTCTGGTACAGGCCATCGCCGGGTTGCTGACAACAGGCGAACATTTCCCGACCGAGAAAGCTCCAGGCGTCGCCCATAGGTAACTCATCGAGCACCTGTTGGTTGATTGCGCGGCGCAAACGGCTCTCCGCTGGACTGTCCGACGGCCAGTCACGGATGCAACCATAAACGATGGATTCTGACTCCACGCGGGCACTCCTGAAAAACCAGGCTGCCTTCTATCACAGCCTCAGGAACCAAGGAAGGAACTGCCTACAAATAAGCGCAATACGGCGCTTAACACCCGTTAGTTTGGCCGCCTAGCGCCCATGATCCAGGCCAGCAGGGTCATCAGTAGCCCCAGGCTGGTCAGCACCATAAAGGGCAGTTGGTAGTTACCCGCCACATCACGGGCCAATCCCGTCAACACCGGCGTCACACAGGCCATGCTGTAACCGACAAACAGCATCATTGCCGTCCAACGGCTGACCGCCAGTGGCGAGCCGGCTTCGTACAGCGGCAACACCAGCGACAAGGCAAAGGAGCCGCCCAGCCCCAGGCCGATGCTGACGGCCCACAACTCGGGCAAGAAGGTCGGCGCAAAGGTGATCATCGCCAAACTCAGCGAAGACAACAGGCCACAGCCCAACAACAGCAAGTAGCGATTACCAAAGCGCTGCGCCAACCAGGGCAACAGGAAGGAACTGGGCAAGCCCATCAACATCGAGACACTGAACAGGCTATTGCTGTGCAGCAGGCTCAGACCGGCCTCGTGGTAACGTGCCACGGCCCAGGTCGCCAGGGCGTAGAACAAACCGGCCTGAATCGCGAAGAAAGCACTGATCAACCAGGCGCGGGGCTTGCGCCACGGCAACCCGGCATTGGTTTCGCTCAGCTCATCGGCGTCGAGGCGATTGGGCAGACACGACCACAGCAGCAAGCCCAGCAAGGCCGGCAGCGCCCACAGCGCCAATCCCCAGGCCCAGTCATCGCCAAGCACTTGGGTGGCTGGCGCCGTCAATACAGCCCCACCGGCCCCACCAATCGCCATGCTCAACGAATACCAGCCCACCACGCTGCCCATGCGGTCCATAAAATAGCGCTTGATAAACCCCGAGAGCAGCGGCCCCGCCAGCGCAATAGCGGCGCCCAGCAGCACTGCGCTGCCAATCAGGATCACAGCGTTATGCCCCGCCAGACGCAACAACAAAGCCAGGGCAATCACGCCCATGCACAGGGCGATGGTGCGCTCCAGCCCCATTTTTAATGCCAGACGCGGAGCCAAAGGAGCCAACAGCCCCATGCACAGGACGGGCAACGCCGTGGTCAGGCTGATCAGGCTGCGGCTCAAGGCCAGCTCGGCGGCGATCCGCTCGATCAGCGGAGCCAATGAGGTGATGCCGGGGCGCAAGTTAATCGCCGCCAGTATCAGGGCCAGCAAGAGCATGACCCGCGGGAAAGGTTTCACAGAACGTCCATCGTGTCGCGGCTAGGCCGGCAGAGCCAAGAACCCTAACGTTCGGACCTGCCACAGGCAAGCCCGAAGGTGGGTTAAGCTGACCAAGCAGTCAACTAATCAGGGCGAGGCACTCAGCCTTGCTTAGTCTTAGCCCGCATCTTGTCGGCCATGGCGGCCATCTCCACGTACAGCTGTTGCGGATTTGCCTGCTTCAACGCCCAAGCCAGGCGCCCTTGCTCGTGGGGCAGAATCATAAATTCGCCCTTGGCAATTTCGTCATACATGTAATCGGCGATATCGGCGGCACTGATCGGCGAGCCTTCCAGCAACTTGCCAACCTGGGCCTTCATCGCCGGCGTCGGACCGCGGAAGGAGTCGAGCAGATTGGTCTGGAAGAACGACGGGCAGACCACATGCACACTCACTTCCTGCATTTTCAGCTCGATCAACAGGCTCTCCGACAGCGCCACCACACCGGCCTTGGCCACGTTGTAGTTGCTCATGGCCGGGCCCTGCATCAATGCCGCCATGGATGCGACGTTGACGATCTTGCCCTGACTGCGCTCCAGCAGCGGCAAGAACGCCTTGCAGCCCTTGACCACGCCCATCAGGTTGATTGCGATCTGCCAGTCCCAGTCTTCCAACGACAGCTCGCTGAAGAAGCCGCCCGAGGCCACACCGGCGTTGTTGACTATCACATCGATGCCGCCGAACTTCTCTTCGCAGGCCTGCGCCAGGGCAGTCAACTGACTGTAATCACGCACATCGCAACGCTGGGTAAAGCCATCGCCGCCAGCAGCGCGCACCAGCTGCAGGGTCTCAGCCAGGCCTGGCTCATTCACATCCGAGAGCGCCAGCTGCCAGCCCTCACGCGCCCAACGCAGGGCGATTTCACGACCCAAACCCGATCCCGCGCCGGTAATCATCATGCGATTTTGCATACAAAGGCTGCCTTGTTGTGCTGTGGTAGATGGGCCCAGTGTAGCCAAGGAATTAAGCCACCCCATGTACCATCAAGTTTATGAATGACTGGCTAGCACTGGCTGCAAGCTGAAGCGTAAACACGCCCAAAGGCCTCAGGTGGCTCTCGCCGAATGCCCCCTCCAGGGCGCACCCGGTGCGACGCCCTAGCGCCTCACGCGCAGCAGAACCACCGCATAAATCAGTCCATTGAGCAGCAGCACAACAGCCCCCAGCCAGAGCTGTATCTGTGGCGTCAGGCCAGCTGGATAGATGATCGGCATCAGGTAATGCTCGATAAAACCACCCGTATAGCCGGCCTGCCCGGCTGCCTGACGCAAGCTGTTCTCCAGCGGCGTGAGCGGACATTGCCAGTGCATCGACTCCACCACCACACCCCAGACAACGGCAGGCAGATGCAGCCAGACCAGCCGACGCCAACGCCAACGCAACACCAGCAAACCGCCAAGCAGCACGAATGCAATAAACAGCAGATGAACGAGCAACACCGCATCTGCCGCTAAAGAAAAGATCATCGCGATCCCCGTTCGATTTACACCTTAAATAACCAACAGCACCGCAAGCAGCGATTTAGTAATGAAGAACTCCACCTGCAGTAACTGCACGCTTGCGGATTGATACTGATATTTACCAACCCACAGAAAGCAAAAAGGCCGGTTAAAAACCGGCCTTCTGGTCAACATCCAAGAGCGTCAGTTGATGCTCAACTTCTCGCGATTCTTCTCCAGTGTCGCCTCACCAATACCCTTGACCTCCAGCAGCTCATCCACCGAAGCAAAAGCCCCATGTTCGTCGCGGTAGGCCACTATGGCCTCAGCCTTAACCTGGCCAATACCCAGCAACTCACGCTCAAGCGTCGCGGCATCGGCAGTATTGAGATTGACCTTGGCGGCTTCGGCAACCTGAACAGTTTCAGTTGGGCTGACTTGATCCGCGGATACTTCGGCGGCTGAAACCACCAGCGACATAGAGGCAAGCAGGGCGAACAGCAGAGAAGAGAGTTGAGTTTTAAGCATGTTGTGCATCCTTTCGTAAGTTTATCCAAGTACGTGGGACTTCCAAGCTCCACGCTTTCCAAAATTAGCCGCTGGGAGCAGCCTGTCAAATACCCCAAGGAAAATTTTACTCGGCTTGCTGATTTAACACGAGCCCAGACCTCCAACAGCCCGTAGGAGGCACGCCCTCGCAGCATTGCAGGCTTAGCGCGACCGATAGCTGCAACTAAGGGTACTCTTGGCGAGCATGCAGTACGTTCACCACCTCGATGTGATCCGCCACCCGGTAAACCACCAAGTAATTCGGGTGCACGGGAAGGGCCGATGTAGCGACCTCGATGGCTTGGTACGGATCATCAGCCGCAACAGGGTTACGATCACCGATGTAGTCCAGGATTGTCCAGAGTTCGGCCCGCGCCTCGGGTCGCCACTCAACCAGCATCACGCTTCTTTAGCTTCGACTCGATGAGGGCGCGCATTTCGGCCATCACCTGGTCGTGTGGGATGTTAGGGCGTGGATCGTCGAGCGAAGCTTGCACCTTGGCGCGGAACCAGCGGTCATAGTTGGCCGCTTGCTCTTCGGTCTCGAACTCAGAAACGATGGGAGAAAGCTGGACGCTCATGGCGGGCCTCCGGTTTAGATGTTGGTCCGTTTAACCCTTCCTTACGGTAACGGCAAAGTGCCTGGTCAAAAAGGCCAAAAGCACCGCCCCGTAGGGGGAGGGGCCCTCGCGGAGATAGCGGACGCAGTCCGCTCAAAAAACCAAAGCCTCGCGCCGGGGCGGCCCTCCTACAAAGCAGTCGGTACCCCGGTCGTGGACTGGCTGGCCGGACGGCGTGGAATGCGCACGCTAAGGCTCAACCCGCCGCTGCTGATGAATCCAGTCGACAATCTCGCCTTCCGGCTTGTAACCACTTACAGTCTCACGCAATAGCTGGCGCACCCGGTCGTAGTCATCGCGTTCCACTGCCGCCAGAAGATCAGCCAACCCTTTCTTGAACGTATCCCAAGGCAGGTGCTCTTCGTTGGCGCGCATGATCATCGGGTGTTCGGTAGGGCTGACGTTGTCACCAATCAGCAACTCTTCATACAGCTTCTCACCAGGGCGCAGGCCGGTGAACTCGATAGCAATGTCGCCATGGGGATTCTTATCCGAGCGCACACTCAAGCCACTGAGGTGGATCATCTTCTCCGCCAACACGGCAATCTTCACCGGCTGGCCCATATCCAGCACAAACACATCCCCACCCTGCCCCATGGCACCGGCCTGGATCACTAGCTGGGCCGCCTCGGGGATGGTCATAAAGTAACGGGTGATATTCGGATGGGTCACAGTCACTGGACCACCACGGCGGATCTGTTCATGAAACAGAGGAATCACCGAGCCGGACGAGCCCAGTACATTGCCAAAGCGCACCATGGTAAAGCGGGTTTTATTGACCTGATGCACGCCGTCATCATCGCGGAACAGTACAGGGGCCGACTCGCGGCTCAGCGCCTGCAACACCATCTCCGCCAAGCGCTTGGTACTGCCCATCACATTGGTCGGGCGCACGGCCTTGTCGGTGGAAATCAGCACAAAATGCTCAACCCCAGCCTTCACCGCCGCCTGTGCAGTAAAGGTAGAACCCAACAGATTATTCAGAACGCCCTCGGCAATATTGTGCTCAACCATAGGCACGTGCTTGTAGGCCGCCGCGTGGTAAACCGTATTGACGCTCCAGGTACGCATCACATCCAACAAGCGCCCGGCATTGCGGATCGACCCAAGGATCGGCACCAAACGAACAGGCAGAGACTCACGGCGAATACGCTGCTCCAGCTCGCTATGAATACTGTAAAGATTGAATTCGCTATGCTCGAACAGCAGCAAGGTAGTAGGATCGGTCGCGACTATCTGCCGACATAACTCAGAACCAATGGATCCGCCGGCCCCCGTCACCATCACCACCTGGCCACGGATACAGCGCTCGAACAAGGCCTGCTGCGGCGGCACCGCATCGCGGCCAAGCAAGTCGGCGATGTCCACTTCCTGCACATCATCGACCTTGACCCGGCCACTGGCCAAATCCATAAAGCCGGGCACGCTGCGTACATGCAAGGGGTATTGTTCCAGCAATTCCAATACCTCACGACGTCGCACACGACTGGCCGAAGGGATTGCCAGCAATATCTCCTGCGCCCCCGTTTCCTCGATCATCTGCTGGATATGCTTGGGCTTGAACACTCGCAGCCCGGCAATTACCCGATTGGCAATACCGCTGTCATCATCAATGAAAGCCACCGGGCGCATCGCGCGCCCCATACGTAAGGCCCCCACAAGCTGACTCCCGGCAGCTCCTGCACCATAGACAGCCACCTTAAGCAAACCGTCATCACGGCTCATAAATGGCATCGGCTGGCTGGCCGAAAACCAATCACCCATAAAGTACTGGCGCATTCCCAGACGCAAGCCACCGAGCATCACCAGACTCAACCACCAGTAGTTGAACACCAATGAGCGCGGTACAGCCTCTGGAGCACCGCGGTACCAATACACCGCCAACGCGAGGAGCAAGGCAGACAAGGTTACAGCCTTAGCGATAGCGATAAGCGCATCGTTGCCGAAGTAGCGCATCACCGCGCGGTACATGCCGAATCTCACAAACAATGGGATAGAGATCAGCGGGGCGGCCACAAACAGCCAGACATGCCCTCCCCACGGATGAATCAGGTTGCCGGTGCCCAAGCGCACGACAAACGCCAGCCACAAAGCGGCCCATACCAACCCTACATCTGCAGTTACCTGCAACAAGCGCTTGTAACGACGCGGCAGCCGCAACAACCCTTTGCGTAACTTATTAGCAGTCCGTAACACAAGACCTCCTCAGGTCCTTAACAGCTCAATGGGTGTATCAGCAGCAACGCGAGTACCCACACATCAAATACCTATGCAACCTCACGCGAAATCAGTATCTGACCGATGCCCATGGCCAGGGCTTCGCGGTTGAAGTCGTCTATCACGTTGAATAACCTGAAGCTGCGACCATCGGCCAACTGGTCGTGCATGAAATCCATTGACCAGCAATGATTGATCGCCTCCGGCATCGCGAGCGGCTCGGGCTTCTCCCGCACGATGCGTCTGCATGGTTTGATTCGCCGGTTTAACTCCAGCTCACGATAGATCCGGCACACCCATTTGTGGCTCCAGCGGTAGCCTTTCACGTTGCGCAGGTACAGAAAGCACAAGCCAAAACCCCAGTTGCGCTGGTTGTGCGTCAGTCGAATCAGGTGATCGGCTATCTCGGCATTTTCCAACGACAGCCGTGGCTGGTAGCGATAGCACGAGCCACTGGCATCGAAGGCCAGGCACGCCTGTTTGATGCTGACCCGGCCCGAGCGAACTGCCTGCTGCGCCATCTCTCGCCGTCGAGATGGCGTCACCACTTTTTTGCCATCGCCTCCTGGATGATCCCGGCCTTCAGGCGCTCCTCGGCGTACACCTTCTTGAGGCGGCGGTTCTCTTCCTCCAGCTCGCGCAACCAGGCCATCAACGAAGCGTTCATACCGCCGAACTTGGCGCGCCACTTGTAGAAAGTCGCCGAGCCGATGCCGTGCTCACGACACAGCTCAGGAAGCGGGCTGCCGACCTAGGCTTGCTTGGAGATAGCGATGATCTGGCAGTCCGAAAAACGCGATGTCTTCACGCAAAATTTCCTTGATCCGATTAGGAGAAAACCCTACTACTGAGGAGCACTGACTTCAGGGAACTACTCTACTCACGTACCCCCGCCTTGAACCTTACTGCCAACCACACCAACGGTAGGTAAGCCACCGACAACCCCAAGGCACCATCCACTCCACCAAGTCCGACCCAAAGCGCAATCGGCAACAACCAGAAAAAATTCAACGCTCCCACCGCTAACGTCACCGGTAAGTGCTTTCCAAACTGGCGTGACGCATACTGGTAAGCATGGCTGCGGTGCGCCTCGTATACCTTATCACCACGCAAAAAGCGGCGGAACAGTGTCCAGGTGGCATCGACGATGAACACCCCCAATAGAACCAACCAACTCCACAACAACTGTGGCGCCACCCAGGCCGCTTGGAGCGAGAGCACACCTAACACAATACCTAGAAAGCCACTGCCCGCATCGCCCATAAAGATACGCGCAGGCGGAAAGTTCCAGAACAGAAATCCAGCTACAGTCACCGCTAGCAATAACGGCGTCACCGCGATAGCCGACTCGCCAAGCAATAAATAGAGTAAAGCACCACCCAAACACACGCAGATTGCTTCGACACTGGCGATACCGTCGATACCATCCATAAAATTGTAAAGGTTAAGCAGCCAGACAAGGTAAAACGCTGTTAATACATAACCTAGCCAGCCCAGTTCAAAATCGAAGCCGAAAATCACCACCTTTGGCAAGCCGCCCAGCCAAACCAGCGCCCAGCCCGCACCAAGGAAGTGCACTAACAGCCGCCAGCGCGCTGCAACATGGCCATGGTCATCAAGAAATCCCACCAAAGCGATACAAGCGCCAGCTCCCAGCAATGCCCACACCGTCGACCATACTAAAACATCAACCAGCGCTAATAGGGGCAAAGTCGCCAAAAAACTGAATACAATGGCCACACCACCGCCACGCGGGATAGGAACCGAATGCGAACTGCGCGCGTTCGGCACGTCTATCAGACTGCGTGCCAGCGCATATCTGCGCAACACATAAGTCAGAGCAAGCGAAAAACAAAAAACTGTTGCCAAAAGAAAGCAGAGGCTTATTATTTTCTGATAATGCATAAACATCTCACCCCACACAATAAACGCCCATCTTAGTTGCATTAAAAACAATCTATTACCACCCACTTAAACAATAAAAACAACAAACCTACAATTACACAACTTAAATACAGCGATATACCTCTGAAAATCATCACCTAGTAATAGCCTATTAACATCTTGCACAGCCGAGCCACTCAGAAATACCTAGACACAGCCGAAGTTGACATGAGATGGTAAAAAGCTTGAAAGTTAAAGCTTTGTAACTTCAGTAAATCTTATCTAGCCACGCTTTTCAGCCTCGGCCACCAAACATAAAAAACAGAACACAGACCAAGATTTCTATCACGCGCATACAACTAGCGAAAAATAAAATATGCAATTTATAACAGCATTCAATTCAAAGCCTTACGAATCGCCGCGACAACTCGTTCAATCTGCGGCTCAGTCATGTTCGAGCCAGAAGGCAGGCAAAGCCCTTGTTCAAATAAACGATCCGAGACTGACTCAACTCCATCGCTAAAATAACGGCAACTTGAAAATATCGGCTGAAGGTGCATTGGCTTCCACAACGGGCGAGCCTCAATTAGCTCTCCGGCTAACGCTTTGATCAATTCAGCGCTAGTCATGCCAACCTTTGGACTGACAGTACAAGCTGTCAACCAATGCGTTGAATAACTCCACTCGGGCTCAGGCATCCATTCAATCTCAGGAACATCGGAAAATGCCTCGCGATAGGCATGAAACACTGCTCTGCGCGCCTCCACCCGATCTTTTAACACCTTGAGCTGCCCTCGCCCCACCCCCGCCAGGATGTTGCTCATTCGATAGTTATAGCCAATCTCAGTGTGCTGATAGTGAGGTGCTGAATCACGAGCTTGAGTCGCAAGAAAGCGGGCCTTCTTGATCAGATGCAAATCATCTGACACTAGCATACCACCACCAGACGTGGTGATGATTTTGTTCCCATTGAATGAATACACACTTAGCTTACCAAAGGTCCCACTGGACTTACCCTTATAATACGCACCAAGTGATTCAGCCGCATCTTCCAACATGGGAACACCGTATTGGTTGCAGATAGCCAGCAGACTGTCCATATCAGCACTTTGGCCATACAAATTCACAACAATGACCACCTTAGGCAACCAGCCTTCTTGGCACGCTACAACAAAGGCTTTTTCCAACGCAGTAGCTGACATATTCCAACTTACAGCGTCGGAATCAATGAATACCGGCTCAGCACCTTGGTAAACAATAGGGCTCGCGCTAGCAACAAAAGTTAGAGTAGAGCAAAATACACGATCCCCACGCCCGACACCCAGCAATCGCAAAGCTAAGTGAATGGCCGCAGTGCCCGAAGTGACTGCAGCGGCGTGTTTCACACCTACCAGATCCGCCAACTCCTGCTCAAAAGCGTCAACATTAGGGCCAAGCGGCGCAATCCAGTTCGTCTTGAACGCCTCATCTACAAAATTTCTTTCGGCATCACCCATGTGAGGCGTAGAGAGCAAGATCTGTTCATCAATGACTCTACGGTCCAGAATATCGATTGCCTGACCAGTGATGCTAATTACAGGCAGATGGTTGATGGCATGTTTGTTCATCAAATCCAACGCATCCCGCCTAGCAGCACCCTCGGTAATCACCAGCGATTGAATTCGTGGAAGGGCCTCAAGTTTATCGTCCAACTGAGCGCCATCAAGGAGAAGACGCCGTAAATCACCGTCAGTAACGGTGCGCTCAAACAAACCATACTCGTCCGTCAGCAGCAACAAACCAAGTGCCGTCTTGTTCAGTACAGACAGTGCATCACGCAGGGTAAAATTACGCTTGATAGAAACATCTTGAATATTGACCACATCAACTCCCCAAAACTTTCTTAGCTGGAATACCAACGTAAGTTACGCCAGCTTCAACATCTGCTGTAACAACAGCCCCTGCGCCAATCACAGAATCCGCACCAATGACAACACGCGGCAATATATTGGCCCCTGCCCCAATTAAAACGCCAGCCCCGACTCTAACACCACCACCCAAAGTAGCATTCGGAGCAATGTGGGAAAAATCGCCCAAAACGCAGTCATGGTCCACCACTGCGCCGTGATTTACAATCACACCAACCCCTAATACCGTCGCAGGAGCAACCACAGCCTTAGCAGCACCAAAAAAACCAGCGCCTATGGTCGATAAACGTGAAATCGAAGCAGCAGGATGAGTAACCGAAAGAGGAATCGCCCCCAGTGCCGTCAACTCTGCAAACAGCCGTTTTCGTATCTTTCCATTACCAATCGCCAGATGAAAAAACTCACTCTGCACGTCTTCTGTAGAAACGAATGGTTCAATCGAACACCCCAAAAAATCTAAGCCATGTAAATGTTGCGCCTTATCTCTAACGTGAACACAGCTCAACGGAATGCCGCTCTCTAGCAAAGCATCTAGCACCACCCTACCGTGGCCGCCAGCGCCTATTAGAAAAACCCTATCAATACACATTAGTTTTTGTCAGCACCGAAGCATCCAGTGAAATACTCTTCAATAGAGTCGCAATGCGGGTTGAAGAGCGCCCATCTCCATAAATGTTACGTCTTTCGTAGCGTCCACCAACGAGTGTTTGAGCTATCGCAAGCTCAATAGCCGAAGCATCAACCGGCACGTCTGTAACGTTGATATTTCTTTCACGCAAATTCTGGCGAGACCCAATATTAATTACAGGAGTACCGAAAGAAGCAGCTTCAATAATACCGGCACTAGAGTTTCCAATCATAAAGTCCGCTGCCGCCATCCATGAGATAAATTGTTCCCGTGGAAAATGCGTCACAACACGAACACCAGGGTCGCTCGCACGCTCTTCTAACACCTGACGAATCTGCTGGCTCCCTGCATCTGAATTAGGCTTGAGAGCAACCACCTGAACCCCCTGCCCCCCCAACAAATTCAGAATATGGGCAGCTCCAAACCCAGCTCTTTCAGCCTCCTGCAACACAGGATGATAGACCATCAAAGCAACAGGCCTTTGTGGCTCCAATGCCATATCAGCTAGCAACACTTCACGATCCACACACGCTAATGCAGCCAAGCCATCAAGTCCAGGCGCCCCTACAACGTGCACATTTGCTGCTGCTTCGCCCATACGAATCAGTCGATCTCTGGCCTCGTGGGTTGCCGTGAAATGGTAGTGAGAAAGCTTTGAAATAGCATGGCGCACCGGCTCATCAATCGTACCCGACCGCTCTCCCCCATGAATATGCGCGACAGGTATATTGAGATGGATCGCTGCCAGTGCACCCGCTAGCATTTCCCCTCGATCCCCAAGTAGCAAAACCAAGTCGGGTTTGATGTCAGCAAGCACATCAACAAAACTAGTCAACATTTTGCCGATATTACGCGCCATGGTCGCCCCCGTTGGCGGCTCCATATCGATGTCTATACACGCCGATACAGGCAAGCCGGCCGCAACAATGTCTTGTACTGTTTTTCCGTACTGCTCCAAGAGGTGCATACCCGTCACAATAATCGCCAACTCAAGGTCTTGCGCCTGCTGAATAGCCTGCAGGGTCGATCGCATCAACCCTAAATCAGCTCTTGTGCCAGAGACATAGCAGATTTTTCGACTCATTGCAGGTCCGACCACCGCAGTGTTGTGCCCTGAGGAATATCTCGCAATACAGTCTTACCAACTACTAAAGCAAGTTCGCTTGGTGCGATACCAGTACCCGGGCGCAACAGGGCGATATCCTCGTGCTTAATAACAGCCCCCACCACCAGTGGTTTTACTACTGTCACACTCCTACGCACAAGTTCACGGACAGGCAACTCTGACGCAGCCGGCTGCTTCAGAGGGGAACCAAGCGCCACTTCAACATCACGAATCTGTCGAACCAACTGCGCAAGCTCTCCCGGCGTTAAGGATGCTTTGTGGTCAGGTCCTGGTAGATTTCTATCCAACGTGAAATGCTTTTCGATGACCACAGCGCCCATGGCCACCGCAGCCGTTGAAACGGCCAAGCCGAGAGTGTGATCGGAATAGCCCACTGGCAAATCTGTTGCGGCAGCGATTGTTTGCATCGCCCGCAGATTCACATCACAGCATTGTGCAGGGTAGTTCGACGTGCAATGCAAGATGGTCAGCACGTCGGCAATTGGCTGCAAATGGCCTGCACGCTTCCGTGCAAAATCAATAACCTGAACAGCACGCTGAATCTCTTCAAGAGAGGCCATGCCGGTGGAAATAATGAGTGGCACCCCTTTCGCACCTAAAAACCCCAAAAATGGGTCGTTCGTGATCTCACCCGACGGTACCTTGATCCTTTGCATACCTATATCTAGCAAAAAGTCAGCAGCATCCTCGTCGAACGGCGTGGACATGAACTCAATGCCCAATTCAGCACAACGCGCAAACAGCTTTCGCTGCAACTCTTCAGATATCTCTAATGCTTTAAGCATCGCATACTGGTCACCGTCTCCGGTTTCACGCTTCTGATACTCAGCCTTCTGGGTTCCAGGACTAACCAACTTGTCGGCTGAGAATGTCTGAAACTTGACTGCGTCCGCTCCACATTGTGCAGCAGTATCTACAAGCTGGAGGGCAAGCCTTTCATCGCCATTGTGGTTGACTCCTGCCTCTGCAATGACAAATACCTTCACTGTTTGATCCTCTGCAGCATTCGATAGATTAACTCCCTATTTTCGACCACCCTCGCCAGCTTCGCCGCAACAGTGACTACCAAAAGGGTTATAACAACACCAGCCGCCAACGATATAAGCCAACTTCCTTGATGCAGGTATTGGTGAAGTAAGCCAAAAGCGAGCAATTGCATTGGGAAATGAATCAAGTAAAGCGTGTAGGAGTAGCCAGCAGTACGGGTCAATATTTTTGTCTGCAGCCTGCTCCTAATCATGAAACCAATCATGATTGTGAGAGTGAATGCAAAAAAGAGCATAATTATATGCGAACGCTCCCCATAACGCTGAAGAGGCTCACCCAAATATATAAGAGTTTTTTCTCGCCCTATTGCCACTATCACCGAGAGGCAAATCATCACCAACAAAAGGAGGATATAAAAAACTCGACGTTCGAACAGGACTCCACGCGCACACAGATAGCCCAGCAGATAACCCGAGCACCAGATAAAAAAGAAAACCCAAAGCAACAACCCCGAAGGAGCAACACAGAAAAAAATAAATACAATAACTAATGGCAACCACCTGCGCCACGTCCCCCCACTTACATTTACTGCAAACATCACAAATAGGTAGAACCACCACTCATAACTCAAAGTCCAGAGCGGACCATTAATCGATAGTGGCGGCGAAGACCCAGGGATTACATTGTAGAGTAACAAAAGCGTAGAAAGAATTCTCTCCCACTCAATCTCAACTTTCTCCCTCGAAACAAATAGCTCACCACCCAACCGAAAGGTTTCCGAGCCATGAATATCAAAAAAACTCATGAATAAAAAAATTACGATACAGACCAGAAGACTTGCAACTAGCGGCGGATAGATACGAAAAAGCCTAGCCTTAAAAAACTTTCCCATCTTAAACCCATCAGCTTCAGTATGATTACTAACGCTAAAAAAAATCATGAACCCACTAACAATAAAGAAAATCACTACCGCATAAGTAGCCAGCCAACTGGTGAAAAGATGCGGAAATCCGTACAACCCAAAAAATGGAAGGCAGAATATCTGGAAGGCATGCGCAAAAGCCACGATCAGGGCGCTTCCGCCTCGCATGGCTCCCATCAAGTTAGAAACATCGGACTCCAGATTTTTTTTCATTTTCCACATAAACTATACGACCAACATTAGCCAACCCAAGTGACACACTGCAATTACTTTGAACTTCTCACACTCTTAACTAAGGCATCATCAAGACTAATAATCGGATGCCAGGAAAGGACCGAAACCGTCTTCTCAATATCAACCTGAAGAGAGCAAGTTATCTTGCGCAGTTGTTGCTCTTTTCTTAGCACCCTAGCAAGCATCCACAACCATGATTCAGGTATAGGAACCAGCGCAGAGAACTTTCCCCGAGCTATAGCGATCCTACGAATAAAATCCGCGGTAGACAAATCCTCCCCATCACTGACCAAGAATATCTGGTTCGCTGCTTTGGGGTGGTCAATACACCTTACTATCAGATCCACCACATTTTCTAGCGCAACAAAACTTCGTACATTTTGCACGCGACCAAAAGGCAGAGGAAGGCATAAATTGACTGCGCGCAAGAGCTGTGCAAAGTTACCAGGTGCTCCAGGCCCATATATAAGCGGAGGTCGGATGACTACGACTTCCATCCCCGTCTCCCTGGCAAGCCTCATCAACTCCTGCTCCGCTTCCCACTTTGAAAGTGTGTAAGCCGAGTGCGGTGATGCCGGATCATCGGCACGGAATGCCTGAACAAAAGTTTCTGCCCCATTGACACCGACTGAACTTATCAGGATGAATCTTTTCACACCAGCTTCGGCCGCTTGACGAGCAAGTTTAAGCGTACCGAGTACATTGATTCGCCGGAACTCATCCAGGGGATCTAACGCATCATCCCTCATGACATGAACACGCGCTGCACAGTGCACAACCACAGTTATGCCCTGAACGGCTTTATGCCAGTCAGAATCCGGTTCCAGGCTCGGCACCAGAGCGACATCCACTCCAGCTGGCCACTGTGTTTGGGGACGACGCACTGCAACCCGCAAAGGCCAGCACTCGGCAACAAGGCGTCGAGCCAAAGCGCTTCCTAGAAAGCCAGTGGCGCCTGTAATCAGTACATGAGTCTGCATAGTTAAACCACATTGTCCATGGTTCTGTGTCCTGAAACAGTGGATGGCATCAAGCATCCAGCAATAAGCGAACGTCAAGCTTAATCTATTATCAGATGCGTGGTCTCAGTACTTTGCTCTTGAGGCCTGAGTAAGTAGTAAATGAGAAACCATGCGAATATAACTGCCGAGTTCGAAAACCCAAAAGGAGGGGAAACAAAACTAATCAGAATGGAATACATCCAGAACACATATTGCGTAACCCCACCTGAATAAATATTTCGTCGAGCCAGCCGATAGGCTGAACCGGCAAGCCCTCCCCACAGAAGTGTAGCGATATAACAACCAGCAAGTCCAAAGTCGATATACAGCGCCCCCCAGGCGCTCGTAAAGAACCCGTACACATTACTATTGAGAAGAGCTGAGTAGCCTTCTGCCAGAAACTCAGAACCACCCGGTGAGGCGCGCAGTGCGGCTGCCACAAGGTCGATATGGTAGGCGCCTAGCAATACCGGGGGCTCATTCATCCCTAGAACTCTCTCGATAATTGAGAGAGATTGCGTGACGTAGAAAATACTGCTCACAAGACTCTGAACAAGACTTGACTGACTCAACACTTGGCTGGGCTGACTCTGCACTTGGGCGGGCGGGCTTTGCACTTGGTCGGGTGGGCTTTGCACTTGGTCGGGCTGAGCGACTCCACGCGTCAACGACTCAAGACTGGCCGTCGGCTTAACCCCCCAAGCTTTCTCGGCGTGAGCGAGAAAGGCATCAGGGCTTTGCCCCGAACACTCGGCCCTGACTTTCCAAATCAAAGTTGAGTAGCCTAGAAAAGCAATAAGCAGAATCACCAACAGGGACTTTGCCCCCTGGGACTTAGGGATAGCAGTCCGTCCTTGGCAATAACGGACATAAACGGCCAAACCCAAAAAGAGAATAATTACAAAAATCGTGCTCCGGCCACCTGAGACCATACTGAGCAGAAAAAGCAGAGGAACATAAAAAATGGATAGAAGTCGCGTAAACGCAGGCAACGCCTCAAATCGGATGAGAGTTATCACTATAGCAACGAAGCCGGCTGGATAGGCAAGGAAGCCAATACCACTTAAAACACTGCTGGATAGTGCTCGTGCCGCTAGTAGTTGCTGAGCACGCTCAGTGCGAAGTGAAGCAAATGAGCAAAAAGAAATATCTTCGACACTTATAATTTTGCCGTACAAACTCAATATTGCACCTGAGATACCAATCAAAAAAAGGATATTGATTAGTCGAGGTAACCCTACGTTTAACTGCGCCGCAGACGCTGTAGAGGCCGGTACCAAAAACCCGCCCCCCCAGTGAGAAGCCAACACAGAGCTGGTACAAAAAACCAAAACCAGTGAACCAACAAACGCCGCTCCTGTTAGGCTGACCGGTGGCGTCTGAATAATCGGAGCAAGAAAATAGACAGCATAGATGAAAACCCAGAATCCGATCATCAAAAAAGCTGGATGCAGCAGGGGCCTTGTACTCTTCATCACCTTCGTGTCCTTTAAGGTTGCAGCCAAAGGGCATGTGCCGACAAATGGAAAAATCGCTCATTGTTCCTTGAGATTGCGCTGGTGCGGCTTGTGATGCTCAGGAAGCATCATTTGGCGAAGCAATTAACTCCGCAAGCCTTTTACCCAGTGCCTGGCCCAACTGTAAAGCAGCCTGAGCTGGCTTACTTGGGTCGAAATTCTTGAAAGAGAAAAGGTCGCCATCAAAGCTTCCTTGCAGCACTTGGCAAACGATACGCTCATGTCGTTTTTCGAGGTTAACCATCTGCTGCCGATCAGCCATTACCCGCGCGGGTAGCCCGTGAACTTCCTCACGGTTGCGAAATAGTATGAAATCTTTCTCATTCGTATAGTAAGAGTCAGTTACCACCGAAGTCTTCCCCATAAGTGCAGCTTGCATGCCTAGCGTTCCAGTGCATGTGAAATTTATATCGACCATCTCCAACAGCTTGTTGCCTGGTACATCGTATGGAACTATCACTACATTGGGTAATGCAAGAAGTCGCTCAAGCAATTCCGCCTGCCTAAATCCGAATTGAAGAGGATGATCTTTCACCAAAACAAGAAAACCAGCCCTAGAGAAGGCGGTCACCGCATCCACGATTAAGCTCTCATGATCTATCAACTCGACGGAATCTATCCAGTAATCGATCGATGCCTCGGGAAATAACTGCAAGCCAAACAAAACCCGCTTGTCTTGCGGAAAACTCCGTAATTTATCTTGCCAATCAGTACTGGCAAAGCGGACAACACGAATATCTCTCCAGCGACACTTATGACCCAGGTTCGGCTGTGCGTCCAAATAGTGCAAATTCAGAGGATCCCTCTTTATATAAGAGATAGCCTTGAACGCCAGTGCCCGTAGCTGAAAATAGCCCAGAGTCCGCACAAATTTTGCTGTTGTATAGGTGGACTTTTTGGGTACATAGCTTGGAACAAATGAAGGAGCCGTCAATTCATTGAGTTTTTCCCTGAGTAGGTCTGACGGAGGCTCAAAATCTGACAACAGTAGTTTCCCCCGCTGCAGCAGCATCGACATACCGGGAAAGATACTTGCGGTTAATTGCACATAGGGTATCCCTCTGGCCTGAGCAAGACGATCGAGTACATCGGTTGGGTACCGATCAATCGGGAGGCTCAACACGACATCAGGGTTGAGCCGGTCGAGCACACGATCAAGCGAAAAAGCCATGGCCTCTATCATTGCGCGAGCCAGGTCTGGTTCTAACCAGCGTAAAACCCGACACCTAGCGATGACATCCGCCACCTGAGTTTCAGTGAGCAGAGTGAATGCCGGATCGGGCCTCTTGCGCATCCGTTTTAGTTCATTGTAGAAATCATCGACTACGGAGATGTCACCCTCTCCGCGCAGATCAGTCAAAACGGTGCTACTAGCGCAACCAAGGTTTTTCCCCAGAAAATGCCACCAGCTAACTGTTCGGTGAATCGCAAAAATCAAGGTATGCTTATTATTAAAATTCATGTCCTGCCCCTATGAAATTTTCTGAGTAGTCGTTAAGGCCAGGAGCCCTACAGCAAGAGATTATCTTTTGAATTTCGGTTAACTCTGCAAGAGATCAAGACGCCATGCGGCTCAGAATGGCTTTCTCTTGTTTTAGCGCACGCGATGAAAAGATAGATGTGAGAATAAAATAAATAGTCGCCGCAATAAAAACCGTTACCAGCAAACCAGGCAGCCCTAGATGCATTGTCAGCATAACGGAAAGAGCAATGGACAACCCAACGGAAATCGAAAGTGCACGAAGCACATCACCCTCAAGATACAATGCATTCAACACCATCGCATTGTAATCTGCGCCTCCCCGAATTAGATAAGCGAGCAACAGCAGGATCAAATATGACTGAACGATATCGCGGACCGCCGGCATCTCGTTGATTCGAGGTAAACCAGTAAGTAAAACGAGGATCATCATCAAAAGCGTCAATGACACGTAGACCAGTCGCTCTCTGCGGATGAGCATCATTGCTGTAGGCAGATCACCACCGCGGATACTACTATAAACCTTAGGCATGACTCTATTGAAAGAGATGACGCCTAAAACCTGGTAGGCGGATATAGCCAGAAAAATATGGCGAAAATAAACACCTGAATCTTCCAACGACAGCAGCCCGCCCGCCACGAGACGATCTGCTTGAAGTGACAGGACCGCTAACAGCCCCACTACGAAATGCGTTGCAGATCTTCTATATTGACCATGAACTGCATCTAATGCTCCCTGCACCAGCCTCTGGCGAGGAGCCGAAGCCCGTATAAACACGAAGGCACTGACCAGCAACCCGAGTAACGACATTGAAGCCCAGAGCTCCAGCAACTGGTTAAAATCGTAGTGCCAGCTCTTTGTTAAAGCCGCATAGGCGACAACTCCACACAGCATGAGATTCTTGATCACACCAACCAACAACACACTACGGTGCCGCTGCGTGATGAGTGCCATGCGATAAAACTCATTGGCAAGATGTTCACCAACAGCAATTAGCAGGCATAACGACACGGCAAAGATTGAAAGATCCCCCCATCCGTAAAGCAGGGCAGCAAGGATGGGGAGCCATATCAAATAGTTGGCCAAAAAAAAGCGTAGGGCTGAGAAAATCAGTCGATCAACCTCTTCGACGGCCTTACCGACCAACATACGCTGCAGATCCACATAACGCTCAAAACCACTGAGAAAACCAAATAACCCTATCAGGGTGAGTACAAGTCCGAACTGGCCTGAAGAGCGCGCATGCAGCGAATACAGAGCAATCAGCACAAATAAGGATCTTGCAGCGATGTCTAACAATTTTATGACTGCGGTCAACATATCCAGAAATAATCAAAGTACATGAAGCGGCCCTGTAAAATTTAAAGTTTTGAACTCGACAAAGTCACTATTACCAACAAGTCCAGCCTCCATCAACAGCAAGCACTTGTCCAGTGACATAGCTAGATGCATCAGACGAGAGGTACAGTAGTGCCGGGACCATTTCATCCGCTTTAGCCATGCGTCCTAATGGAACTCGGGCGGAGTAATGCTCAGAGAAGGTGCTGTTTTGTCCGCTGGACACCCCGCCTGGAACTAAACAGTTGACACGGATACCTGCCTGCGCCCAATGCGTGGCAAGCCAGCGAGTCAGTCCAATCACGGCTGCTTTGGATGCTGCATACACGGCCGGTGTATTGATGGGGCCACCTAGATAATCTGACCCCTCATAGATCCTGCTATCGGCGCCTACAAGACCATAAATCGAAGCGGTTTGAACGATGACCCCCCCGCCGCCACGTTCAATCATGTGGCGGCCTACAGCCTGAGCCATGAGAAACATGCCATCAATATTGACAGACATCACCTCTCGCCATGTTTCCAAGGAATAATCTTCGAAGGGTGTAAAGAAAGCACGAGCATCATGCGTTTTTGTGGCCGCATTATTATGCAATACATCAATTTTCCCGAATCGCTCGATGACTTGCTTTACACAAGTTCTGACTGAATCAGAACTAGAAACATCGCATGCAAAGCCTTCGGCTCGATCTCCTAGGCCAGCTGCAACGTCCCGTGCAAGCTTTTCGTCGACATCAACAACAGCAACATATGCTCCCGCCTGAACCAATCCTTCACAAAAATGACGGCCAAGAATACCGCCCCCTCCGGTTACCAGCGCAACTTTGCCATTCAGCTGAAATTTAGTGAGCGAGGTCATATTCATAATCTAGTTGTGTGAGCGAAAAACAGGGCGAATGGCCGGACCTTGCAGAAAGTGCTCTACCCCCCCATCCAAAGCCTGCTTGTAGACAGAAAGCGCACCATCCAATGCCTCTAGTGTCTGCTGGAGTTCAATAGGGCCATGCGACTGGGAGATTGCAATCCAGGGCATCATGACTCCACGCTTGAGCAATTCCTGAGCTAGCAATGTGCGTAGAGGCAGGGATATTTGGCCATCACGATCCCGCGTCACATAGTTGAGCGCAATAGCAGGACCATCTGTGTGAACGTGAGCAGACAAACCATGTTGAGCTGCCACTGACGCAAAACCTTCTTGTAGAGACTTACCGTAATTCCAAAGGTGATCGACCACATTTTCTTCACGATAAATGCGCACAGTCTCCAAGAAAGCCCCTAAGCCGGTCATCTCTGCTCCGTGAGTGGTAGAGAGCAAAAAAGTCCGTTCCATACCCACACGATCGATAGCACCGACCTCCATCACCTCACGACGCCCTCCCACAGCTGCAACTGAGAAACCGTTGGCCATCCCTTTTCCAAAAGTCGTTAAATCAGGCTGTACATTGAAAAACGTCTGGGCTCCAGATAGGTGCCAACGAAAGCCAGTGATCATCTCATCGAGAATGAACAAGGCACCATCAGCCCGGCAAAGTCTTTGTACTTGCTGGAGAAAATTTTCTTTATTACGGGGGCAACTCTCACATACAGGGGTTGGCCATTTGACAGACTCATTACAATCCGTTGGGCACGGTGTCTGTGCCGTCGCAGGCTCCAGCATGACCGCTGCAATCTCACCTGGGTAAGCATCAAATAGAGCTTTGAGAGACGCCAAGTCACCATAGTCAAAAACAAGGGTTGTCGCGGATTGCTCGCTAGGTATTCCTCGCTTGAGAGCCGTCGTACCAATAAACCAGTCGTCAAATGAAAAGAACGGTTGCTGCCGAGGAATACAAACATAACGTCGGCCGGTATAGGCGCGTGCAATTTTCAAGGCACCAGTCGTGACGTTAGATCCATTTTTGCCAAACTTAACCATCTCAACCGACGGGAAGAGATCGATCAACGTTTCTGCGGCCATAAGCTCGGTGAGGGAAGCCCGAGTGAGATTGACACCTTTCTCCATCTCTGCAGCGGCTGCTGCATTTACTCTGACGTCTGCATAGCCCAAGGTAACAGCCCGTAATGCCATGCCATAATCAAGATAACGGGTACCCGCATTGTCCCAGACATGAGTCCCTTTTCCCTTGACTAGAAGAGGTGGAGCAATAGCTGGAAACTGATCGTCGCCACGAGAGTATGTGTGCGCTCCCCCAGGGATCGCCCGATGAAGACGAACTCGCAGCTCTTCAAAGTCATCATTTGTGCAGGTCAAGTCCGCCATAGAGATTCCTTACTGAGTTTAGGGCGGATCATTTGATCTCGCGGATTTCCGATGTAGACTTTATTCGAGGATAAGTTCTGATCTAGCAAAAGCGACTCAGCAGCAATAGTGCAGTTATCCCCTACTGTCGAGTTGCCGAGTATTGCACTACCAGGACGCAATGTGACGTGTTCGCCTAGGGAAGGAAAAATATCGTGGTTGCTTCCCACTCCGCAACGCTGGTAGACAAGCAAATAGTCCGCATACTGGCCGCGCCCAAGCACTGTACCTAATGGGTGAACAAGTAGAAACACCGAAGGCAGCTCAATTTCATAAAACACATCGCATCCATGCAAAGTCTTATTCAGGAGAAAGATTTTCTTACAAGCATGTAGCGGCCCGTTGATCTTGAAAAGTTCATTGGAAAGGAAGTAAAGCCACATAGCATACTGATCACCATGTAGATGATCAAAAATCGCTTGCGAACCATCAAAAAAATATTTATTGCGGATGTGCGTGAAACAATGTTCAAGCCGCAAGAGTGCCCCTTTCACGGCCTGCATCAAGTCCGCAGGCGAAACAGTCTGATCATCCGGATAAACTGCGTTTACCTGATTTGCAACTAGAGCTGCCAAGCCATCTGGTGTAAGGCTTGAATGAACACGCGCGATCAACTATGGCTTCCTTTCTGTGAACGGACACTGACACCGTTCGTTGCAAGATAACTGCGAACCTTGATGGGACTGTGGTCTGAGAAAAGAAACATACTGCTGATGGTTATTGCCGAAGCACCGGCATCGAGGGCATCATGACAATGCTGCAAGGTGCCAGCACCGCTGGATGCTATGATAGGAATCTCCATCCTATCTGAGATTTTCGAAATTAAGTCGAGATCATACCCCTCCATAGTTCCGTCTCGATCGATAGAACAGAGCATGATTTCACCCGCATGCGCGTCTTGCATACGCAGCGCCCACTCAAGCGGATCATAGGCAGATTCATTATGCCCACAATGCGAGAAGACCCGGGTGCCTCCCTCCGCAACACGCATATAGTCTATACCAACCACAATGCATTGATCCCCAAAGCGGGAAGCAGCGTCACGTACAAATTGTGGGTTTTCAATAGCGGCAGTATTGATGCAGACCTTATCAGCACCGCTTCGAAGCAGAACGGCAATTTGATCAAGATCGCGAATGCCTCCTCCCACAGTAAAGGGCATGAAAACCTCTTCAGATACGCGCTCAATAATCGATCCAGATGCAGAGCGCCCTTCTGGTGTTGCATCAATATCTACAAAAAGTAACTCGTCAACACCATAGGCGTCATAGACTTTTGCAGTAGATACCGGATTTCCGGCCTCCCTGAAGTTTTCATGAAAGCGTACTCCCTTGACAAGACGACCGCCGCGTACGAGGAACTTTGGAATAATTCTCTTCTTAAGCATTAGGGTTTCCAATTTACCCAGTTTTTAAGCATCTTCAATCCGTTGTCCTGACTCTTTTCCGGATGGAATTGCGTAGCAACAAGATTGCCGGAACGAACTACCGCCGTCACTGGGCTACCATAGTCAGTTGTCGCAAGCAGATCGTCAGTGTTATGGCAAATCATATGAAAACTATGTACAAAGTAAAAGTTTGCCTCAGCAGGGCGTATCCCCTGAAATAGCCAATCGTTTTCTGGGAAATGGAGCTCGTTCCAGCCAACGTGTGGGACTTTCAGCGGCCGCACAACTTGTAGCCGCTGGATATCTGCGTCAATCCAACCTAAACCCTCATGATTGCCATGCTCAATACTTCGCTTCGCAAAAAGCTGCATACCAAGACAAATACCCAGCATTGGCTTTTTAAGCACAAGGGCTTGACGAGTTAACACATGATCAAGTCCGCGTTCACGAATGGCTGCCATGGCATCGCCAAATGCACCTACACCTGGAAGAACAATTCGCTCCGAAGCTTCTAACTCTGCGGCGTTTTCCGTAATGACAACATCTTGCCCCAAGTACTCAAAGGCATTGAGCAACGATCTGACATTGCCCATTCCGTAGTCGACGATGGCGATCATACGTATTTCGTCACGCCCCCATTCTCATCCTTAGGAGGGCCAACAGGCTTATCGATATCCGTAATATCCCACAACACCATATCCGGAACTGGCTTACCTGTTACTACAGCGGACGCGTCAAATTTCCAAGGAAAAACCTGATGCTTCTCAAGTAGTTCGTAAAATTCACTTTCAGAGATTTGTAAAATATCCAGAAACCAATCAATAGATGCCGGACGTTTGCCGTCATACTCTTGTTCAAGAGCCAAGGCCTCTTCACGACCAATTTCACTATTACGAATATCAATGCTTAATAAATGATTGGCACGCCCATAGCCACGCTTGACAAACTTAGCATAGTCACGCATACCTTGGAAGGTACACTCAATCTTCTCGTAGTCGTACTGTGGCGGCACCCCTTCAACCGGCTGCCCCTTCCAACCAAGCTCCTGCTTGATAAGATCTACCTGCCGCTTTGTATTCCACTCAATATAATTACCCAAACAAATCGACTGTACTTTGAGTTGAACGAGATCTTTACGTTTTGGATAATCGAACATCCACAGATCTCGGCGATCAACACGACCGCCAAGGAATTCATACATATCATCAGCCGTCATGCCTTGGTTCATGAGACGGTTGAAGCGCTTCTCATCTACCTCTTCCATCTCCTCAAAGGTGTACCAACTGTGGTACTCCGCTGTAGACTCTCCCCAGAAGAGAAGTGGTGTTTCAAAGCGAAGGGCCATATGCATAACCCCCGCATAGATACCCGTGTGACAGTGCCAACAAAAATCCCCACGGCGCTTCAATGATTCCAACATCAACTCGCGTACGACGTGAAAGTTCGGCGTAAACTCAACAACATCGACCCCAAGCTGTTTGAATACCTTGGTATTATTTTCCCCCACTAAAGGGCGATAACCCCAATGATTGTAGCGAACCACAAGGGGTTTAAGCTTCAACTCCTTGACAATGTACCAAAGTTGAAAAACGCTATCTTTCCCCCCACTGTAAGGCACAATACAATCGTATAGGCCTTTCCCTCGATGCTCTGAAATAATGTTCTGGAGCTGCTCTCCGCGCTCAACCCAGTCAATCTTCTCTTTCTTGTATTCCACTTGACGGCAAACACTACATACGCCAAATTCATCATATGTTATTGTATCTACTGTCTCTTTCGTAAGACACTTCGTGCATACTTTCATAACCACTCCAAATTGATAGAGAATAAATGCGAGTACTCTCTCATCAATGCGAATTTTTAATTATATCCCGCTGCGCGAGAATGGCTTCTATACAAATAAAATCCACAAGGTCATCAACCTCAAAAGATTTATATCGCGGCATCACATGAGAAATGGTGCGATCGTGACAAAAAGCCCTCCGATCACGCAACGCTTCGACTGTAGAGATATAGAGACTTCCATCAAGACTGTAAAGAGGCTCTACATCCTGTCGACGCGGCAACTGACTGAAGTTTTCTGCGACATATGGACGCATAAGCCCCTGATCATTTAATCGCACGGCAAAAGCTGGATGCGTGCTCACCAGCTCTGAGACACTGACAATAGCGTCGGCATCATCCCCTCGAGTTACTAGCACCTCGAGGGCAGAGTCAATATCGGATGCTTCTGTTAAAGGTGAGGTAGGCTCCAAAAGTAACAGATAATCATATGTATCCCCATTAGCTTCGAGAGTATCGAGCGCATGAAGTATGAATGAAATGCTCGGCGCCGTATCAGTTGACAACTCAGCAGGTCGCAAAAACGGTACCTCTGCACCTGCGGCTAATGCAAGCTTTGAGAACCCAACATCGTCTGTCGAAATCACAACACGATCAACATAACTCGAAGCCTTCGCCGCCTCTATTGGCCAAGATAAAAGAGGTTTACCTTGAAGCAGGCGGATATTTTTCATTGGCAGGCCCTTTGACCCACTCCGCGCAGGAACAAGCGCCAGTACTTTTTTTCCATTAATCATATTGGCCCCAGCGGTTTATTCGGGCTAATAAAACGAGCTCTGACTTTTTGCGCAAATCGATCAAAAAATTTATACAGGAAAAAAATAATTTTTGAGTACGCAACACCATGCTGATGAAGCGCGCTCACAATTTCTTCATTCTGTTTGCGAATACTTGTCAGTGAGCCACCAGTCGCCCCACCAGCACGCATTTTCACGAAGATTTCCGGTATATACACAGACTTAACATCAAATCGATGAAATATCCGAAGCATGAATTCATAATCTGCGGCCAATCTATAGCTTAGATCGAATCGACCTACTTTATCATAAACCGACCGTCTCAAGAACAAGGTTGGATGCGCTGGAACAAAGGCCTTACCAAACAAACCGGTCTTGTAAGGCTTAGATTTCCAGTGCCTAATAATTTTTGCTGTGTCATCTCGATCAACGTAGACTAAATCTGCATAACAGGCTTCAACACTTTCATCCTCGAAAACGGTCATAACTTTCTCAATAACCGAATCAGAGCAATAAAAATCATCAGAATTCAAAAAACCTACTACATCACCCGTAATCAGTGATAACCCCTTATTGTAGGCATCATAAATACCTTTATCGCTCTCCGATACGACACAAGCTATTCTTTGCCCCTCCGCCCGTACAAGCTCGATTGTCTTGTCTTTGGAGGCACCATCAACAATTATATGTTCAATATTTCTATACGTTTGTCTATTAACAGACCTTATCGTATCGACGATTGTAGCCTCACTACAATATGAAGCAGTTACAATTGATATTTTTTTCAATTAATTTGACCCGGACTTATTGCGACACACACCAAAAGAGACCTCATGCATCAGTCGTTGCGAATTTAAATCTTTCTCAGAAAGAATGAGCTGCTCTATTTCAAATTCACTTTTAACAAAATCAACAATTGAATATGACTGCTCTGCACTTTCATTATATGCACCATCACAAATATATTCAAAAATCGTATCTTCTAACGCGTAAAAACCATGTGCATACTTCGAATCTATTTTTATCCAATCATTAGTCGCGACAATTTCCTGCCAGTAGACTTTATTTACACCATCAGTTGGCTCAACTACAAAATCTATAACTCTCCCACTAACAACACGGATAAGTTTAGTCTGCTCATATGGTGGGAGCTGTATGTGCATCCCTCTGAATACCCCTTTCTTTGAAAAGGACCTCTTCAGAACCATATTACGACTTTCATAAAGAACCTCTAACGAGCCTCGTCCATCTTCTTTTCTGTGCGCGCACTTGGATAGGATTGGGAAGGTATTTATCATGATAAAAGCCCGGAATTTTTGATCAAAACCGACTTACGTGCTTCAAGCAAATCCGCTTCCACCATTTCCGAAATCATATCCTGCACTGTAATTTCCGGGTGCCAGTTAAGCTTTTCTTTCGCCTTTGTTGCATCACCCAACAAGGTCTCGACCTCAGTGGGCCTGAAATATCTTGGGTCAATCCTGATGATAATCATACCCGGCGTCAAAGCCGGACACCTTTTCTCTCTTTCGTTATCCTGCACTGACTCAACAATACCAATCGTATCAACACCACTGCCTTCCCAGCGCAAGGTAATACCCAGCCTTTGAACACTCATCTCAATAAAGTCACGCACGCTGTACTGAGAACCCGTTGCAATTACAAAGTCTTCAGGCTTTTCTTGCTGTAACATGAGCCATTGCATGCGGACATAATCCTTGGCATGCCCCCAATCGCGTAGTGCATCCAAATTCCCGAGATAGAGACAGGTTTCTAAACCCTGCGCGATGTTCGCAAGCCCTCGCGTTATTTTTCGAGTAACAAAGGTTTCGCCTCGGCGCGAGCTTTCGTGGTTGAAAAGAATACCGTTGCAGGCGTAGATTCCATAGGCCTCCCTGTAGTTAACAGTAATCCAGTAGGCGTACATCTTGGCTACCGCGTAAGGACTGCGAGGATAGAAGGGGGTAGTTTCTTTTTGCGGAATTTCTTGAACCAAGCCGTATAGTTCTGAGGTAGAAGCTTGATAGAAACGGGTTTTCTTCTCTAGGCCGAGAATACGAATGGCTTCCAGAAGGCGCAAAGGCCCCATGGCGTCTACATCAGCAGTGTATTCAGGGCTTTCAAAACTGACCGCGACGTGACTTTGAGCCCCCAGGTTGTAAATTTCGTCAGGCTGGGTTTCCTGGATAATCCGAATGAGATTACTGGTGTCGGTGAGGTCACCATAGTGCATTCTGAAATTTGCGTCTTGGATGTGCGGATCTTGATAAATGTGATCCACCCGCTGCGTATTGAACGAAGACGCCCGACGCTTGATACCATGTACTATGTAGCCCTTCTCAATTAGGAACTCAGCGAGATAGGAGCCATCTTGGCCGGTTACGCCGGTGATTAATGCAACTTTCTTAGCCATTCTATTAGCCTTTCAATTTCTTCCGTAAGAATCTTCGAAGCGGACTATGTCATCTTCGCCAAGGTAGCTACCCGATTGAACCTCTATGATTTCAAGATCCGTCTTCCCAGGATTCTCAAGGCGGTGTTTGATGCCCAGCGGAATATAGGTCGATTGGTTTTCCGTCAACAGAACCACATCATCCCCCCGAGTGATGAGGGCCGTCCCTTTCACAACAATCCAATGTTCTGCCCGGTGATGATGTTTTTGCAGGCTAAGGCTGGCACCAGGCTTGACTGCAATGCGCTTGACCTGAAAACGCTCGCCCATATCAATAGTGTCATACCACCCCCAGGGGCGAGCAACCTTGCGGTGCAGCGCAGCTTGCGGACTCTGCAGAGTTTCAAGTTCAGCCACCACAGACTTGACGTGTTCAGCGTGACTACGAGCAGCGACGAGCAGGGCATCCGGTGTGTCTATGATAAACAAATCTTGCGTACCCAATGCCACTACCGAACGGTGCGGCGCGTGGATATAGGTCTGACTGGACTGCACTGCCAGGCCTTGACCATCGATACGATTGCCGTCTTTATCTGGTTCGATAAGGTCTGCGACTGCGTCCCAACTACCCACGTCGCTCCAAGCGCCACTGAAGGGAACCACAGCCACATCGGAATGACGTTCCATAACTGAGTAGTCAATGCTCTCGGAGCGGCAAGCTGTGAAGGCCTTTGTTTCAGGGCGGACAAACAGCTTGTCGTAGGTAGCGGCCCCCATTGCTTGCTGGCAGTTTTGCAGGATGTCGGGGGCAAAGACCTGCAGAGCATTAAGCAGCGTTTCGGCCTTACATAGAAAGATTCCTGCGTTCCACAATACGCTGCCTTTGAGGATCAGCGCCTGAGCTCTTTCGGTGCAGGGCTTTTCGATAAAGCGAACAACTTTAGAATGTGCCGATTTGGCTGCTTCATCGCCCTCAGCACGCAGTAATGACAGCTCCGCACAGTCAAGGCTGTACTCAATGTAACCATACGCAGTACTAGGAAAACTAGGAACCACACCAAAAGTAACAATTGCATCCGCCTCAGCAGCAGTGCGACCTAGCTCGACCATAGCCACGAAGGCTTTTGCGTCAGGAATGTGGTGATCCGCCGGACAGAAGAGCAAAAACTCTTGCGGCTCCGCTACCAAGGCAGCAAGCGCCATCGCTGCAGTCGTATTTCGGGCAACAGGCTCCAAAATAACCCGCCCATTGACTTTCGCAGCCTGCACAGCCTCTGCCACCAAGAAGCGATGTTCCTCAGCAGCCACGCAAACAACTTTTGAAGCCGCATGAATACCAAGTTGCGTTACGCGCTCCAATGTCAGCTGTAGCAAACTTTTATTGTCAATCAACGGAACAAACTGTTTTGGAAAAGACTTGCGCGACAATGGCCACAACCGAGTACCAGAACCACCACACAGAATGACAGGAGTAATTTCCGTTCTGCTCTTTAATGTAGAAGCGCTTCGTATTTTATTTTCTTGACTTCCAGTCATTAACACCCCAACTTCTGCTTTCAGTTTTCACACTCAGCATTCTTGTTTATAGAAAGTACACTGATAAACCAGCGCTCACAAAATACTCTTAATCATATTTAATGGCGAGCGGAAAATAGAGCGCAATCCATCCAGACTCTTACTAAAAATTCCGCCACCAGCCAATATTACACACCAACCCTCAACAGGAGCCTGCTTCCAAAATAATCATATTTAAAAGATAAATTATATTATTCAACTGTTACTCTAGCCAATTTTCGGCAAGCGAAATGATTTAAGCATCTAATATCCATCCGATAAAATAGATAATTAAGATAGTGAACTATTTCCCTTAGGGAGCAGTTACATCGAAAGGACACTGAGCGCTTTTTCGAGCAGATAATTTCCCCGCGTATAACTTCTCCCTTCTTGAAATCCAGGACTCTCCTCAAAAACTGTATCACAACCATAGGGCACTGCTCAATGAACGCTCTAACCTATGCTCTTTCGACCTATTTTTTCCTCGCCAGCCACCTCAACCAGGACTCATCCAGCTATAGCGAAGGGCACATGGAGGTGTCGGAGGTAAGTCAGCGCACCAGATTGAAACCACCAATCATCAAAGTTCACTCTATAGAACAAATCCCACACCTCGAGCCGTCAAACCGTCCAACACTCGCAGCCAAAAGGAAACCCAAGTACAAAGCCTCCACATGCTCACTCATCCTCATTAACCCTATCACGCAGCTCTTTTCCCGGCTTGAAGTGGGGCACAAACTTGCCATCGAGTCGCACAGAATCACCCGTTTTCGGGTTACGCCCAACGCGCGGCGCGCGGTAGTGCAGCGAAAAGCTGCCGAAGCCACGGATTTCGATGCGATCACCGGTCGACAATGCCTGGGACATCTGCTCCAGCATGGTCTTGATCGCCAGCTCGACATCCTTGGACGAGAGCTGGCCCTGGTGGGTAACGATGCGCTCGATCAACTCCGACTTGGTCATGGTTTTCCCTTCGTTTTCAAGCGGCTAGATCACTAGATAGAACGGTTTTAGCATGCCGAGTCAGTTTTGAACAGCCTATAAAACAAGACGTTAGGAAAAAGCAATATTTCCGTCGAAGAGCAGATACGACCCATTAAGCCACTACACACAGCCCGCAGAGCCCTACCGAAGCATCGCATATCGCACACAAATCCCACCGCAACCTCTTCCTCCTCACCACCAGGCACCCCACGCAGTCGAAGAAACTGCGCACCCGTGAGTATGCAACCATCAGCAACAGGATCGACCTTAACAATCCCCACTGCTACAGACACAAGCCCATCCTCACCCCCAAGCAACACAAATCGCAGACACAAAAAAGGGCGACCGAAGTCGCCCTTTTTCTGGATTACCTGAACTTAGTTCTGGTTTTCCATTTGCGCACGGATCAGATCACCGATGGTGGTCGGACCAGCAGTTTCAACTTCCTGCTTGCGCATTTCTTTGATGGCTTCTTTTTCGTCTTCAACGTCTTTCGACTTGACCGACAAGCTGATTACGCGGCTCTTACGGTCGACGCTGATGATCTTGGCTTCTACTTCTTCGCCTTCTTTCAGTACGTTGCGCGCGTCTTCAACGCGGTCACGGCTGATTTCGGAGGCTTTCAGCGTGGCTTCGATGCCATCGGCCAGGGTGATGATGGCGCCTTTGGCGTCAACTTCTTTAACGATGCCGCGCACGATGGTGCCTTTATCGTTAACAGCAACGTAGTCGGAGAACGGGTCTTCTTCCAGCTGCTTGATGCCGAGGGAAATGCGCTCACGCTCC